>Ga0114931_10009262_pt1 | contig 11817 bp, 10 predicted proteins | sample 2SBtaG_FD_89579 | JGI IMG/M metagenome (GOLD analysis project Ga0114931, IMG submission 89579) | Deep subsurface microbial communities from Kolumbo volcano to uncover new lineages of life (NeLLi) - 2SBTROV14_V59a metaG | ecosystem: Environmental > Aquatic > Marine > Volcanic | place: Kolumbo...
AGTGGTATAGCAATCTATGAAAGATTGAACAGTAACAGCTACAGGCTTGTTTACCCTACTAAAAAAGGTTCAATGTCTGATTATAGGCTTTTTTACCCTATTAATAAGCAGGTAGGTGAAGAACTAGAAAAAGCAGTATTTAGTGAGTTTAAAAATGTGATTACAAAAGATGTTAGATACAGTAACAATAAGATTGAGACAAAAGAAGTACAAAATAAATGACCATAGCAATTTTAGTCCGAGTACAGAAGGTTTCTATGTTTCACCCTATGTAAGAATGGGTTCTAGAGGCTATATTGACGCCTACAATAACTTTAAAAGTAAAAACAGCAAATACTATCCGCAACTAACTGCAAGGAAAAGAATTGTTAAAGGTGGCTTTGAAATATTTTTACTTATACAGTTGTCCGTACCCAAGTTACTACATAACAATAATTTTGATGAAATTGATAATGATGATTTTGAGAATATAGTATTCACCTTGTTTCAAAGATTAAATGAAATGGGCGTTATAACTAACCCAAAGTGCATTGAAAGTGCAGAAGTAATAAAGGTGCATTTTGGTAAAAATATTATCTTAAGTAATGGCATACTTGTACCAATTGTTTTAAACGAATTGCACAAGGTAGATTTTAGCCTTATATATGATTTGCAAGACAAGGATTATAGAAATGGTGGAAAAATGGTAAGGATACATTGCAAAAGTTTTGAACTTGCCTTTTATGATAAGAAAAAGGATATGTTAAAAGACAAAAAAGAAGGTAAAAAAGGTAACAATATACAAACAAGCTTGTTTGATGTTGTTGCTAAAAATATTCAAGTGTTAAGGATAGAAGCAAGATTAAATAATAAACAAAAGATAAATAGAGATTTAGGGGATTTAATTTTTAAAGACTTGTTTATAGGGAGTAAGTCAAAAAACTACTTACAAAAAGAATGGGATAAGGTAGAACAGGGTTATAAGCTATTAAATGCAAAAATACCAGATTACGAAAGTTTTTATGCTAAAGCCAGTTTAGTTAAAGGCTCAAAGATAACAACCATACAATCAGTATATACATTTTTAGAAGCTAATAGAACAATGGGAGTAAGGAACTACAGAAACTTAATAGAAACAAGGTATAGTAAAAGAACTTGGTATAGCCAAGTTAAACAAGCAAAAAAGTATATAAATAATGTTGATGTTCCTGATTTTATAACAGCTATCAGAAATCAATTGAAAGAATTTGAAAAAGTACAATATGGTGATTATAGGTTTTTAATATAGTCTTGAAAGTTGTTAAAATTAATTATAATATAACCATATATGGAAACTATAAATATTGCAAAAACCATTAAAGATGCTCGTACGAAAGAAGGCTTAACTCAAAGGCAGTTAGCAGAAAAATCGGGTGTTAAGTACTCAACATTGGTAAAAATAGAAACAGGTGTAATAAAAAACCCAAGAGTTATGAATATTGTTAACTTACAAAAAGTTTTAAGTTTGAAAATAGTATGAATAAACAACAAATAACTAATAACATTAAAGTTCCAAATAAAAATACTGAAATTCTTAAGAAGCATTTTTCGTACTGTTTTGATAAGAGAGGTAATTTTGATTTTGAAAAATTTAAACAAGAACTTTCTAAAAATGAAGATATTGATTTTTCAAATGAAAGTTATGGAATGGATTGGCTAGGTAAAAGTTATGCCAGACTTCTTGCAAGTGATGAAGCAACAACACTTATTAAAGAAAATGAAGAGTGGAATAAAAAACAACAAAATAAAAGTTCTGAAAACTTACTTATCAAAGGGGATAATTTAGAAGTTTTAAAACACCTTTCCAATGCTTACTATGAAAAAATAAAGATGATTTATATAGACCCACCTTATAATACTGGTGGTGATGGTTTTGTATATGAAGATGATAGAAAATTTAGTGTAGAAGAATTATCAAAACTTGCGGGAATAGATGAAGATAAAGCAAAAAGAATTTTAGATTTTACCCAAAGTAAAAGTAATTCTCATTCTGCATGGATTACTTTTATGTATCCTCGTCTGTATATTGCAAAACAATTACTTAAAGATGATGGTGTTATTTTTGTAAGTATTGATGACAATGAAGTAGCACAATTAAGATTTTTGATGGATGAGATTTTTGGAGAAGAGAATTTTGTCGGAATAGCACCTAGAAAAACAGGTGCGGGTTCTGCAGCTACGAGAGGAGATTCGGAATTAAGAAAATTGAATGACTTTGTAGTGATATATATGAAAAGTAAATTTATTTTTCACAAAAAAATTATTGGTGAAAAAGTATTCCCTTATTCTGATGATAAGGGCGATTATTATCTAGCTCAATTTCAAGCATCTGGTTCAGATGCAACTCGCTATGCCAGACCAAACATGTATTTCCCGATATATGTTGATATAAATAATTCATTATCTACTATCGAGCCTAATGATTATAAAAAAATAATATTACCTAATACAGTAAATGGTGAAGATGGCAGATGGCTTTGGAGTAAAAAGAAATTTGAAGAAGATAAGTATTTATTGCATTTTGAAAATGATATAATTCAACGAAAAATTTACTTTGATAAAGCAAAAGATAATACTATTTATCAGGTAGAAAAGGCTTATTTTGAAGGATTTACAAATGCATCTGGAACAAATGAAGTAAATAAATTATTTAGTCCTTTAAAAAAAATATTTTCTAATCCTAAACCTACAAGCTTAATAAAACATTTAATAGAAATATCCTATAGTGAATCAAAAAATGATATTATCCTAGATTTCTTCGCAGGCTCTGGAACGACTGGCGATGCAGTAATGCAACTTAATGCATAAGATGATGGAAATAGAAAATATATTTTAGTTCAACTTCCTGAAAAAATTGACCCTAAGAAAAATAAAACTACTTTCGATTTTGTAAAAAATGAATTAAAAATAGAAGAACCAACTATTTTTGATATTACAAAAGAAAGACTCGAGAGAGCAGGAAAGAAGATACAAGACGATAACAAAAAGTCAAAAGAACCTAAAGATTTATCTAACATAGATTTCGGATTTAAAATATTTGAAACTACACCAATTTGGGAAGATTATAATTTGGAAGCAGAAGAATTTAGTCCGCAAACAAAACTGTTTGATGAAAGTAAATTAAGTAAAGAAGACCTAAAAACACTTCTTACTACTTGGAAAACTTATGACAGTTTTTCTCTTCCACAAAACCTTAATGAAATAGATTTAGATAGTTACAAAGGGTACTACTTTGACAATATACTCTATTTAGTGGACAAAGGATTTGAAACAAAACATCTAAAAAAACTTCTTGAGGAAATTGATGCAAACAAAGACTTTAGCCCCACTACAATTATAGTATTTGGTTACAACTTCCAAAGTAAAATGTTAAGAGAAATTGCAGATAATGTAAAAAATTATGCAAATAAAAAACAAATTGATATTGATTTTGTAACTAGGTATTAAATATGGCAGGATTTAACTTTGAAAAAAATTTAGAACATCAAGAACAAGCAGTTAAATCAACTGTTGGAGTTTTTGATAGTGTTAAAATTGAAAACCCAAAATCTATTCAAAAGGAATGTACAAACCCTTCTTTTGATAAAAATACCAGTTTTAAATATGTTCAAAATATTGGAAGCATACAAGAACAAAATAGTATTGAAAGAAATGTAAAAGGTAAAAGTAATATTATTGATATTATGATGGAGACAGGGACGGGGAAAACTTATACATATACCAAAACTATTTTTGAACTAAATAAACTTTATGGGATTTTTAAATTTGTTGTTGTAGTCCCAACACTCCCTATTAAAGCAGGTACAATTGATTTCTTAAAATCGGATAGTGCAAGAGAACATTTTAAAGAACAATATAACAAAACAATAAAGCTTCATATTGTAGAAAGTAAATATGGAAGTAAGAATAAAAAATCTTTTATGCCCCCTGCTGTAAATAGTTTTGTAAATAGTGGAAATTTTGAAAAAAATAAAATTCAAGTGTTAATAATTAATGCTGGAATGGTAAATTCCAAAACCATGCAAGAAAAATTTGATAGAACTTTATTGGATAATTATACAGTTCCTTTTGAAGCGATTTCTGCTACTAATCCTTTTATGATAATTGATGAACCTCATAAATTTGATAAAGCTAACAGAACTTGGAAAAATCTTCAAAAAATAAACCCTCAATTTATTATAAGATATGGAGCGACTTTCAAAGAAAATGAAAATTTGATTTATAATTTAACTGCCGTTGATTCTTTTAATAGAAATCTTGTAAAGGGAGTTGTTGGACATATTACAGAATTTGCAACAGGAAAAAATGCCATAGTAAAATTTACAAATTCAGATGGAAAAGAAGCTAGTTTTCATTTATTAGAAAATAATAACACTAAAACATTTAAAATTGCTAAGAATGAAAGTTTAGAAAAGATTCATTCCGCAATGAAAGATTTATTAGTTGAAAATCTAAACAAAACCACAGTAGTTTTATCAAATGGATTGGAATTAAAAAAAGGAGATAAATTCAATCCCTATTCTTATGCTGAAACTTTACAGGAAACAATGATTAAAAAAGCAGTAGAACATCATTTTAAACAAGAGAAGATATATCTAAACAGAGAAGTAAAAATTAAACCACTCACTTTATTTTTTATTGATAATATTGAAGAATACAGAAATAAAAACGGACATATCAAAACAATAGTTGAAAAATATATTAAAGCGGAAGTTAAGAAATTATTAAAAACAGAAAAAGAAGGATTTTATAAGAATTATTTAAAAAAGACTTTAGAAGATATTTCCAAAACACATTGTGGTTATTTTGCAGTAGATAAGAAAGAAACTGATGAAGTAATTGAAAAAGAGGTAAATGAAATTTTACACGACAAACAAGCAATATTAAGTATAGAAAATCCTAGAAGATTTATTTTTTCCAAATGGACTTTAAGAGAGGGGTGGGACAATCCAAATATTTTTCAAATTTGTAAACTAAGAAGTAGTGGTTCAGAAATATCAAAACTTCAAGAAGTTGGAAGAGGGCTTCGTTTACCTGTAAATGAATATGGAAATCGTGTAAAAGATGAACAGTTTTATCTTAACTACTTTGTAGATTTTACCGAGAATGATTTTGTTGAAAAATTAGTTAATGAAATCAATGAAAAATCAGGGGCTATTTCAAGAGAAGAAACCCCTCAAAAACTTACAAATAATATCATTAAACAGATTATTGAAAAATATAATATCGAAGAAGATGATTTATTACAAAAGTTTGATGATGAAAATGTTATAAAAAGAAATAACGACTTTAAGGAAAATGGTTTTGAGTATATAAAAGCCAATTACCCTCTTATTTTTGAAGGAGTTGATTCTAACAAAATTAGAAAAGCAGACACTCAAAAGAAAAAACTAAAAGTGAGAGTAGAAAAATATGGTGAACTTAAAGAATTATGGGAGAAACTTAATGAAAAAGTTGTTTTAGAATACAAAATTGAAAATGAGGATAAATTTAAAAAACTTTTTATAGATTTTCTAAAAAATACGGATTTTGTAATTGAAGGAACAAAAGAAAAAACCGCACAAGTTGGATTTGAAAATAACCAAGCAGTATTAAGAGAAGAAACTGCAATTTATGGGAATGAAATAATCCCAATATCTACAATGAAATATGAAGATTTTTTGAAACATTTATCTTCTAATTTAAGCATTAATCTAAAAACAATACATGAGTGTTTTATGGAAGCTAAAATGGATATAAATAAATATCTTAATCAAACAGCACTGAGAATTTTTAAACAAAAATTTGATAATTATTTGATGTATAAAGCTCTAAATAAATTTAGTATAGAATATCAAAAAGTAAAAAGTGCAGTTCACCCTACAAAACTAACTGGTACAAATGGAAAAATAAAAGATGAACTTGACGCTTCTGATATAGGTATTTTTTATTCAGATGAAAAAGTAGCTGACAATTATCTATTTGACGAATTATTTTATGATAGTGAACTTGAAAAAGATAATATTAAAACAAAACTTAGTGAAGTTATTGTTTTTACAAAAATTCCTAAAAATTCTATAAAAATACCTGTTGCAGGAGGTAAGAGTTATTCACCTGATTTTGCATATGTGATGAGCTTTGAAAATGGAAAGAAAAAATTATATTTTATCGTAGAAACAAAAAATACTGATGAAGAAAGTTTGAGAAATGAGGAATTACAAAAAATTAAACATGCAGAAAAGTTTTTCGGAGATACAGTACAAATAAAGTTCAAAACCCAATTTAGTAATACGCAAATAGTAAGTTTGATACAGGAAATATATCAAAAATAATTTAAATAAGTATGAAAGCCATATTACTAGCAAGAGTTTCAACAGAAGAACAAAGAGAAGCAGGTAATAGCTTGCCTGCACAGTTAAAAAGGTTAGAAGATTATTGCAAAAGCAAAGGTTTTGATGTTATCCAAACATATAGCTTTGATGAAAGTGCTTACAAAAAGAATAGAAAAGAATTTGACAAGTTTGTAGAGCATTTATTAAAGACAAAAGAGCCTTTAGTTGCAGTTATAGATAAAGTGGATAGGCTTTCTAGAGATTTTTTTGATAAGCGTATAGGTGAACTGTACAACAAAGCTACAATTGGAGAGATAGAAATACATTTTGTAAATGATGCTCAAATTTTAAACATAAATACAGGTGCATCTGAAAAATTTACCTTTAGTATTAAATTAGGTTTAGCAAAATACTATAGTGATGCAATAAGTGATAGTGTGAAAAGGTCAAGGGAACAAATGATAAGGGAAAAGAAAATACTAGGTAAAGTGCCTTATGGTTATAAAAATGAAAGAACTGATGATGATAAACAAAATGTTGTTGTAAATAGAGTTGAAGCAGAAAAAGTATTACAATTATTTACTCTTTATGCTGGTGGCAACTATTCAATAGACAGATTATCCGATTACTCTAAGGACAATTGGGGTGTAAGAATACCCTCTACATCAGTTGAAAGGATAATTTCCAATAAGTTTTACATTGGTATCAACACATACAAAAAAACAGGAGAAGAATACCCTCATAAATATGAGCAAATAATACCTAAATACTTGTTCGATAAAGTTCAAGAAGTAAAGGAAGGCAAAAGTAATTTTAAAGGAAAAAATAAAACAACACCTGCTAGTTATTATAGTGGCTCAATAATTAAGTGTTCTGTTTGTGGGTGTGCAATATCACCAGAATACAAAAAAAAGATTAAGAAATTTATGTACAGTTGTACCCAATCTAAACGTAAACACGGTGCAAAATACATTATGGAAAGTGTTTTGACTGATCAATTAGCAGATGCATTTAGCTATCTGTCAGTTACAGATGAAGTTTCAAACAAAATATTAGAAGGATTAAAAAACCTTAATGAAAGCAAATTTTACTTTACAGAAGAAAAAAAGGAAGAACTTAACAAGCAAAAAACAACACTCAACAAATCGTTACAAGTTGCAACAAACAAATATCTTTCAGGCAACACAAGTATTACTGATAAAGAGTATGAAGAAAACAGGCAACAAATATTAAAAAACATTGAGCTTGTAAACAGACAAATTGAAGCAATAGAACAAGTAGATGAAAGCTTTTATATCACTGCAAAATCAGTACTTGCTATAAGTAGAAAGGCAAAAGAGTTGTTTCTCAGTTCAGAAGTTGATGAAAGAAAGGCACTTTTGAATAATGTACTTCTGAACCTTACTTGGAATGGTGAAAAACTAAGCTATAGCTATAAAAAACCGTTTGATATTATTGCTGAATTTAACGAAAGCCCCATTTGGGGTGGCTGATGGGGGTCGAACCCACAGCCTCTGGATCCACAGACCAGCGCTCTAACCATTGAGCTACAGCCACCTTAATATTAAATTATTGGGTACATTGTACCTTGTAAAGGTTTTTAAATAAAGTGTTTATTGAGGTAGCACAAATGTTAAATCTGACCCTGTTTCATAATAATTTGTTTCATTTCCTCCATCTGTTGTTAGTTTATCTTGAAATTCTTTACTTTCAAATGTTGTTTTTATTTCGTATCTTAACGAATTTGTTACTGCTTGAAAATAATAAGCATCTATAACATTTTCACCATTACTATTAGTAATATTAATACCATTTTTATTTGGAAGGGGAAGTGTTGGCATATTTTTTGAAAGATTGATTTTGACATATCCTGTTCCATCTGTATTTCTACTACTTTCTGCACTACTACCAAACTCTGCTAATATATCGCCATCATCTGCTAATGTTAAATCAATAGCTTGTTTAAGTTGTGTAATGTCACTAATTCTTTTAGCATCTCTAGCTTTTTTAAGTATTTCTACAGGGTTTAGCGCTAAAACTGAAAATGTAGCAAGTATTGCTAGTATTGTAATTACAACAAGAAGTTCGATTAATGTTAGTCCATTTTTATTCATGCTTAAATATTAACATGAATATTAATATATGTTAGAGTTAAATAAAATAAACCAATTAAGAGAAAAGATAGCTTTTTTTACCAATGAAATAATAATATGATAATCAAGATTGAAACGTGGTCATAGTTGAAAAACACGAGAATCTTCATAATGATGAAAGTAATGCAATGATAATTGCATTAATGACCAATGTGATAAAAACATGAATATTAAAAAATTCACACAAATATCTACTGTTATTTTTGTCATGGTTGTTATTGCCATTATCGCAGGTATTATCATCTTTCGTCATATTATGTCCGTGCCCCAAGGTAGCAACGAGATGAGAACGTCCACAAACGCAACTGTCTCCAATAATGTACCACCTGTTCTTCTCAAGAGTATCGGTGTGAATTTGGATTACTACGATGCCACGACAAAACGTGCCGGCGACTTTGTGTTTTCAAAAGCATATACTGGCTCAGCAAAGGGGTTTGATCGTCCGTTTATGGGGTTCGGATTTGTTATTCCTGCAGCAAATAGCTCGACACGTGAGGATAAGGTCAATCCACAACCAACCTTTATATTACCGTTGGGCACCAAAGTGCACGCAATAGTTGATGGTATAGTTGCACAAGAACCTGTTCTTTATAGTGGCGATTACTCAATAATGGTAAATGCTGACGGTAATGAACGTGGAGAATGGATATATGAGACAGAGCACGTTATACATCCGCTGGTGAAAGTCGGAGACCATGTGACAGCAGGGCAGGTGATAGCTGAGGTGAGCAATTACGATGCAAATCTTCTGCCAGGGTATGGCATTGTGGAGATCGGCATTTTACACGGCGGTGTAACACCAGAGCATTTATGCCCATTTGCTTACCTTGATCCCTCTATCAAGAGGGATACTTTGGCGAAAATAAAGGCACTTGAAACCTCATGGGAAAAATATGTTGAAGATTCGTCGTTGTATAACCAAAGCAATGAAACAATACCCGGCTGTATTACTCTGGATAAAGTACAAGGATAACTGTCCCTGTGCGTAAAACATAAAACAAACACCCACGTTTTAACAATCCATTTTACAAAGTGAAATTTGAGTAGCAATGACTAAAGTGAGGAAGGGCAAATCATGCTGAACATAAATTTTTGGTGGACCGTAGGGGAATCGAACCCCTCATCTTAGCAATGCGAATGCTACGCTTTACCAAATAAGCTAACGGCCCAAACGCGTTTGATGTTATAATAAATAGTAATGCATATGCCTTCATAGCTCAACTGGATAGAGCGTGTGGCTTCGAACCACAAGGTTGGGGGTTCAAATCCCTCTGGAGGCACCAAGATTGGTAGAGTTCAATTATATTGAAGTCATTAATTGAAATGGTAATTTCAATTGGGGGTGCCCCGATTCACTTTGTTCATCGGGATTAACTATAAGTAATTCGCTGTAGCTCAAACTTATAGTTTAACAAATCCCTCTGGAGGCACCAAGATTGGTAGATTTCAATTATATTGGAGTCATTAATTGAAATAGTAATTTCAATTGGGGGTGCCCCTATTCACTTTGTTCATCGGGATTAACTATAAGTAATTCGCTGTAGTTCAAACTTATAGTTTAACAAATCCCTCTGGAGGCATCAAGATTGATAGATTTCAATTATATTGAAGTCATTAATTGAAATAGTAATTTCAATCTTTGGTATAGAATAATTAAGTTTTAGTTTTTATACCTTTTTATCTAGGGTGTGTAGCTCAGTGGTAGAGCAGCTGGCTCTTAACCAGCGGGTCGTGGGTTCGAGTCCCACCGCACCCACCATTAGACTATATCAATAATTGATATATAATAATAAACAATGCTTAAAGAAGTTTTTGGTGGACACAGACCTACTCATTTTAATCCTAATATATATGTAAAATCATTTATTACATCTGAAACTATTTTCTGGTCTGCACAAAATTTATTTGCACCAATTTTTGCAATTTTTGTTGCTAATGAAATTAGTGGTGGTGGAATTGAAACTGCAGCAACAGCGATTAGTATTTTTTGGATTGTTAGAATTTTATTAGAACTTTTTTCAACAATATTTTTTAATAAACCAACAGAATTAACTAGAATTGTTTTAGTGATTATTGGGTTATTAATGAGTGGAATTGCACAATTATTTTTTACTCAAGCAACTTTAGTAATACATGTGTACATTATATATTCATTTATAGGTATAGGAATTGGGTTAGCATCTCCTCAACGTAACTCACTCTTTTCTTCTCATATTGATAAAAATCATGAAACTACAGAATGGGGTGCTTATGACATAGTTACTTTTATTGGTATAGCACTTTCTACAACTTTAGGAGGATTTATTGCAACACAGTATGGATTTAAAACATTGTTTTTAGTGTCAGGAGTATTATGTTTAGTATCAGTTATACCTTACATATTTTTATTTATTAAACTTACAATATCTAAAACAGACAAAAAAACATTTTTAAGAAACTAACCCAAGGTGGTGGGTGCCTACGCACCCAGGTCAGATGAGAACCAAAGAGTGAAACGATTTGCTGTTCGAATGGATACGCACTTAATTTATAAATAGTTATAATTAGTGTTAACAAATTATAATATATATGAACTAAGCCGAGGTGGTGAAATGGTATACACGCAACCTTGAGGTGGTTGTGCCTGAAAAGGCGTGGAGGTTCAATTCCTCTCCTCGGCACCATAGAGAGCTTTTTGTATAATCTTGCAAAAAAAAGACTAACCATGAACCAACTTGCAGTATATAACACAAAAATTTTTTCCAAAAATTATATTGAAATGATGTTAAATGGTGAAAAGACTATAGACATTAAACTTTCTACTCAAAAAATTGCTCCTTATGAGAAGCTTCATAAAAATGATTGGATTTATTTGAAAGAGTCTGGTGGACCGGTGGTGGGTCGGGTTCAGGTTGCAGAGGTAGAAAACATTGATCTTGAAATGAAAGAGCCACAACATTTATTTAATATATTATCCAAAATCATTAAAGAAGTAGGATTAAAGGATGAATCCCATGCCAAAAATATGTATGAAAAGAAAAAACATTGTAGATATGTATGTCTATTTAAACTTAAGAATCCACAAAGAATACAAAATTCCGTGAAAATTTATAAAAATGACAGAAGGGTTTGGGTACCTGATTATAAACTGCCATTGGAACTAGAGGTACTGTTTGGATCAGATATTGGGCTTAATAGACATTTTGTGTGGGTAAAAACGGTGTAAAAGGTTGAAATAACAAGGAATGGGGGTAAACTCTCCTCACTATGAGCAATCTTTTAAAAAAACTACAAATATACATGTCAAAAATGTAACTCAAAACACACAATAATCTGGGCCAAAACAAGGTCAGGGA
>Ga0114931_10009263_pt1 | contig 11817 bp, 11 predicted proteins | sample 2SBtaG_FD_89579 | JGI IMG/M metagenome (GOLD analysis project Ga0114931, IMG submission 89579) | Deep subsurface microbial communities from Kolumbo volcano to uncover new lineages of life (NeLLi) - 2SBTROV14_V59a metaG | ecosystem: Environmental > Aquatic > Marine > Volcanic | place: Kolumbo...
TCCAGTAAAGCCAGTAGGGCCTTGTTGGCCGGTGAATCCAGTAGGGCCTTGTTGTCCGGTGAAGCCAATAGGGCCTTGTTGTCCGGTGAAGCCAGTAGGGCCTTGTTGGCCGGTGAAGCCAGTAGGACCTTGTTGGCCGGTGAAGCCAGTAGGACCTTGTTGGCCGGTGAAGCCAGTAGGACCTTGTTGGCCGGTGAAGCCAGTGGGACCTTGTTGACCGGTGAAGCCAGTAGATCCTTGTTGGCCAGTGAAGCCAGTGGGGCCTTGTTGACCAGTGAAGCCAGTAGATCCTTGTTGACCAGTGAAGCCAGTAGGGCCAGGAGAACCAGTGGGGCAAGAATGACCAGTGGGGCCAGGATGACCAGTGGGGCAAGGATAACAAGTCGAAAACTTATGATAGTGAGATCTGTGGTGATAATGTGGTTTCTTATGTCTAGGAGTTCTATAACCATCATGACATTTCCATTTAGTATCATCAGACTGATCAGAATGAGAATGTTTGGATTTATTATGGTATTGAGAGGTATGTGAAATTTTGTATTTACTCTTAATACGAGAATTATCACTAAATTGAGACCTATTATTATCTACACTAGATTCGGATTCCAGATGAGTACGACAATGATAATCACAATCGTTACTACGAGGTTTACGAATGTATTGGAATTCAGAGTTAGTAGGATCAGACTCCAAATGATATTCAATATCCTCATAATTAGGAGTGATTTCCTCAGATTTAGTTATACTATAGTATTTAGCTATTGCACCGCGTCGACTCATCCTCAAATTAAATTTAAACTAGTAACTATTAGTTATTTTTACTATATTTAATAAATATATTTCCACCTATACTAATTGCAAAAAAAAAAATGCCTAGATAGATTTAATATTCAGGGCATATGTTGTCATATATGCTACAATTTATATAAATATGGATGGAAGTACTAGTTAAAATGAACAGGATTATTGGTCATATAGTGACCAAAAATTGACCGATAATAAATTTATTGAAGTCAAAATAAATTTGAGACTAAGATACACAGGGGAGCATTGTCACTACTATGGCTACTAATTTCGTGCCAGGTAGAACTAATCCTACATCTGGAAAAGAATGGATAATTGAGGATGGAACATACTGCTGGATAGGTAGCAAGAAGTGGTATTACTACTTTAAATCTAATTCGGGACGAACTGATAAGAGAGTAGGCTTGTGCGATGAAGTTAATGCTGAGACAATCTCAAAATCGTTGGTCGTACAATTCACAATCGATAAAAAGAGATTATTTACGAATTTTGTTACTATTAAAGATTTCCTTACTTATGAGGCACAATTTCCAAACGCTTATAGAGGTTTTTATGAGACTATACTTGGTCAAAACGGTCAGAAACCACATTTCGATATAGACGTTGACTTGCGAGATGAACACACTAAGAAATATCTTTCAGAACATCCGGACCTGACAGTGGATCAGGTTATGATGGATCTAATGGAGAAAATTATCGATGGTATAGGAGTAGTATTTCAAAAGATAGGTGTAGTACTAGATTTGACAACAGATCTGTTATTGTTTAGCAGTCACGGTAAAACTAAAAGAAGCTATCACGTGGTAGTAGATAACTACTACCATACTGATCATTTGGAAGCAGGGGCATTGTGCAAATTAGTTTTAAATCAGCTTCCTAAGGATTACCACCGCTGGTTGGATTATAGAGTTTATTCCAAATTACAACAATTCAGAATGGAAGGAAGTCAGAAAATTGGCTCGGGCCGTCCTAAGATTTTGAACTTAGTTTGGGACTATCATGGTCAAAAAGTTGTTTATAGAACTAGAGATACAATAGTAAATGATTACCATCTCCGCCAGCTGATCTTTGAGGCATCACTAGTATCAAGACCAAGGGGTGCCAAGCTTGAATCGTTGCTAGAAATGGTCCCTGAGATGACCAAGAAAGCACATCAGATTGAAGGCTTATGGTTAACTGAGCAGGACGGTTCGAACGTTTTGCAGTTGCTTGCTGACGAAGCGGGTGTATCGACTACTGATAGTAGATTTCCTTACAAATTGAGTCAAGTAACTGGTGGTTTAGTTCTATTGAAGAGGATTAGGCCGTCTTATTGTAGAGTTTGTAATCGTGAGCATGAGAACGAAAATCCTTATATGGTGGTGGTAGGTCGATATAAAGATGTGTATTTCAACTGTCGTCGAAATGAATACGATAAATATTGGTACGTTGGATCATTGGAGGCAGGTCTAGCTGATGAAGTTAACGAACGGCAGTATACCGACGATGAATTAAAGAGCATGACACCATCGGTACCATCCATTAATGGCGGAAGCCGTAAGATACCATCAGTACCATCCATTAATGGCGGAAGCCGTAAGATACCATCAGTACCATCCATTAATGGCGGAAGCCGTGAGATACCGGTGCCAGGTCTTTATGGTAGGCATCAAATTAGTCACTCGGCCAGATTTAGATCTTCCAGTAAATCTGTCGCACCTAATAAAGTTAGACCAACAGAGAATGGTGTTAATCGGAGAGCATTTGGTGACCAACTACCCTATCAGGAGGCAAAAACCTATGGCATAGTTTCAGCCCCAATAAACACACTTATTCAACTAGCCAACTCTGGTTCTGGAACTAGCGGCAAGAAAAATAGGGAAAAGAAGGCCAATGAGCCTGATATTAAGGCTGCCATACAACAGACTATGTCTCAATATAATATTTACTGTTAAAAATAATTTGGGGATAAAATTTGATCATACTAAATAAGAAATAGCTAAATAAAAAACTATTCACACGAAACAAAAAGTTATGGACCAGGAATTGCAGTCCGACCGAGAACTTTTGGAGATGATGAGCAAGCTAGTACCTCTGAACAATGTAGTTGATCTAGTATTGTCTACATTATCGTCGGCCAAACCAAAGGACGAGGATGATCCTGATGAGATTTATTATATGCAAGAAGCTTGTCAATTCGCCAGAGAATGGTTGAATAACATTAAAACAGCTGAGGAACCCCAAATTACAGTCCAACAACTGGGTGCAATTTCACATATCTGCACCAATGTGCCAGCCTATTCACGCGATTTCACTATTATCTTCAATAAGCTCAACCTTAACACTGATTTGATTATGCTAGAGTTTTTGAAACAACTTCAGGCGGATAACATCGAGGACTTTGAGGAAGACCTGCACGGTGAAATCACTCAGTATATGAAAGGTGTTAGCGCCTTCAATGAAATGTGGATAGTAGAGTTGACCAACTTGCAAACTGTTCTTGCAACTATGATCTTTCCGCCGCTCAGCAAGAATGCCAAACGGAAGCTGAAAAGGGAAGGTAAGCTAACACCACATGAAAAGAATGTGAAGACTGTTAACAGTATTACTGCACTAATTCGATACCTGTTCTTTACAATTTTGGAGGACTAAGTTAGTGAAAAATATATATTCATCTGATGAGAGATGAATATAGTCAAAGTTTAGATAGAGAGATGACTAGGTAATTCCAAAGTATCAATGTCCATTTGCATTAGAACATCGATTGGTACGAATGGTCTGAGACCTAAAATTTTACCCTTCTGTTGACAGAAGATTCTAAACATCTTTTCATAAAATGCCAGAGTAGAGGCGGTACTGACTATCTTAAAATCAGCAGGATGACAAGGGTAACCCAAATGCCATAACTGACGCCATGTCTCGTAACTGCTGTTTATGTTAGACTTGCGATCCCCCTTATTTTCATTGTAAACGGGTCTCATCTCGTTAACATGTTCAATGAATAGATCGCGAACAGAATCAACGTCGGGTAATTCCCAGCCCCATAGTAGATGCATAATCCGTGGTATATTGTTGTAATATTTGTTGTAACCAGTTTTCTCTAAACCTTCTTCCATTAGTTCACGACTAGTTCTCTCCTTACGACGGCGGCCAGGAAAATCACCGACAAGAGGCTGACTTCTAATAACAGCTGCAGGTTTAAGAGGATTGTCTTTACGCTTTTGAAAATATTCATCCAAGTCATCCAACATGTTTTCAGGAAGAACTTCCTTACCACGGCCACAGTAGTAGTCTAATTTTTTCAAAATTGATTCCATATCGCTGTCCTGATTTTTGCCTTTGTATTGATTTTCCATTGGTTGATCTGTTTGAAGATATTCGGTCTCTGTGTGACAGTCGGGGCAACGCAGCATGTCGTCTTGGTCGGGATAAATATCTGACATATCAAACCCACAGCATCGACAGCAGCTAGACGACTCAACGATGTGAGTGAGATTAATAGTGATAAATTTACCAGCCACCTTAATATATAGCATTATTACTTGCAATAGTTCCACACTAAATATATCGTCAGATTTGAGATTCTTATATCTGGATAGTAGTTCAACCGTAGAATCGTAGTATTTGATATAATCAATTTCTTCTAGAACTTTTTGAATAATATTTTCCAGTTGTTTTATTTCATTTTCCTCTTGATAACTAATATGTTCCTTCTGCTAAAGTTTGGATAATCTGGTTTGCAACTTGGGAATTTCTTTCTTCTGATTTTTAAAGTTTAGTTTGATCAGCTTGTCGATTCGTAGTAGGTCGACGTCATCGCAGTAATAACCGCTGATACCATTTTTGTCGTAAGTAACGTTATTTTGAGCGTCAGGTGTTTGTTCAGAGCTAAACTGCTCTTCGTCTTGGCTAGAAAAAGCTTTACCTGCAACATCCATTAAATTTATTAACGATGAAAACATGTCGTTAGCAACATGATTAGGCTGTGGTGAGTTTGTACCTTCTTGGCTAGTAAATGAGGCAGTGACTGGTCCAAAGCCCTGCTTGAGATCAAAGTCGACATCGGCTTTAAACAGATCATCAGTAGTTCGAACCTCAGCTTTGACATCGCCCTGAACAGGGCCGCTAACTTCAGCATGAACACCAGTAGTGTTAACGTTCGATTTTGTATTGGGTGTTGAGTTAGATGTTGGATTGGATGTGAACAAATTAGTACCACTAATGGTAGCACCGTTGATGATACCTTGATGATTACGGCGGACACCTAATGAAAAAAGTTCATTAGTTTGACCGGTGTCAGGATTAATCAAACCTAATGACATACCACTCTGATTAACAGTCATAGTTGGGATAGTCGATGCTGGATTATTAGATTGTTGTCCGGAATTAAATCCTCTATCACCTGTAGTGTGTTCGGCCAACGTCTTGAATAGTTCAAATGGATCCATAATTTATGGTTAGTGCCTCTTTTGAATTAAGTCAATAATCCAATAAATGCGTTATTTAGGGATTATACTAATTTTAGTAATAGATCTAAGGGTTTAGTACGGATGATTGTCATAGTTAAAAATTGATAGGAATCGTCTTCAGGGAGTTTAAGAATAGTTAGGTTAAAATTAACACTATGATTTTGTGCGCCATGACTAACCAGAAAATCTACAATATTTTAATAATAATATTGAGGAGCTAATTTAACTGTTTAATTATCTTCACAATGAATGTCAGTACCCATACTAATTAAATTCAAAATGGCCTCTAAATGACTATTTCTAGAAGCACATTGTGCGCAATTATTGATAGCCTTTTTGTTGTTATGACCAAATATTTTGCCGTTTGTTGCAGTTATATAAATTGCAAATATACATTTAATGTAATCGTTCACCTGTAAGTATAGTAACATTCAAATAATCTAGTTAGGGCACCATAATTAGAATGTTATCGTTAGTACCTTAAAATTCGGTTTGATATACCTCCACATTCTGATCTATATTTTACAAATTCATATTGGTTATGTAAGTTATAACTTTTCCAAAATGGATAATTTAAATCACGCCCAACTAAATCTTAATCACTATCTAAGATACTAAGCTGACATAACTTGATGATTATCCAACTAACAGGCGATTTAAAAATAACCTGAATTAAATATAATAGTTATTATATCAAATAATAACTATTATCACCATAAAAATTAGGGATCTAACGGGGCCAAAGTGATCTGACTGATTTGTCCACTACAAACTGATACACTCGAACTGACCGGTGGTTTATAACCCAAAATATGGCCAGTAGTGATCTGACCGAGGCTCGACATCCGAGCTGATCTAGATACCAAAGGCTTAGCTTGCACCACGCCGCTGCCATAATTAGGTTGTTCACTAACTAAACTTTCAGGGCTAGGACTAATCCCACTAGGCAACGAACCAACTTGACCTTTCCACCTCTGAAGTTGTTTAAGAGCCATGTCCTCCGAGCTTATAGTTTTGACTTTCTTCTTGCCGACTAATGGACTGCTAGCCTCTGTAATTTCCCCCTTACGAGATTTGTACCATGGTCTAGGACTAGTCCAGTGTCTTTTGCTAATTTTATTGTCATCAACGAAATGAATTACATTGGGAGACGCGGCTCGAAACACACGACCTACACCCTGTTCTAGGGCATTTCTAGATTTAATAGAGCCAACTAACAAGAGTAAATCAAGTCGACCTTTTACTTCAGTAGTGCAGGCCATCTTCTCATCGAAGGCTTTACCAATTTTAGCAATGGTGCCAACTAGGACTCTAGAGTCAATGTATTTTGTCTTGGATCCTGTCAAAAACTCACAGCTGATACCTTCCAAACTGATCTGTTGATGGAGAAATTTAACGTGATCACTAAGCCAAGTCAAGATTAGAACTTTAAACCCCTTAGCGACATTATCTCTTACAATTTGCAAAATTAAATCATTTCGATCAGGCTCTTCACAGAGTTTCCTAGTTAGCTTAGACCAGTCAGGTTTACCATTTTTGTTAATTTCGATTGGAACTTGAATGCCGGTGTTGTACTTGATGACCTTGAAGTCATCCTCCCAAATTCTGATAACTTTGTTGTCACCACTGAAAGTTGAAACCGCTGCAAATAAACCATCATCTCGCTTAGGTGTGGCGGTGGCAAGGATAACGTATTTTGGTTCAAACTGAAGCAAACAGTTAATGCGAGGTTGAGTACCAAAACAATGAGCCTCATCAACGATCACAGTATTAAATACTTTTCGGTAATCAATAGGAAGTTTATCGATCCGAGTGGTCATGCAAATTACGACATGAGCCACAGGAGGAGGATCTTCACCTACCACCCAGACTTTGGCGTCAGTAAATTGTTTGTAAGTATTCTTCCACTGGTCTAGCACAATGGTCGATTCACATAAAACCATAACCATACCACCCAACAAACACGAAGTGTAAGCCGATACAACGGTTTTGCCGAAGCCAGTTCGAAGTGCGTAGATAACACCACCCTCATTTCGAATAAATGTTATACCCTCGGTAATGACATCGATTTGGTGATTGAAAAGTTTTCCGGTGAAATTAATAGATAGATCAGGACGATTGGCGTTAATAATAAATTTTTCCTTGAAATAAATTAGACCGTAATGACGAGGCATTTTGATTATGCCATCCTCGATTTGAAAGGCAAGCATGGGATCAGGTTGTGGCGCATTCCGACCCATGGGCATCCTAGATTTTGGATAAAAGACTAGGTCATTGCTGATTTGGTTTCGTTGTTCCTTGGTGAGATCAGATAGTTTCAATCTGACCGCCATAGCATCTAGTTTTGGCCAGGTTCACTTTGATAAAACCAATTTAGTTTTTACTAAAATCAGTTCTCGTACTGAAACTATCGGAAAATGATAACCATAATTGATTATATTGAAACAATCAAACTGAACATAAAAACTATGGATAGTGAACAAACTATCATCCAAAGTGTTGTCAACGTTAATGAATGGGAAGTACCAGTCGATAATCTAACTGGTCAAGAAACCTGGTTAGATACCGCACCACCCAGATGGGACGATGAAACAGCCCTAGTTGCCACTGACCAATCTATCGGTCGTCGTTCGTCTGGCAATGTTGGAAAGACAATCGAACCAGAGCTTAAACTACTAGACTTAACTGAAGATATTAAAGCTGAGGCTGCTCGTGTCTTCCACGCTATGGGCGCACCAACTAAAAAGGACCAACGTCGCAAGGAGATGATAATGGCCTGTATTTTGATCGCTATGGCACAACTAAACAGAGTCCACTCACCAAAAAAGATCGCACAACTCTTGGATATAGATTCCAAGAAGATATCAAAAATTATGTGTGAATACGCTGTTAGCCGAACCAATTATCACTGGCCACAACGGATCTATACACCTCGCCAGCACATGACTTATATTTTGAATCAATCACAACTTCCATCCTGCTACCAAAATGATGCTTATAATCTACTTAGTCGCTGCGAAGCCAAGGATCAAATTACAAAGACTATAGAGGAACAACAGCCCGATTTGTATGCTGTGACCATTATAATCAAAGCGATCTTTGACTTGGCTGAATCTGAAAGTCCAGATCTTATGTACTATCGTCAGGTGTTGCTAGATTACGTGATCTACGATGAGAAGAAGTTCCAAATGATGCTAAATGAGATCAGTCAGATAATCGATACATAAATTAGTAGCATTCACTCAATAGTGGGTGAAACAATAATGATTGTTTCATTATATTAAACTTGACCCTAATATCAAACCTATGTTTGATATTAATTTTGTATTTAATCCATTATTTTATTCTGATAAATCATCTTGTGCTCTATTGGATGGCTTAGGTTTGTAATTATCTTGGTGACACTCACTATTCTGACCACAAACTATATCATAGAAGTAGATATAAACTACATACACTAGAAGAATTAATGCTAAAGTGTTAAAAATAGTACGAATATGTAGAGTGAGTGCATATCTTTCGGGTGGAGACCAGATGTCGACCAAGGATAATGCGATAAATAGAATAGCTAATAGTAGGATCTTGAAATATTGTGACTTATCTTTGATCTTTGACCAGTTGATCAGAATTACTGTTATTAGAAAGATGAATGAGAGGACGTTACCCTTTAACATTTGTTCTTCTATCTCTTCAGTTACATAACATGTATTATTAAAATTAATGAAGAATACAACAATTGGTATTGTCAAAATTAATAAACCCCAAATATCTACGTCATATAAACCTAATGCGAAGACGATGATTATCCAAACTATTGTGGCAATAATGTAAATTAATTGAATATGTTGAGTGCAATCGGCGGTATACTTTTTCTTCTTACTACTACGGGCTAAGTGATGAAATGGTATATATTCTGTTTCCTCTGCGTACATATCGTCATTGCCTAGGTTTATTTCCCATGATGAGCCTATGTAACCTGACATATAATTATTGATATCGACTAGCTAGCTCTTTATATTGATATGAATTTGTTAGATTAAAACTTTAGAAATTATCGACCACTATATAATCAAACTTAAAACTATCTAAAGATATGATCAGCTAAATAACTAAATAGGTGTCCCAAATCATATTCTGAATAGAGAACTATAATAAAGAATGATACATTGCAATGCCAATATAGTTGATGAGTTAGAATACGTATTTCTGTACTATAGGGTTTACGTAAACCTGGTACCTCTTAAACTTATATATAAACTATATCGACGACACAAGGTTTTTAGTATGGACGAGTTACAACATCACATCGAAACTAAACATGGAATACGAGTAGTCAAATTGAAAAAATCACATGCTCAGACAAGGTCATTGATGGAATCTTGTGCTTGGTTCATTACTGATAATCATTATGTGTATCTTGGTGTTACTAGTCCTAACTAGCACTAAAGGGTTATAGAAAGTAATAAGGTGTAAAAAAAATCGATTAGTCTTAAAATTGATTATTGATATTAGTATAAACTAAATTCAAAAGAAAGTATTATCTTTTACACCTACTGAATGACTATATCCCTTGGTCAAAACAATATGACTAAACTTGAGAACAATAATCTGGTTAAACATAAGAATATGCTGGCTGATATTGATTCGGACGAACTGCAACTTGAAACAGATCCCCAATACGGCCCTATTGAGCTTAATTCGGTCCAGTATGCCGACCATATGCTGATATCCCACTCAGATGTAGTCGATGAGCAAAATAAGGATATGGTGATAGAATTTCCTGCTCTGAACCCTTCCTTACTTAGTCACATTCCTGAACAAAGACCCACTACAATCACCGCGGTTTCTACCTTGAATGGTTCGATCAACCATCAGCTGGCATTTTCACTTTTGCCTATTTTCAATCGAACCAAACACTACATCAATAACCCTACTTTTGACATTAGGGAATATAGCAATCCGTATAATAGCACCTCCCCTCCAGAGGCCGGCGAAATTACCTCCCTCCGTAACAAGCCTAGCAACATTGAGTCCATGACTCGTGGTTATGACACAGGCACTAAGGCCTTCCGAAACTCTGTCACTATTGATTTGTCGATGGGCCCTATTCAGGTTTCTCCTCGACGAGGACGCAAGATCAAGACCACCCAAGGTAAGAAAATTAGCATCAAGTTAACTGAAACAAAAATTCAGATGTGTGGTGCAACTTCCATGGAAATGATTTTGAGGGCAGTCTACTATATCACCCATCATTTAATGAAGATTCAGAGTATCGTTAACAAGTTTGAAGGAGATCCAGAATTAACCAAGAGAACTGTTAATTGGGTAGTAGAGTCTTTGAAGGGTGAATTATTCTTGATACTAAGCGGCAGTCCTGGTGACAGTGCTGAAATTCAGCATGACATGAAAACTGATGTGTTAGCCATAAATCCACCACCCTATGTTGATCATGATATGGCCCGCTATATGCTCGATCGTAGTTTAGAGTTCTCATATCTAGAACAATATCAGACTTATCTTAACTGGTTGTTAAAAGTTAGACAAATTTACTCTATTAACACTATTATTAATAAGCAACCAAATATTTTGTGCCCAATCAACGTCCAAACCGCCATGGTTAATATGAACTATGAGCTTGGTTACAAGATTCGGTTGACTAGGTTGGCTAAGCTAATTAGCCAAGAACACTGGCCCTTCTTCGTTCGTTATAATCCGCTCTATGATAAGTATTTAAACGTATACTTCCGTTGTACTCCCAATGACTGTAGAGGCCAAGTACGTTACTGTACATTGATGGTCTATCTAAAAGGTTCTGTCACCCAATCTAACCCCACCATTCACACTGGTCAATTAGCTTATCGTGCCTTCATGATTGTCATGGAGAAGATCCGAGATCAGGTGGCCTTCTAAGTAGAACCTATTCATCTTAATTATTGTATCATGAAATAATGGAAAGTACCCAAATCCAAAAACTAATATAAAAATATGGGTCTTTCTTTTGTTAAAAACAAAAAGAATCAACGTTGGCAAAAACTCATCAAGGAAACCTATCAGAAAAGTTTGTATCCTGATAACGATAAAAGACACACCTACATCATCCAGTCATTAGAAAACTTCAAGTTCGCTAACGGCATGACATGGGTTGACGTGGCTGATATACTGTTGTTCAATAGCGATGTTATCCCGTTGATCAAACTAACTATAACCAGGACAAAGACACAATGACTGTACAACTTCAAAGGCACCAAAGCTGGTCATTATAGAACTACGAGAACTACATCGTCGCCATGCTGAACTACAGGATTAATGATTCTGAGAAGAGTAAGCCACTCAAGACCAAGTCTAATATGCGCTGCATCAAACGATCTGTTAACCATGTTACTAGATCACCTAAGACAGATGCTAGGCAGGACAATGATATTAAGACTGACTCTGGTTATCTTGATCAAGATAACCATAAGGATAAGACTGATCAAGATAACCATAAGGATAAGACTGATCAAGATAACCATAAGGTTAAGACTGATCAAGATAACCATAAGGATAAGACTGATCAAGATAACCA
>Ga0114931_10009264_pt1 | contig 11816 bp, 10 predicted proteins | sample 2SBtaG_FD_89579 | JGI IMG/M metagenome (GOLD analysis project Ga0114931, IMG submission 89579) | Deep subsurface microbial communities from Kolumbo volcano to uncover new lineages of life (NeLLi) - 2SBTROV14_V59a metaG | ecosystem: Environmental > Aquatic > Marine > Volcanic | place: Kolumbo...
CATCCAGGTGGACGGCACGAATGTGGGCCTGTCCATGGGTGGCGAGCTGCGATTTGCCGGCGGCTGGAGCCTTGGCTTCAGCTACTCGTTGGCGTACTACCCAACGATGGACGCGACCAACAGCGCCTTCGATCCACGTGACCGCATCGCCTGCGTGGACAGTGAGTTCGACTTGCACATGTGCGAGGCCGTGCGCGAAGGCCGTGCCTTGCCCACCGCCGCCGGTACCTACAGCCGCGTAATGCAGGGCTTCACCACCTGGCTGCGCTTCGACAGCCTATGACCGTCCTCGTCTACGGAGCGACCGGCTTCACCGGCCGGCTCGTGACCGCCGCATTGCGCCGCCGCGGCATCGAGCTCACCCTCGCCGGGCGCGACCGTCACCGCCTGCAAGCGGCGGCCGGGCAACTGGACGCCGAGACGCCGATCCGTGTGGCGCGGGTCCACGACGCGGGTGAGCTGGACGCGGCCGTGCGCGATCACCGGGTGGTCGTCAACTGCGCCGGTCCGTTCGCCAAGCTCGGCGAGCCAGTGGTGCGCGCGGCGGTCGACGCCGGTGCGCACTATCTTGACACCACCGGCGAACAGGCGTTCATGCGGCGGATCTACGAGAGCTACGAGTCGGCAGCGCGCAAAGCCAACGTCGCGGTGGTCAACGGTTGCGCGTTCGAAATCGCGCTGGGCGACTGGGCGGCTGCCCGGGCCGCGGGACACTTCGACCACCGCTGCGATCACGTATGGGTCGCCTACGCCATGGACAAGTTCGTGGCCACCGCCGGCACCAAGCTGTCGGCGGTCGACAGCCTGGCCGCCGACGGCGTCATTTGGAACGTAGACCGCTGGGACAGCGTGCGGCCGGCCGCCGAACGCAAGCTCGTGGTCTTCCCGCCGCCGTTCGGCGAACGCACAGCGCTGTCGTTTCCGTCCGGCGAAGTCATCACCGTGCCGCGACACACCGACACCCAGCGCGTGCAGACCTATGTCTCGCTCACCGACAACAGCCTGGCGACCCGTGCCATGGGGCTTTTGGGTCCGGCGCTGCCGTTCGTGTTGCGCTCGCCACTGCTCACCGCCGCTGCCGCCCGGGCCGGTCAGTCCGGGGACGGCCCTACCACCGACGAGCGCCGCAATTCGGCGTTCGCCGTGGTCGCCGTGGCCTCCGAAGGCGGCCTGCACCAACGCACTGCGGTCATCGGCAGTGACCCATACGGCGTCACCGCCGAGATCCTCGCCTACGCCGCGGCGTTCTTGCTCGACACCAACGAGGCGCCCAGTGGCGTGCTCGCACCGTCCGAGCTGATCGCCAGCGACCGCGCCCTGCCCGAAGTGGCCGAACGCTGTTTTCTCGAGGTGAGTGACAGCTGATGTTTCCCGTCCACCGCTTTGTGTTGCCCTCGGGCATGCGCGTGGTTCATGCGCCCGACCACGCCGCGCCGATCGTGTCGTACCAAACCTGGTACGGCGTCGGTTCCCGCCACGAGCAGCCGGGCAAGACCGGTATGGCCCACCTGTTCGAGCACTTGATGTTCAACCGCACCGAGTCGTTGGCCGCGGGCGAGCTGGATCGGCTGATCGAGCAAACTGGTGGCGACACCAACGCGGCCACCTGGGTCGACTGGACTTACTACAGCACCACCGTGCCCGCCCGCGATCTGGAGCTGGCCGTGCGCCTGGAGTCGGACCGCATGCAACACCTGGTGCTCGACGACGACGTGCTCGAGGCCGAGCGCGACGTGGTCATCAACGAACGCCTGCAACGGGTCGAAGACGACGTCGAAGGGTTCATGGACGAGCAGCTGTTTGCCACCGCGTTCGTCGATCACCCCTACCGCTGGCCCACCATCGGCTGGATGGCCGACATCGAGTCGCTGAGCAAACAGGACATCAACGAGTTTTACCGCGGCTTTTACGCGCCCAACAACGCCACCATCGTCGTCGCCGGCGACGTCACCGCCGACCGCTTGCGCCAGCTCATCGACCGCTACTACGCCGACATCGAACCCGTCGCACTGCCGGCCGAAGACATCAGCGCCGAGCCGGCGCAACCGAGCGAGCGCCGGCTGACCATCACCAAACCGGTGACCGCCGACCGCGCGGTGTTCGCCTACAAGATTCCCGGCCAGGCCCACCCGGACTGGGCCGTGCTCGAGTTCATCTCCAGCCTGCTGTGCGGTGGCCCGTCCGCGCGGCTGTACCGGCGCCTGCACGTGGAGCTCGAGCTCACCACCACCGTTGACGCCAGCGCTACTCCGTTCCGCGACCCGGGACTGCTCGAGCTGTGGGTCAACATGACCCGGGGCAATGACGCCGCCGCCGCCGCCGCGGTCATCGACCAGCTGATCGCCGAGCTGGCGACCACGCCGATTCCCGACAGCGAGCTCACCAAGGTCAAGAACCTGGTGGAAACCGACTTGTGGACCGAGCTGAGCACCGTCGATGGCCGCGCCGAAGCGCTGGGCCACTACGAGGTCACCCAGGGCTACTTCGGCGCGCTGTTCGACATGGCGGCACGCCTCAGCGACATCACCGCCGACGATGTCATGCGCGTGGCCAACACGTACCTGCACGACACGCAGCGCACGGTGATCGTCGCCCGGCCCGAGGCGCCGGAGCTGGGCGACAAGTAGTGGCCGTACTTCTACAACGAGACGCGGCCACACCGCTCACCTGGTTTCGCATCACTGTGCTCACCGGGGCCGCCGCGGACCCGGCCGGTGTCGAGGGCACGGCGCGCCACGCGGCGCTGCTCGCCCGCCGCAGCGCCGGTGGCAAGACACGCGCCCACATCGACGGCGCGCTGGATCAACTCGGCGCGTCGCTCAATGTCCGCATCGACAAGGACATGACTACGTTCGCCGGCGTGTGCCTGTCGCGCAACGTCGACGCTGCGTTCGCCTTGTGCGCCGACATGGTCTGCCGTCCCGACTACTCTGCCGACGAGCACGACAAGCTGATCCGCGAGTCGGTCGCCATGCTCGACGATGTGCGCGACGACGACGAAGACCTGGTGCTGCGCTTCTTCAACCGCTTCGTCGCCCCCGGTCACCCCTACGCGCGCACCGGGCTGGGCACCGCACACAGCCTGGCCGCGCTCGACCGCACCCGCGTGTCCGACTACTTCGGCGCGGCGACGGTCGCCGACAACATGCTGCTCGGCTTTGCCGGCGATATGGACGAACAACAGGCCGCCAGCTTCCAGTCAACGCTCGCCGCCGGTCTCGCCGCCGGCGCCGCGCCCGAACGCCCCGACGTGTCCGCCCCAGCCGGCGCGCGCCCGCGCACCATCTACCTGGTCGACAAACCCGGACGCAGTCAGTCACAGATCATGTTGGGCCACGTCGTGCCGCGCTACGGCAGCGCCGATCACGCCGCGCTGATTCCGGTCGAGACCATCTTTGGCGGCACGTTTACGTCGCGGCTCAACCAGCGCATTCGCGTCGACCGGGGCTGGTCCTACGGCGCCGGCTGCGAGCTGGACCGGGCGCGCGGCGATTACTGGCTGTCTATGTACCTGGCCCCGGCGGCCGACGCGACGGCGCCGGCGCTAAAGCTCGTGCTGGACATGTACGCCGAGCTGGCAGCCCGCGGCCTGGACGCCGCCGAGCTCGACTTCGCCAAACACTACCTGGCCGGCAGCATGGCCTTCGAGGTTGCCACCTGCCGCCAGCGCCTGGACGTACAGCTGCGCGAGCGCGCGTGGGAGCTGCCGGACGGCTACCGCGAGCAGCTGGCCGAGCAGATCGCGGACATGTCGTTGCATCGAGCAAACGACGCCGCCGCCCGATGTCTCCACCCGGATCGCCTGTGCGTCGTGATCGTCGCCACAGCCGACGACATGCTGCCACGGCTAGCCGCGCACGGCTTCGACGACATTCAGGTCGTGGCCTACGACTCGTACTAGGTTGCGCGCTAGTATCTGGCCATGATGCGTGCTGTGCTCACCGCGGTTGCGATCGCGGCTTTGATCGGTTGCAAGGACAAGGACACGTCGACCCAAGAGCCGACATCTCGGCCCAAACGGATGGCCGCCAGGACCGCGGCGCAGGCGACCAAGCCGAAGCTCGTGGTGCTCGGGCAGAGCATCGACTGGGGCACGCTGGCAAAAAAGCAACCCGGCCCCGGCCGGCCGGCGGCCAAGCTGAGCGCCAGCGCAATCGCGAAACCGCCGGCGCAACCTGCGCTCACGTTGGCAAAGACGTTGGCCCCGACGGGCCTGCGGCCGGTGTATCTGTCCTCGGCCAACGAACACTACGACGCCTACCGCAAAGCGCTGGCGGCCGAGCACATCTTCGACGACATTGCGGCCCACATCGATGCGGTCATCGCGCTGCCGCAGGTACTCGACATTCAGACGTCCGACTGCGGCCAGGCCGGCGCGCTGTACGATCCGGCGAACCGACGCATCGTCGTGTGCTACGAGCTGTTCGCCCACTACCTGCAGCTGTTCCGGCCCACGACCAGGAGCAACGACCAGCTGGGCACGAATGTCATCGGCGCCGGCCTGTTCGCGTTTTTCCATCTGCTCGGCCATGCGCTGATCGATCAATGGAAGCTCGCCACCGGCACCGACCCCGAGCGGGCGGCCGACGAGCTGGCGGCCCTGATGCTGGTGCGCGCGGGCAAGAACGGTGCGGCGGCCGCGTATGCCGCGGCGGCATGGTTTGCCCTGGCTGGCAACAAGCCCGACAAACAGCGCGCCCCGTTCTGGTCCGAGCACGGCATGCAAGCCACGGCCTGGAGCCACATGCTGTGCTTGATCTACGGCTCGGCGCCGCAACAATACCCCTGGCTTGTCGGCGGGCCGCTGCTGGCCAACAGCGCCGCCACCAGGTGCGCAAAGACCTACGCCGACACCAACGCGGCGTGGACCGCGCGGCTAAAGCCGCACCTGCGCCCGGCCGCCGCCACCGGCAAGGACAAGCCGCCGTGCCGGGTCGTGGCCAACCACATCGGCCGGCTCGCCCGCCAGGCGTTTCGCATCGACACCGCCAAGCTGTCGCCGGCCGACCAGCAAGAGCGCAAGCAGCTGTTCGTGCCCATGGTGCGCAATTTTGTGCGCAGCGCACAGCTGGCGTGCCGGCGCGAATGGCCGGCGGCCCGGCGCACGTGCGTGCTCAGAACCACGCGGCTCACCAGGGTCGACGGCTGCGCCGGCACCCCGGCAAAAGCCGAGCACTGACCAGGCGCCGACAGCTCAACCCGCGAGCGCGGTCAGGGTACGGCGCGGATCGCACATGCGTTCGATCAAGCGCATGTGATGCGGCGTGCCAACCAGGCTCTCGAGCACGCGCCGGGGCGAGCCCCAGTCCGACCAACCCGTCCCCGCCACCGGCACCACCGCCAGGTTGTCGGCGTTGGCCAGAAGCTCGGAGCTGAAATTGGCTGGTTGCATCGTCGCGTAGGTCTGTTCCAACACCCGCTGCTCATCGTGGCTGCCGATGCGACGCGCATAGTGTTCGAGCTCGTGGGCGTGGTCCGGCAGGTGCGTGCGCGCCAGGTCCCAAAACGCCGCGACCGGGCCGAAGGAAATGAACGTATTCCACAAGGCGCCCTGCGCGCGCAGATTACGCGCGGTTTCGGCATCGGGTTTTTCGTAGAAGCCGTCCACACCGAAACCACCCCCGGCAGCCTCGGCCCCGCGCACGATCCAGCCGTATTCGCGCTCGTCATACTCCGGCAGCACGCCGACGAGCGCGACCAACTGCTCCGCGACGCCGGCGAGGCTGTCGCGCAACGCGCGCAGCAGCGGCCGATCGTTGGTGAAATAGTGATCGGCCGGCAACACGATGACTTTCGCGTCCGGGTCGGCGGCCCACACCCGCACCAGCGGCAACAAAATGCCGGGCCCGGTATCGAGATTCCGCGGCTGCACCACCAATTCAATCCTGGGCCAGCGACGCAACTGGTCGACGGCCGTGCTTCTGTGATGGTCCGACACCACCACCATGATGCGTTCGGCGACGGTAAGTCGCAGTGCGCGTAGCAGCGTTTGCTGCAGCAGCGATTGCTCGCCGGCGAGCACCGCGAATTGCTTGGGCACATCACGCCCATAAAGTGCGCGGGTCAGCGGCGCCAGGCGTTTGCCTTCGCCGCCGGCGAGAATGATGATGCGCGGCTGCGCGGTCGTGGACATGCGGTTGCGGTTCCTCCCATAGGTGCGGAGAGCTTGGCCCTGCATGCGGCGGACCAGCCGTGAACGCGGGACATTCGGTAACGAGGAGCGCAATCGTTGCGGCAGCGTTGGCGGCGGCGGCAAGATTCGCGGTCAGCGACCGTCGTACAGCGCCAGCGCTTTGCCGGGACGATTGGTGCAAACCGCGTCGATACCCAGCGCTTGCAGGCGGCGCAGCTCGTGGCTGCCATCGGCGGTCCAGGCGTGGATCGCGTAGCCGCGGCAGCGCCAGGCCGCAACGCTGTCGTGGGTGACCATCGACGTCTCCGGATGAACCGCGTAGGGCCGCACCAGCGGCGCGAAGAATTCCGCGATACTGCGAAAAAATAAATACCCCGTGCGCAAGCGGGGCTCTAACCGCCGCGACCGCATCAGCACGAAGGGGTCGAAGCTCGAGACCAGACAGCGGTCGACCGCGTCGTGGCGGCGCACACACTCCACCACCCCATCGGCCACGCGGTTGTAGCGACCGAAAGCGTCGGACTTGATCTCGAGATCGAACAACATGTTGCTGTCGATCGTGCCGAGCACCTCGTCGAGGGTGGGAATCGAATAGCCGCGGCCCAGACGCACGTTTTGCAGCTGTGCCAGCGTGAGCGCCTCGACCCGTTCGCCACGCCCCGCCAGCCGGGCAAGGGTGGCATCGTGAAACACCACCAGTTGCTCGTCGGCGCTGATGCGAACGTCCAGCTCGATACACTCGGCGCCGAGGGTCGCGGCGGCGGCGAACGCCTCCAGCGTGTTCTCCAGGCCCGCGTGTGGATCGCCGCGGTGCGCCATCACCAGCGGCCGCGGCGGACGTTTGACCCAGCCGGTCATCACGGCTCGCAAAACGCCGCGTGCAGCGCGCGGGCCAGGACATCGACGTCGGCCTCGGCGCAAAACAGCGTGATGCGCAATGGCGAAGTGCTGGTGTCGTCGACGGTCACGCCGGCGTCTCGTGCGGCGCCGTGCGCGCGCGCGATGGCGGCCGCGTCGCTGCCGATGCCGCTGTTGACCACGGACACGGCGCCGCGCGGCTCGGCGATGTCACCACCGGCGGCTTGCAGCGCGGTCTTGATCTGCGTCCAGTCGGGCACGTCGTCCGGGCGATGTACAGCTCGTTGCCGCCCAGATGAAACACGGGCAACGAGTGGCTGGCCGCGGCGGCGATGATCGGTGACAGGTCGGCCGCGCTGACCCGCGCAAGGTTCTTGCGCCCGGCGACCCCTGCGGCGCCGTGGCGCTCTGGATCGCCGATGCGATCGATGCGCGTGCCGGCGCCGCCGCCAGCGGTCGCCCGCGCGTACAGCGCGATGTCGGAGCGGCGCGCGAACTCGACGCACTCGGCGTGGAGCACCCGCGCTCCGTGGGCGGCGAGCTCGGTGATCTCGTCGTGGGTCATGGCGTCGAGCAACGTAGCCGCCGGCACGACCCGCGGATCAGCGGTGTAGACGCCGTCGACATCGGAGCAAATCTCGCAGTAGTCGGCGCCCAACGCCGCGGCCAATGCCACCGCCGTCGTGTCCGAGCCGCCGCGGCCCAGGGTCGTGATCTCTCGTTTGTAAGAAACGCCCTGGAAGCCGGCCACGATCACGACGCGACCGCGCTCCAGCTCGTCGAGCACCCGGATGGGCCGCACCTCGATGATCCGTGCTCCCGAGTGGCGATCGTTGGTCATGATCCCCGACTGGGAACCGGTGAACGAGATGGCTTCGAACCCCTGCTCCATCACCGCCATAGACAACAGCGCCATCGACGCGCGCTCGCCACAGGTGAGCAACATGTCGAGCTCGCGGCGGGGCGGCGCGGTCGTGATCTCTTTGGCGCGCTCGAGCAACTGGTTGGTGGTCTTGCCCATGGCGGAAACCACGACGCACACCTGCTTACCGTCACGGCGCGTGTTGGCGATGCGCTGAGCGACGCGTTTGATCCGCTCGGCGTCGGCGACCGATGAGCCGCCGTATTTCTGCACCACGATGCCAGCCATGCAGCTTCTCTATAAATGTTCCACGAATACAATGAAAGCCCTGCGCCTGCCCGAATTTGCAACTATGCTATGCGGATGACCGCAGTTCGCGCACTCGCAGCGCTCGCCGTCGCCGCCGTGATCGGGGCGTGTGGCCCTTCGTCGCGCGCAAAAGGCGCGCAAAATCCGAGCAAACAGCCGCTGCCGAGCTTCCCGCCCGTGGCGGATGCGCCCTATGAGTTGGCTCACAACGGCGACCTCGAGCAGGTCGCGGCCCGCTACGCGGCGATGAAGCTCAACGCGCCCGGGCGCCCCGCCCTGCGCAAACAGCTCGCCGACGAGTACGCCCGGCGCTTGAGCCACGCGCTCGCCCACAAAAAGACCATCCTGGCCTACGAACAGCTCAGCCACCTGGTCAGGTTGTGGACCGCCCGGGAGCTGCGCAGCAATACCCTGACCGGCCTGGCCACCTACGTCGCGCCGATCAAAAAGCTCCGCGCCACCCTCGCCAAAGAAGGTGACGACAAGCGCGTGCTCACCCCGCTGTACGTGCTGGCGGCCGCCGACCCGACGAACGCCGCCGGTTACCGCAACGAGATCGAAGACGCCCTGGCGTACGGTGACGAGCTGATGAAATCGCTCGCCGGCAAGGAAGCCCAGCGCGCGCGGCCGATCGAATCGCTCGACCACGTCGCCGATTGCTGGCCGGCACCCGAGGTCATCAACCGTCTGGTCAAGCTGTACATCGATCGCCAGCAGGTGTTCGCAGTCCACTTCCGCAAGCACGGTGCCGACTTCCGCATGATGCGCGCCCACGGCATGGGCGTGTTGCACACCGCCTGGCACATCGTTCGCTTGTACGCGCGCGCCGGTCGTCTGGACGAAGCGCTCACTGTCATCGACAAGATCAAAGGCATGGGCCGCGACCGGGACCTGTCCGAGCGCTTGCACCGCGCCATGCGCACCGACGCCAAAGCCAACCAGTGGCTTCGACTGGCCAAGCGGTTCGAAGGCAAGAGCGACAAACGGCAAAAGGACTTCCACGCCGCCCTGGCGATCCTCCGCCGCGCGCTCACCAGCCTGGATCGCGCGCCGGCGTTGTACGTTGCCGCCGGAGATATCGCCGACGAAATTGACGAACCGGACCTGGCGTTTCGCTACTACAGCCGTGCCTACGCCGTGGCCAAGAACCGCAAGGCAGCGGAGCAGCTCGCGACGCTGCACAACCGCGAAATCAACTCCCTGATGTTCGGCTCGCGCCCCCATGCGGCGCGCGCGCGCCTGCGCCAGTTCGAAGCCCTCGCCGCCGACGCGCAAAAGCGCTGGCCCCAAAAGCCACTCGATACCGACCTCGCACATGTGTACGCCACCATGGGCCGGGGCTACGCCGGTCTGGGCGAGCTCGACAACGCGCGCCGCTACCTCCAGCGCTCCCTGGCCGCGCGGCCGACCCTGGCGGCCTACGAGATGACGATCCGCATCGCGATCAAACGCGATGACTACGCGAGCGCACGCGACCAGCTGGCCAAGGCGCTCGAGCTGCCGGCCAAGTCCGGCAGTGACAAGCTCACCCGGGCGGCCATCATGTCGCTCGGGACCACGGCCAGCATGGCGGCCGGCGACCAACCCGGTGCGACGAAGTTCGCGTTCGGTGCCATCAGCCTGTGGTCCAATCTGCTGGAGAAGTACCAGCTCGGCTACTCGATCAAAGCGGAGATTTTCATCGAGTGGGGCAAGGTGGCGTGGACCATCAACCGCAAGAAGCAGGCGCTGCAGCTGTTCGAGACTGTGGTCGAAGGCGCGGCGAAGCGCGAGATCAGCGCGCGCACTCTGTCGAGCATGGTGTCGTTTCTGATCGTCCGCGGCCACTATGATCTGGCCGTGGACGCCTACTACCGGGTGCTGGGCTCGCACAAAGCCGACGAAGAACAAAAGGTCTACATGAGCTTGTGGGTCATGGCCGAAGCCCTGCGCACCAAACGCGACGTCGACCCGCTGGCGCTGGCCTACCTGACCAGCCGCAACGGCAGCCTGTGGTACGACGATTTGGCACGCCTCGCCACCGGCCGGGCGGACATCAAGAGCCTCAGCTCCCGCGCCACCACCCGGGCTCGGCGCGCCGAGCTTTTGTACTACGGCGCCGTGCTCAAGGTGCGAGCGGCCGATACCCATAAGATCGCTCGGATGATGCGGGCGGTGTTGGACACCCAGGTAGTGCTGTTCTTCGAGTACGATATGGCCAAGCTATGGCTGACTCGGCAGACCGCACGCGCTTCGGCCCGGCGCTAGCCCTCGGCGACGAGCTCGTCCACATCGGTCGCGCGCTGCACGACCGCGGCATGACCGAGCACGCGGTTCAAGCTTGCTTCGGCGTCAACTGCGTCGGCCACGTGCCTAGATGCACGACGTCCACACCTGCGCCGGCCACCCTGACCCGCGCCGCGGTGCTGCCGTGGCTGCTGGTGGCCGGAAAGACGCTGCCCGCCGAGGCGGTGCGTGCCGTGCTCGGCGACGAGCTGCACCAAACGATGTGCCGCGCCGCGCTGCTCGCCGAGCGCGACGCACACGTTCGGGCGCTGGTGTGCATGCTGCCGGTGGGCGAAGCGCTCGCGGTGTGCAATCGCATCGGCGGCGACGATGTCCCGTTGCCCGACGACAGCTCGTTTCACATGATCGGCGCGTTGCCGGCGCGGCGGGTCGACCGCTGGCTGGACATCGGCACCGGCACCGCCATCGCGCCGCTGGCCCGGCGCGGCCTGGGCGGCCACGTCGTCGGCGCCGACGTGAACACCGCTGTCCTCGCCTGCGCCCGCCTCGGCGCCGAGCTCAGCGGCGCGACCGAGCTCGAGCTGCGCACGTCCGATCTGTTCGCCGCGGTCGAGCCGGACACGTGGCCGTTGATCACGTTCAATGCACCGCTGCCCCAACCGGGCAGCGAGTTGCTCGCGCGGTTCTGGCACGATGTGCGCGCGCGGGTCGACGACCACAGCGAAGTGCTGGTGCACTCACAGCAACCGCGAGACAGCTACATCGAGTCGCTGCAGCTTCCCGGCGACGTGCTCGTGGCGCGCTACACCCCCGAAGCCATGGATCCGGCGTTCGGCGTCACCCGGTGGCGCCCGGGCGGCCGCCACCGCAGCCACTTGCGTCATGTATCGCTCACCCCGGCGCACCCCCACGTGACGCGCGCCGACCTCGAGTGGTAGCGTGGACCCGATGAGAACCGCGCTCGCCATCGCCTGCGCATCGCTGCTCGGCGCCCAGCTCGGGTGCAAGACCCGTGAGCACCCGCGCTACGACCTGACCTCGCCGGAAAAAGCGGTGACCGCGTTCTTCGGCGCGATGAACAAGCACCGCATCCCCGCCGACATTCCGTATCTGCTCAGCACTCCGGCGCTGGCGACCGAATGGCGTTTTCGGTGCCGCCGCGGCTGCACCGACGCCAAGTTCAAGATCGTTCGCAGCGAGGCCAGGACGCCGAACCGGCAAGTGCTGTACGTGGACTTTTCGTTCCACAGCGGAGATGGCCGCCGTATCCACCAAAAGGCCCAACCGATCGTCGTCGACAAGCTCTCCGATCAGTGGCTCATCGGTGAGATCGGGGAACGTACGGTAAGGCACACCGGCACGGGCCCTGTGCCGAAATCGTCAACCGACGCCGCGCCGTAATCTGTGCACTGCTATTTACATCTGGTA
>Ga0114931_10009265_pt1 | contig 11816 bp, 9 predicted proteins | sample 2SBtaG_FD_89579 | JGI IMG/M metagenome (GOLD analysis project Ga0114931, IMG submission 89579) | Deep subsurface microbial communities from Kolumbo volcano to uncover new lineages of life (NeLLi) - 2SBTROV14_V59a metaG | ecosystem: Environmental > Aquatic > Marine > Volcanic | place: Kolumbo...
CGCTGGATGGATACTTTGTGTTCCCTGCCCCGTGGCGTAAGGACGCGGACACACTCTCCGGCATCCAGCTCCTGGCACCGACGTATAAACCCGCAAAACAATCCGCCAGGGAAGTGTTGCACCAGGTCATCAGTATAAGCGACGAACCGGTGACCCTGGTAGCAGTAGGACCGCTAACCAATATTGCCCAATGGCTGCAAACCTATCCCAAGGATATGGACAATGTGAACCGGCTGGTCATTATGGGCGGCACCCTGGATACCAAGGGCAATATTATCGTACCCAAGTTTACCGATGGCCATCCCAACAAAACCTCGGAATGGAACTTTTTTGTCGATCCCCTTGCCGCCCGCATAGTGCTGGCCAGTGGTATGCCGATAGCGCTGGTAGGCCTGGATGTCACGAAAGAGGTGAAAGTAACCCATGAATACGTGGAAAATTTTGATTCGCTGGTCAGTAACCCGGCATCGAGATTCGCCCAGCAGGTGTACCAGAAAAACGACTGGTTTATTGAATCGGGTGAATATTATTTCTGGGACGTATTGGCCGCACTGGTGTCGACTCGCCCGGAAATGTGTGTTTCCGAATTAACCTCGGTGAAGGTGACCATGGACTATGTGCAGAAACCGGCTTACACCCAATCCAGCGATTTCAGCATGCCGGCGAAACGCTGGGACGGTAAACCCCGCCGCAACATTCGCGCCGCCACTGCGGGTCAGGTGAGCCGGGCCAAAAACGGCCCGGTCATTGATGTTTGCATGCAAACCGATGCGTCCATGGCGTATGACCTGTTCACCCGCACCCTGACGGGACGCAATGTGTATTGATGCTTACAGGTACTGGATCATATAAGCGGTAAACTTGGCCGCTTCCCGTGCCGCGATGGGACCCAGGCGCAGATAATCGTCATTGGGCACGGGCTGGGCCAGGTTACTGCCAGCGCGCACTACCAGGTAAGGCACACCAAAGTTTTCATAGACCAGCCCCAGCGGCGCCGATTCCGACTCCATTAAATCAACATGGAATTTTTCCCGCAGCTGTTTAATGCGTCGTCCCGGCACCCCGAACAGATTGGAAGAAGCCAGCTTGCCGCGACGTACTTTATTGGTATAGGTAGAACCATTAGCGGTAATGGTTTGAGCCGGATAACTGGCAATCGCCTTGTCCGCTAGCTTCAGATATTCCTCCGGCGGCCGGAAATCATTTTTAACTTCATTACCATCCACCGGACCGGTGAGCGGGAAAAACACCATACCGTCTGCAGTCAGGCTACCGTAATCATGTTCAAATGCACTGGTGGCGACAATGACATCACCGGTACGCAAGGACTGGTTAATTCTTGCTGCGGTACCGCTCATCACTACCAGTCTTGGTTTGAAGTGCATAACAAACTGCGTGGTTGTCATAGCCGTAAACGTTTCGCCAATACCCGTAATGGCCACCACCACCGACTTGCCATGCAATTTACCCGTGTAATACGGCGTACCCCACAGCGATGCTTTTTTCCGCTCTTTTAGTTGCTCCACGATTACCGGGATTTCCTGTGGCACAGCACCCAGGATCACAATGGTATCCGTGGGTTTGTAATAGGGAAAAAAATCCGCCTGTGCCGGCGACACCCAGATCAAAGTAGTTATGATTATTAACAGATATCGCATTTTTAACTCCAGAGGGAAGTTTGTAATCGAAATCAGGCTGCCGCCTGTTTCAGTTGATGTAGATAAGTTTGTCGTGTCGCCTCATCGATCCAGGCCACTTTGAAAGCATTGCCTGCCAGGGTGACGATTTCGTCTCTGGTGAAACCACCTTCCTGTTGCAACTCGATGAAATTCTCATTCAGGTAAGCACGAAAATAAGCCGGGTCATCGGAGTTAACCGTTGCCAGTATGCCCTGCTCCAGCATGGAGCGAATTTCTTCCGAGGTCAGTGACTGCACCACGAATCGATTCGATACCGGGCATACTGTCAAACCCATCTGGCGCTGCTTGAGTTCTTCGATAATGCTGTCGTCTTCCAGTGAGTTCACACCATGATCGATACGGTCCACCTGGATATCGTACAGACATTGCCCGATATGCCCGAGGGTATCTTCCTGGTTTACATCACAGTGCATGGTCAGGCGATAACCCTGCTCTCGCGCTTTGTGGAATACCTGCTGGAATTTCATCGGCGGATTATTTTTTTCATCGGAGTCCAGCCCCACACCGACAATCCAGTCTTTAAACGGCAGCGCCGCATCCAGGATTTGCATGGCGGATTCCGCGCTCATGTCCCGCAGAAAACACATAATCAACTGGGAATCGATACCGAGTTTTTCCGCCCCATCCAGCTGTGCCTGGTGAATGCCATTAATCACGGTTTCAAACGCTACGCCGCGGGAAGTGTGGGCCTGGGGATCGAAGAAAGGCTCCACATAGACAACATTCTGGGAACGGGCTTTTTCCAGGTAAGCCCAGGTCAGGTCGTAAAAATCCTGCTCTTCCCGCAACACACCCATGGCGGCATAGTAAATTTTCAGGAACGACGGCAGGTCGTAAAAATCATAGGCCGCAATGACTTCCTGCGGTGTTTTGTATTCCATCTCGATCTGGTTTCGTTGCGCCAGGGCAAAACTCATCTCCGGTTCCAGGGTGCCTTCAAGATGCACATGCAACTCGGCCTTGGGTAAACGCTCGATAAACTCTTTCATGACAAGCCTCTTAGTTCAGGTTTTTTATACGCGATACAGGATTTATTTCGCTGGCAGTGTTTTTGACCACAGCAACTGGTCCGCCGCATTAAAGTGGGAAACGGTCAAGGCACCGGTTCTGGCATTGATGTCCATCTGGCCGAAAAACTGGTAACCGTCACTGGGTGGTCGATTGGGTTTCATATCTCTGGGTATGCCAATAAATACTTCTTCCGGACCAAAGGTATTGTCCAGTTTATTCGGACCGAAAGTATCGGCGTGTAACGGCCCACTGACAAACTCCCAGAAGGGTGTGAATTGCTTGAATACTGCGCGTTCAGGACGGTAATGATAGGAACCGCAGTAATGCACATCCGCCGTGATGAAATGTACATTGCTGATTTTCTGCGTATGGACAAAACCCAGCAGTTCAGCAAACTCCAGTTCCCGGCCCAGTGGCGGGCCATCGCCATTGGCATCGTTTTCCGCAAGTGGCGTACCCCATTTGTTGACGATCAAACCCAATGGCATATCAGAACAGATAATTTTCCAGGTGGCTTTGGATGCAGCCAGCGCCTGCTTTAACCAGGCCAGCTGGGAAGACCCCATGTAAGCTGCATCCGGACCCTGGTGTTGCTGTCGATTGAGTGAGTTGGGTCCACGATAGGAACGCAAATCCAGAATAAACAGTTGCAGTGACGGGCCATAGTTGATACTGCGATACAGCTGCTCTGTATCTGCAGGATTAATGCGAATAGGATTGCATTCAAACAGCGCCTGTTTGGATCGCGCTGCCAGCAGTGACGTACTTTTTACCTGGTACTTCGGATCATTCAGCTGCTCACCGGGATACCAGTCATTATGCACATCATGATCATCCCATTGCTGGTACAACGGTACCTGGGCATAAAACTGGCGGTAATGTTTATCCAGGTAGTTGTAATAATAATTGTCGCGAAAATCCTGGGTGGTCTGGGCCACATGTGACTTCCCCGGGGTGACGATGTTTTTCCACTGGGTGCCATCATCCAGGGCTTTTGTGGCTTGCAAAGGATTATCGGCATAAATCTGGTCACCGGAGTGCACAAAAAAATCCGGTTGATGATTAAGCATGGTGCGATAGATGGCCATACCACCACGGGATTCGTCGATGCCATAGCCCTGCCCGGCGGTATCTCCGGACCAGCAAAAACGCACCGATGCATTACTGACGGGTGCGGTTTTAAATTGACCGTGTAAATAATCACTCAGCAATCCAGGGCGTTCCAGGCTTTCTGCCTGCACACGATAAAACCAGGGCTTACCGGGCTCCAGTCCCTGTAGTACACAATGCATATTAAAATCATTGCCAGCCAGTCCGGCGCTACCGCGAAAACGTCGCGGCGATGTAAACTTTGCACTGGTATCTATATCCACCCATAAGCGTGAGGCTTTGTCTGCACGGGTCCAGATGACGGCTCCGTCCTGGTTAACATCACCGCTGGCACAACCGACATTCAGTACCGGTTTTGCCAAGCCAGCTCGAGCGATGCCGGGCGCAGCCAGCAATGCACTGCCCCATTGTAAAAAATGCCGCCGGGAAAGTTTCATGAGCTTATAACCATTTGAGATATTTCATGATCTGGTCCGCCTGTTGCGACGACAGGATACGGGCAAACACCGGCATCGCGGTTGCGGGGTAATACTGATCCACGTGTAAAATGAACTGGCGCAGAGTTTGAACATCCGCAAGTTTGGCTAGACCATTGGCGCGATTGAGGTCCGGCCCCAGCTTCCCGCCAGCGCCTTTGACCGCATGGCATTTAATGCAGTGTTGCACGAACAGCTGATGTCCCTGTTTGATGTCACTGGAAGCGTTGTCTGCCGGCCGCGTGTTGCGATATTCATCCTTCTGCACCAGTTTCATTCCTGTCAGTTGATACGGCCAGGGTAATTGTTTAAAACGCTGCAGATAATCTTTACCCGATCCGCTCCACACCAGGTAAAACGGATCCAGACTAATCCACTCACGCCCGTGCTTGTACGGCTGCCAGTTACCCTTGGCTTCTGGACTGATATCGGATACCGCCAGGTAGGGTTTATAATTTGCACTATCCAGCAGCGACAAATCCAGGGGTAACTGGTAACCATCACTGCATATCAGCATCATTTGTCCATGGTGCGGCACACCGAAATGATCCAGCAGTTTATTTAAAGACACAGCGCGATAACGCATAACACCGGGAAACACCAGGTCATGGGGCACTTCGACTTCAGTCATGCCGATGGCCTGAAGATCTTGCATGCCCAGCTCAATGAATTTTCCCGAGAGCTCCAGATACAGGACCCGTGAATCCGTTTCCGCAAACACTGGCAGGCAGCAGGCCAGCCCCAGGAATAACAACACCGCCGATAAACGCTGTGAACTCACAATGCTCACCAGTCTTCGCGATTTCGAATCCACTCCAGGGGATACTCGGCTACTTCCTGTAACATCTCCGCCAGGGATGAGGTGTAGTGATCGACATACAGTTTACCCAGCTCGGTGGTGGCCAATGTGGCATCACCGGAACAACCACCAGGATGTAAATCCTGCGACTGCCAGCCCATATAGGTGCTGCCGATAATGCGCAGGCGTTTGAATTTTTTCTCCACTTCCGCCAGCAGGCCGCTGTAATTTTGCGCATGTTCCATCCGCACCAGGTCGGGACGCAGATACAGCATCATGGACGTTTCCACCTGCCCTGCGTGAATGCCATGACGGCGTTCATCGCCAGGCAAGTCCACGGCCGGTGGACCAAAACTCCAGCCGCTGCAACCGACCGTCATCATGTCAAACTGCACTCGCAGTTCACGACACACGATCTCCATTATCTGTGGCTGTCCGCCGTGGGCATTGAAAAACACCAGTTTGCGAATGCCAGCACGGGAGACGCTTTCACCGATTTCCATCCATGAATCCAGTAACGTCCTGGCGGTATGGGTTAAGGTGCCTTCGTATTGAATGTGTTCGGTTGACTTGCCGATATCCTGGGTGGGTAAAACAAACAGGGGAATTTCATCTGGCACAAGACTTGCTCCCCTGGTACACATCTCTTCTGCAATGGTGGCATCGGTAGACACGGGCAAGTGCGGGCCGTGTTGCTCCATGGCGCCTAATGGCAGCAGGGCAATGGTCTTGTCCGGGTTAAGGTCCACAAAATCAGCTGTGGTCATATCCTGCCAGAGTTGAACGCTCATATTGATTACTCGTTATAGAAAGAATGATTAGGAAACTGTTAATGCCACCCGTATTACCAATTCGCGTAACAATATTATTGTCACTGCCTGTAACCTGTGAGGCATGCTTACATGGCTGAACATCGATACCATGTACCGGAGCGGATCCGTAAGCCCTTCGGTAACTATGTGCACGGCGTGGAAGTCAGTCCTGGAGCACGACTCGTGTTTACTTCAGGCCAACTGGGTTGTAGCAAGGAGGATGCCATTCCGGAAAGCGTGACCGAACAGTCAGAAATTTGTTTCGAAAATATCATTGCCATCCTGGCAGCTGCGGACATGTCCATGGCGGACGTCGTACGTATCAACACCTATGTCACATCCAGGGACTATTTCCCTGAATACATGGCGGTGCGGGACCGTTTCGTCAGTAATCCACCGCCAGCTTCCACTGTATTGATAGTCGAGGGTTTTACCCGACCCGAGTTTAAAGTGGAAATAGAAGTGACTGCAGCAAAGATGACCAACTAGTCAATTTTGCAAATTACTGTTGATATACAACTTATGTGATATGGATACGGCGTCTTTTCCTGCATCATTTTAGGGCCTAAACATATTAGTCCGCACCAATATTGTCGATTATTTAGCGGGATTATCCCGTATTTCCTTCCAGCTTAGTAGCTACAGAACCATAGCCTCCTGTAATCAACTTGAAACAATCCGGTTTACTAAGGTTAATCCATTTCCTAACCGATCGTTCAGCTTATGGCACACCAATTGCAGAAAGTTCCCCAGCTTTACTGTATTCGCTGATTTTTTTTAACCGGAGATCATCTAATGAAAAAAATGTTAACCCCCTGGCTGCTAGCAAGCCTCGTAGTCGTCAGTTCAACGACCCTGGCAGAGGAGACGAGCAAGGAGAAAGATAAGGAAGCTAAGGATTCTGTCGAACTGGATACCTACACCACTGAGAATGAAGTAGAGGACAAACTCGGCATTCTGCAAACCGAACCGGTTAACTCGGTCTTTGGTTTTGACAAGTCTATCGTTGAAACACCCCGCTCTGTCAGTTCGGTGGGCGCTGAATTTATTCAGGAATACCACATCAACAGCATCAATGATATCGCCACCTTCGTACCCGGCTCCTTCACGACTTACTTCTTCGGTGTCGCCGTATCGCTAAAACAACGTGGCACCCCTGGTGATAACTATTTCCGCGGTGTAAAGCGTATCAATAATGACGGTATCTATCCGACTGCGATTGGCGCCAGTGACCGTATCGATGTTATACGCGGCCCCATGTCACCCATCTCCGGTCCCAGCCGTGTTGGTGGCGCGTTGAATTTTGTACCGAAATCCGCACGCGCCGAAACCGGTGCTTACCTGAAAGAACCCACCGGTGAAATCAGTTACATTACCGGCTCCTGGAACAAGAGTGTTATCCAGGCGGAAGTCGGTGGCCCCATGGACATGTTCGGCAAGAAAGCCGGCTATTACCTGTATGGACAGGTAGAAGCGTCGGACAGTTATTATAAAAATGACTTTACCGACCAGACCGTATTACAGGGTTCATTCAATATCGACCTGAACCAGTCCAGCCGCATGGAATTCGGCGGCATGTACCAGAACTGGAGCGGCCATGAAAATGGTGGCTGGAACCGCGTAACCCAGGACCTGATCGACAATGGTACCTATACCACCGGACAGCCGGCTTACACACCACCGGACGTTAACGGTGACGGCCTGATGAATGATTCGGAAATCACCTCCGGTTTTGGCGCTATACCCGATACGTTTGGGGCTTTTACCGGAACCCCGGCAGTTGCCTGTTTTACCGGCAGTGTGCAGTTATTCTGTGGCAGCAATCCTAGCGTTGGTCCATTCGATCCCGCCAATATGACCGCTGCGTCAATACCTGCTGGCTATGGACTGAATCCCGCCACCGTCGGCACTACCAAACTCAGTCACAGCCAGGTGTTGATTACGCCGGATGACAAGTACGACACTCGTGTTGGTACTTTCTATCTTGACTTCATCCATGATATGGAAAGCGGCTGGAATGTGACCAACAAGCTGTTCTATGAAACCGTCCAGAGTGCCAACATCGACAGCTACGGCTTCTCCAAAATCGGGGATACTTCGGCTATCGAAGACCAGCTGATATTCACCAAGATGTTCAGCACCGAGAACATCAGCTCCAATCTGCAAGTGTCGCCCTCGGTACGTTATGTCGATGCATATTATGCCAATGACTTCGTACATGAAATCTTCGACCGTGTTGACCTGTCGGTTGGTTACAACCCATCCAGCCAGGAATCCTCGCCAGAACGCAGTAACGACCCCTGGGGTATCAATGACAAATCCACATACACCCAGTTAGGTTTTGCGGTGCTGTCGGATAACACCTTCTACGAAGACCTTAACCTGTTGCTGGGATTGCGCTATGACTATGTAGACATGGAGGCGAAAACGCTCTACCCTGCTGCGTTCTTTGGCCGTACTGCCGGCGCAAGCTCATCCGATACCGATGACGCCATCTCCTACAACGTGAGCCTTTCGTATAAAACCCCGCTAGGCCTCATTCCGTACGCCACTTATGCGGAACAGTCTACCATCCTGGCTGGCACCCATGACGCCGTAGCCGAACCTAATGTCGCTAACAGTACCTGGTTGGGTAAATCCACCATGTCCGAGTTTGGTCTGAAAGGTAAATTCCTGAATGACCGTTTGTATTTCGCCCTGGCAAATTACACCCAGGAACGTGTATCCATTAACTCGAATGTCGCAGAATCCAACGAAGCATTGAAAACCGAAGGTACGGAACTGGAACTGCGTTACCTGGCAACTGACGACCTGTCGTTAATGGCATCCGCCACCAACCTCAAGGTTTACCGGACCGACCTGGGCGGCGCCATGTTTACTTTCCTGGGTGCTGCAGACGTTCCACAACTGGACCCTACCCTGTTCTGGGGCGGTGCTATTAGCGGCGTAGTGTTTGTACCCGACGGTGTTCAACGCGGCGGTATCCCGGAGAATGTCTATAGCCTGTCGGCACGTTATGCACCTACCGAGAACTGGTCTGGCCTGCTGTCGGTAACCCATGTTGATGAAGTTCAACCTTCGCCACTGGGTGGCCTGACACTGCCAGCCTATGAACTGGTGAATGCATCGCTCTCCTACGAGACCAAGACATTCCGTGCCAACCTGTTTATCGGCAACCTGCTGAACGAGCAGTACTTCCGTGCAAACTTCCCCGGACTCTACGGCAACCTGACCGTGCTGCCGGAACTGCCTCGGAATTACACCGCAACGCTGACATTCAAGTTCTAGTTGCAAACCAACCTCATAATGATCTCAGGGACGAGATCATTGTGTATTTTCAGCCACACAAGTCCAGGCGTCGATGCAATGAATGCTTACATGAAACTCTCTTGAACATGCAGGTTACCGTCAATGAGGCAAGCACTAAAGTTAATCGTCGACTACCAGACCAATATGGATAAGAAACCACTGGTCCACCTTGAGCAGGTATCCAAGCAATTCGGCAAAGGACCCGTGATACTGGATAACATCAATCTCGAGATACAACGCGGTGATCTCATCGCGCTTATCGGCCCCAGCGGTTGCGGCAAATCCACCCTGTTAAAATTGATTGCCAATTTAATTCCGGCAAGCAGCGGCAACATTAATGTCGGTGGTGGTAGTGCAGAATCAGCCCGGGAAAAACTCGGCTATGTATTCCAGGATGCCAATCTTCTACCCTGGGCCACGGCAGCAGATAATATTACCCTGCCACTCAAATTAAAACGTTTTTCAAGAAACCAGAAATACAAGATCGCGCGTAAATTATTAAGTCTGGTGGGACTCCAGCACGCCGCGGATCACTATCCACGACAGTTGTCCGGCGGTATGCGTATGCGGGTTTCCATCGCCCGGGCATTATCCACCCAACCGGAATTGTTATTGCTGGACGAACCCTTTGGCGCCCTGGATGAAATGACCCGTGACGACCTCAACGAAGAATTGCTTAAACTTCGCCTGGTACAGAAGTGGACCGGCGTGTTTGTGACCCACTCCGTGACCGAAGCGGTGTTCCTGTCATCCAGTATCCTGGTGATGTCTGCCAATCCCGGACGCATATACCAGGAAATCCCGGTAGAATTTCCCTATCCCCGCACAGCCGAGACCCGACGCGAACCGGAATTCCAGCAGAAAGTCATGCAGGTCACCGAAGCCCTGCACAGTTTACGGGAGCCTATTCGATGAAAAAGCTGCCGCTTGGCTCCCTGCTCTGGCCGGCAGGATTTGGTGTGGTGTTTATCGGCATCTGGTACCTCGCCATCGCCTGGTTCAAAATTCCGGCATTCCAGTTACCCACACCGGACCAGATTATCGTCGCTGGCATCGACGAACACAAAACCCTCCTGGCCGGTGCACTGCAGACCACACTGGCCTGTGTCATCGGTTTTTTCACTTCGGTGGCAGGTGGCGTAATACTTTCGTTAATTCTTGCTTCAAGCAAATGGGCATACGAAGGCGTTTATCCTTATGTGTTGATGCTAAAAATGACACCGGTGATTGTGCTAGCCCCCATCATTATCCTGTGGTTCGGCCAGGGCCTGGGCAGCATTACTATTATCACGTTTTTAATCAGCTTCTTCCCCATCGTCGCCAACACCACTATGGGACTGCGTTCTACCGACCCGAACCTGCTGGACCTGTTCAAAGTATACAACGCCAGTAAGCGCCAGGAAATGCTGCACCTGCGCATACCCCATGCCATGCCCTATTTCCTGACCGGTTTAAAAATTGCCGCGGCACTCACGCCTATCGGCGCACTGTACGGTGATACGGTGGCGGGCATGGGTTCCGGCTCCCAGGCCGGACTGGGTTTTGTGGTGGTCATCTTCAGTTCACAACTCAAAATACCGGCGCTGTACGCGGCGGCCTTTACTGCCTGTGCTATTGGTTTCCTGTTTGTCGGGCTGGTTAGCCTGTTGCACTGGAAACTGTTAAGCAAATGGCATGACTCCTTTGTGCATTAAGCGAGAAGCCTGTATGAGAAATCCCGTTATGTTGATATTGAGCCTGGTCTTTACCATTGTATTAGCAGGCTGTAGTGATTCAGATACACCCAGCAGTGCCGATTCCCAGAAACCGAAACTGACGCATGTCATTTTAATGACCGACTGGTATCCGCAACCGGAACACGGTGGTTTCTACCAGGCGCTGGCAAAAGGCTATTATCGTGATGCCGGACTGGATGTGGAAATACGTCCCGGCGCCAATATCAGCGACATACGCCCCCTGGTGGCAACCCAGCAGGTCAATTTTGGCATTGGCACCAGCGACACAACCCTTATCGGCATATCCCGTGGCCTGCCCCTGGTTGGCATATTCCCCTATTTTCAACACGATCCCCAGTGCATCATGTTTCATCCACAGGAAAACATAAAAACCCTGAAAGACCTGGATGGACGCGAAATCATGATGCAGCCTTCGCTGTCATATACCGAATACATGACCAAGATCATGGGGCTGGATTTACACCTGATTCCCATGGACTTCAGCCTGTCACGTTTTGCCACCAACGAACATTTTATCCAGCAGTGTTTTGTGACGTCCGAACCCATTCACCTTAAACAACAGGGAATCGATACACGCCTGATACCGCTATCCGAATCCGGTTTCGATCCTTACCGACATATTTATACCAGTACGGAGTTTCTCAAGAATAACCCTGAAGTCGTCAAAGCCTTTGCCGAGGCCTCCGTCAAAGGCTGGCAGGATTTCATCAATGGCGACCCTACGCCTGCATTTCAGTTAATCGCCAAAGAAAACAGTCAGCAGAATATGGATTTCATGCAGGCCACACTGGCGGCAATGAAACAGTACAAGATCGTTTACGATGAAAACAACAAACAGGAAACCCTGGGGAAATACCGTATAA
>Ga0114931_10009266_pt1 | contig 11816 bp, 11 predicted proteins | sample 2SBtaG_FD_89579 | JGI IMG/M metagenome (GOLD analysis project Ga0114931, IMG submission 89579) | Deep subsurface microbial communities from Kolumbo volcano to uncover new lineages of life (NeLLi) - 2SBTROV14_V59a metaG | ecosystem: Environmental > Aquatic > Marine > Volcanic | place: Kolumbo...
GATGGCCGGGCTGGGCGTTGGGCGAAGCAGGGATAGCGCAGCCCAAAGGCGCAGGCATACTTGACAGTCTGTCGAGCACTCCGACCGAGCGAACGCCAGGCAGGGCGTGCCATTGTGCCGTCGTAGTAGAAGGATGGTGAGAAATGCGGGCTAGCCGTTACCCGCTTGCCGCCAGTACCTATCTCGCACAAGTTAACCGGTTTTTCGATGTTCCCTGCGATCTTCACTTCGTAGCCGGGGAACATGCCGCAGCTGGTCCCAGTTATTGTAATTCTCGTATCGCCAACCTCCTTGCCCGTCCACAACGCTTGCCGAGGTGGTTTTGTTGATCCCTTTCCGTTGCCAGGCAGAAGATCAGCTCTCTCAACCCGGATGTTTCATAAATTCGCGTGATTATCGCGCAGTATATTTGGTTTCATAAGGGATTTTCTGAAGGCATCGCGTAGCGGTGATTACGCGCAACTGAAGAAAATCACTTGTGGAATCAAGAGGCGAGCGAGAACACGTGCAATTTATGAAACATCCGGGTTAGAGGTAAGGCGGATTTTCAATGTCGCCCCGTCCGCTGTTCAACGCAAATTTCCTGGTAAGGTACTGAATTAAAAGGGGCTGAACCCGCTTCCCGGGCTGATGGGAAACCATTGCTGGATATGGGGATTTAAAAAGGGCTGAGCCAATGTCCCGGACAACCATCACTGGACATGAATAAAGAGGGCGTTTATTCTTATCATTTTTAGTCAGACTTTGTATTGAGGAGGAGGATGAGAAAGTGTCGTTAAAAAGAACGCTTAGTGGGTTGGGATTGGGCGGCTTATTGCTGTGCACCGCAGCTGGTGCGATGGCAAATGAGGTGAATATCGATTCACGCGCTTGGTTAGGGAATCTGCATTTATCAGAAGCCCAGCTTACAAAAATAAAGGCTGCAGTCGAAGAGGCGATGGATGCGCCGGTCGATGCAACTTTTCAGTGTGGCAAAGTTCGGATGGATTGCGAAGTCCGGACGGCTCGTGAATGGTTGGTCGACGGAGTCCCGTATCGCGATATTGTTATTTGGATCCACAACGTTGGCTTTGCTGACGGAACGGTTTCCAAAGAAGGCGGCAGTTGGTCGACCATTAAGATCAAATAATTTCCAACACCAAAGGGGACTGTCCAGTCTCCTTTTTTCTTATACATGGGTAATCGCCTGGGCCGATTGCCTTACTATTGACAGTACCGACGATGATCTGCATCTTTGTCATGTCGCCAATCCCATGCCCACCAGCTTTGCGATCGCTTCGCTATTGTTTTTTATCAGCTCAACATAACCCCGAAAATCATCAAAGGCGGACGAAAAGAGGAAAAATGCATCTTCCGTATCCCGTTCTTTTTTCCCGGCGAGTTGACACAGATCTCACCGTTTCCTGTTCGTTTAAGGATAAAACTGCCATAATCAAAGACTCCTTTTGCTGCTCAATTCGAACCGGGCGGTAATAATGTGATTTGTATGCGATCAGATTTAGCCTGATATGCAGCAAAGGGTATGCCAGGCCGCTCCTAAAAAGTCAAAAGGAACATTAATTGGAAAAACCAAAAGGCTCATGCACCTGCGATGCAATTCAATACCAATTGAACTCGGAAATCCTGAACATTGTGAACTGCCATTGCGATATGTGCAAAAAACACAGCGGCTCCCCTTTTTCGACGTATGCAGTTTTCCCATTCAAGGATCTGGAGATCACAAAAGGCGCAGATCACATCAGCGAATATTCGGCGGGCACTGGCAAAAAGCGCTTTTGTAAAAACTGTGGCACCCCTTTGTTCAACACCAGCGAAAACCATCCCGGGACATGCATGGTGTACTTGGGCACGCTGTCTTCTCTGGAAGGAATCACACCAAAAGTGAATATCTGGTGCGAAAGTCAGTTGCAGTGGGTGGGCAATATTTCCGAAATCAAGAGTCTGCCGCTGGGCATTACGCGCAGAAGCACATGACAAGCGCGGCGCATGATGCACCGCGCCCGGTTATTTCCACGACAGGCTGTAATGCTGCCCGGCGGCCTGAGGAAGCACACCCACAACCTCGCTTACAGAGTCCGTCGCGATGGTTGTCATATCGCGGTTGTCGCCAATATTTGCCTGCGCCCCAGGCTCGAATATGTCATCGATCTTAGCCACGAGTCTCGTCAATCTGCGGTGCTCCGCCCTGGCCCGCCGTGACGACAGGTCGTCCATGCCGATACCCTGTTCCGCACATTTGAGATAGCTGATGCTGTCCATCAGACGACCCACCACCGGCACACCCATTTCGGCAAACAGTTCGTTCACGTTGTGCATGGGCGAACGTGGCTTGACGCGGTTGGCCACCACAACTATCCGTGCGGCTATGCCATTGGCTATCACTACTTTCTGCAAATCATGCACGAAGCGAATGCTCGCTTCCACGTCGATTATGGACGCCAGTACCGGCACGAGGATGGTGTTCACACCGCGAAGGTATTTGACCGTCTCATGGGCCCTGACGCCCGCGGGCGTATCAACGATGACACGCTGGGCATCGGCTGGCGTGCGCATGCGCCAGCTTTGCGTCACGGAAGTGGTCGACTGCCTTGGATGCGCACATACCCCGTGTATGGAGGGCAAACTATCAGGTCGGCGTTGCAGCCATGAAGTACTGGACCCTTGCGGGTCGTGATCATAGAGTACGGTCTTGTATCCGTGAGTGGCATAGAGGGAGGCAAGGTTTGTTGCAATGGTGGTTTTGCCGCTACCGCCTTTGGCGTTTATTACTATTATTTTATGCATCTCATCCCCATCTTTATTGTTTCTCCAACGCATTGATCAACTATTTCACATTGCGCGCAAACAAGCAGTATGAATAGCATGGCCATCACAGCAATACAAGCCCGAACGGATAACCTCAGCGGGGCACTTGGGCATATACATTCAACAGACAGGGAAGGTATTATTACGTGTATGACAGATGCTTTACAGACTCCCGCAACAATGCTGAAATGCGCCACACTTTTGTGGATAATCCGGCCGGCCTGAAGTAATGACAATACACAAACGCAAAACCCTGCTCTCATGGAGCAGCGGCAAGGACAGCGCCTGGGCGCTGCACACCCTGCGACAACAACCCGACATAGAACTGGCCGGGCTGTTCAGCACCATCACCGAGACTTTTGACCGGGTCGCCATGCATGCGGTAAGAACAGAACTGGTACGCCGTCAGGCCGAAGTCGCCGGTCTGCCGCTGCACATCATCTCCATCCCCTACCCGTGCAGCAGCGACGACTACGCCCACGCCATGAACGATTTCATCACCGAGGCAAAACAACAGGGAGTCGAATGCTTCGCCTTTGGCGACCTGTTTCTGGAGGACGTGCGCAACTACCGTGAAGAAAAACTGCGGGACACGGGCATCACGCCGATCTTTCCCCTGTGGCAAATCCCCACGGATGAGTTATCGCAACAGATGGTGGACGGCGGACTGAAGGCGGTGATTACCTGTATCGATCCCAAACACCTGCCCAATGAATTTGTCGGGCGCGAATTCAATCATGCCTTGCTGCAAGATCTGCCTGAGGCGGTTGACTGCTGTGGTGAATACGGCGAGTTTCACAGCTTTGTGTTTGCTGGCCCCATGTTCAATCACCCCATCGATATAGAAGCTGGTGAAGTGGTCGAACGTGACGGCTTTGTGTTTGCAGACCTTTCACCAATTAGCGGTTAATAAAATTCAATCTGTAGTCATTGTTGAACAATGTCGACATTGTAAATACCAAACGGCGCTGACGCCGCACCTGCGCACAAACCGCAACCTGTTTTAATCCTTTGACCCTGCTCGTATTTTCAAAAATGCATTGATTCTGGCACGCCTTCTGCTCTGTCTCGAATGCGGACACAACAACCGCGCCACAGACCAACAGGTTTTACAGGAGGCAACACAATGCTCAAGACACGCTACGACAATATTCACTCGGTTGACCGGATTGTTCGCCTTGCCCTGGGTGCAGTGATGGTCACGCTGATCTTCAACCCGGCGTTCGATGCTTATTGGGTTACCCTGGCTTCGGTATATCCGATCATCACGGCCATCATGGCCTGGGATCCCGCCTATGCACTGATGGGAAACTTGAAACGCCACAGCCCGGCCAAGAGCAAAATATTTACACCTACGCCAGCTTAAGGTGCCGCTTCGAGTCCCGGGGGCACCCCCCTCCCCCTACCTCCCCCGCCCCCGGGGCTCATTTTTACTATTGGTGCATTATCACCACGCCATGCACACTTAGTGGGCAACCAATCCCCTTTCATCTCCTGCAATGACATATAACGCAGCTCCGCAGATACCCTGCAGAAGATGGAACGCAATATGCCTATGCAACAGTGATAACGTCTGCATCTTTGCCTGTGCAACAAATTTGCAAGCAAAGCGTCTTAAGATCCAGACCAAGGTTTGTATCACCGAGACAACGCAACCATTCCGGATCGACAAGCGTTAAAAACTGTGTCATCCACAACCGGCAATACACCAAAGAGCACTACTGTAATGCCCAATGAATATCCCAGCCTCAGCCCCCAACTTGCAGAAGTGATACAGGATGCGTCGCGAATTGTGGGCTGCACCCTGGACACACACTGCTCCATACGCGGCATCCTGGAATTGCTATCGGACAAACTCGGCCTGACCCAGGGGCGCGTGGTGTTGCCGGATCACGACACCGGTCTGCTGCATATCGCCTTTAGTCACGACCTCAGCGATGGCGAAATCGGCCGCGGCACCTATGCGCTGGGCGAAGGTGTCACCGGTCGGGTAATGGCGACAGGTGAAATTGCCGTGGTTCCCGATGTCAGCAAGGAGCCTTCCTATGTCACCCATGTGTCGGCACTCAAGCTGGAACAGGGCGATACTGTCGCCTACCTGGCTGTGCCCATCATGCGCGATGACACACCCGTCGGTGTGCTGGCAGTGCATCGCAAGAAGACCGTCATGGGCCACTTCGACAGTGATTTATATATTCTGCAGATCATGGCCGCCATCATCGGCCAGGCACTGCAGATCCATGATTTGATCGAACAACAAACCCGCCATTTGAAAGAGGAAAACAAGGCACTGCGCGGCAAGCATCACCAACAGCGCGCCGTGCACGGCATCATTGGCAAGAGCGCGGCGTTGCGCGAGTCCATCGAACGCGCCTGCAAGGCGGCGGCATCACAAACCACGGTGATGCTGGTGGGTGAATCGGGTTCTGGCAAGGAGCGCTTTGCGCGCATGATCCACCTGGCCAGCGAGCGTCGCGAGAAACCCTTCGTCTGCATCAACTGCGCGGCCATCCCGGCCAACCTGCTGGAAAGCGAACTCTTCGGTCATGAGAAGGGGGCCTTCACCGGTGCCACGTCTGCCCGGCCGGGCAAGTTCGAGATCGCTGCCGGCGGCACCCTGTTTCTGGACGAGATCGGCGACATGACGCTGGACCTGCAGGCCAAACTGCTGCGCGTGTTGCAGGAGCGTACCGTGCAACGCATCGGCAGCAACAAGGAAACGCCCGTGGATGTGCGCATCATCAGCGCCACCAACCGGCGCCTGCAGGAGGATGTGAACAACGGTGATTTCCGCCTCGACCTGTTTTACCGCCTCAACGTGATCCGCATCACCCTGCCGCCGCTGCGCCAGCGCAAGGATGATATTGACGTGCTGGCGCTCTATTTCCTTAACCGCTGCAACCAGATGCACAAGCGCAACGTCATGATCAGCGATGCCGCCTTTGCGCAACTGAAACAGTACGAGTGGCCCGGCAATGTGCGCCAACTGGAAAACGTCATCGAACGCCTAGTGATCATGAGCGACACGGATGTGATCAGCGAGCAAATCATCACCGCCATCCTGCACGAGGAATCAGGCGTGTTGCTGGAAGAAGACGCGGACCGTAACGAACCGGAGCGGATCCAGATATCCTCCGCCGACCTCATGCCGCGCCCCTACAGCAAGGTACAGCCCGGTGACCGAGAGGCGATCCTCAATGCCCTCAACAAAAGCCGCGGCAACAAGACCCTCGCTGCGCGCACTTTGGGCATGAGCCCGCGACAACTGCACTACCGCCTCGACAAGCTTGGCATTGATTTATAAAGAACACCCCGGCCTCACCATGCCACCATAATAATCAGTTATCATGAACAACGCACTTGCAGGCGCAGGCGTGTAAAAAACACCAACGACAATCATCAGAGGGAGCAACGGAATGCCTATCCATCTTTTTCGTTTTTGTATTGCATCGATTCTGTTGTTGTCTGTTCCGGCCTTGCCGGTCCAGGCGGCAACGGACGCCACCCCCCACCGCTGGACCATCGAGGATGTATTAGGTTCGGACATCAAGCCTTTTGCTATTGGCCATCGCGGTTTCGGCGAAAACCTGGGCGGAAATCCGGACAAACCGATCGAAAACACAACCGAATCGGTGCGACGCGCCTTTCTCGAAGGAGCTCAGATCGTCGAAGTGGATGTGGTGATGACCAGGGATCACATCGCCGTGGCCCTGCATGACGACTTCCTCGATGACCTGACCTGCGTCAACCAACTCAGCTTCAGCGAACTACACCATCACCTCAAAGAGGCCTCTAAACTGAAACATATTCTCAAGGTCGCCCACGGCTTCAGCGTTAAGCGCGACCACGATGATCGGCCCAGCGGCCAGGTGATCATGGAGATCAAGACGCCGGCCCCCCTGTGCGATCCTGACGACAGCACAGTACCGGCCCTGGTCGCCGCCTCCCTGGCGGCGGTGAACCAGACCAAGATGCAGGACCAGGTGTTGATTTAATCCTTTTCGCCCGAGATTGTGGCGGCGGTCAAAACAAGCCAGCCCGCCATCCCGCGCATTCTTTCCTTCAGCCTGTTTCAGGCGCTGACACCCGAGCAGATCGAGGCCGCCACCGGCTTGCCCGTGACCCTACTGGACAAGAATGTGGGCTTTAGTTTGCAGTGGGTGCAGGCGGGGCCGTTCTTCCGGGTGCCTATCTATAGCTCTGTGTTCCAGTACGTCGGCACCCTTGTGACGCTGCAGTCCCGCGCCGCGTCGCTGGACAAGGATGCACTGCAACAGCTGGAGTACAGCTCGCCCGGCAGCGGCGCACTGCTGATCCAGGAACTGCATGACATTGGCATCGACAGCCTGGTCTATACCGTGAATGCACAAGCGGAGTGGTTGTTTTTGTCATCGCTCGGGGTGGATGGCTTTTATACGGATGACCTGGCGATGGGATTGTCGCTGGAAGGACAGTAACAGTTACCTGAATCCGTGACTTCAGGGCGGATTCAGGAGTCACTAACCCGCATTTCTCACCACCGTTCGTAGCGAGGCGGTTCAAGAGGGCGGCCTGCCTGGCGTTCGTGACAAAGGAGCGCGCAGGCATACTTGACAGTCTGTCGAGCACTCCGACCGAGCGAACGCCAGACAGGGCGTGCCATTGGGCCGTCACAGTAGAAGGGTGGTGAGAAATGTGGGCTAAGACAAACGTTAATGACGCCGGAGGATGTGGAGCAGACACTGCAGGACTGCGAGGCAGTTTGTTGCGTGTTCGCCCCCCCCGCCCACGACAGGGCCGATCAGGAACGCAACATCATGGACAGCGGGGCTTGAGTGGACTATCGTCAAGCCCTCGCCGGCTAACCAACAACACCGCCAAAGGAAAATATGTGGCTGATCCCCGGGTTCGACTGGGGATGCTTTCTTCCATAAGTCGTGCCGACCTGGCCGCTTTTCTGTTAACCCAACTGTATCAACCGGCCCACCCGAGGCAGGCCGTGCTCATCAAAAATTGATCACTTGACCCAGATGGTCTTCTGGTTCACGAACTCCAGCATGCCGTGGCGGCACAACTCGCGGCCGTAGCCCGAATTCTTGATACCGCCGAAGGGCAGGCGCGGATCACTCTTCACCAGACCGTTGACGAAGACGGCGCCGGACTGCACCTTGCGGGCAACGGCTTCGCCGCGTGCCGCATCCTGCGTCCAGACGCTGCCACCCAGGCCGAAGTCGGAACCATTGGCGATCTTGACCGCCTCCTGCTCGTCGCGAGCGCGGATGACGATGGCCACGGGACCGAAGAATTCCTGGTCCCAGGCCGGCATGCCGGGTTTGACGTTGTCGAGAATGGAGGCCTGGTAATAGGCCCCCGGACCGTCGATGGGCGTGCAGCCGGTGACGGCGACGGCACCCTTGACCAGGCTGTCCTGCACCTGCTGGTGCAGTTCGTCGCGCAGGTCCTGGCGCGCCATGGGGGCCAGGGTGGTGGCTTCGGCCATGGGGTCGCCGGGTTTGAGTGCCTCCACACCCTGTTTGAACCTGGCCAGAAACTGATCTGCCACCGACTCCACCACGATGAAACGCTTGGCGGCAATGCAGCTCTGGCCGGCGTTGAGAAAACGGGAGGCCACGCCCTGTGCCGCGGCCCAGTCCAGGTCGGCGTCCTCCAGCACGATGAAGGGGTCGGAGCCGCCCAGCTCCAGCACGGTCTTTTTCAGGTTGGCGCCGGCGGTGGCCGCTACCTGGCGCCCGGCCGGTTCGGAGCCGGTGAGGGTGACGGCGCGGATGCGTTCGTCCTCGATCACCCCAGCCACTTGGCTGGAGGCGATCATCAGGGTGCGGAACACCCCCTCGGGCAGACCGGCGACGCGCACCAGTTCCTCGATTGCCAGGGCGCACTGCGGCACGTTGGAGGCGTGCTTGAGCACGCCGGTGTTGCCCGCCACCAGCGCCGGGGCAAGAAAACGGAACACCTGCCAGAGGGGGAAATTCCACGGCATCACCGCCAACACGGTGCCGATGGGCTGGTGGGCCACCAGGCTTTTGCCGGCATCGGTCTCGATCACCTCGTCGGCGAGGAATTCAGGACCATTGTCGGCGTAGTAGTCACAGACCAGGGCGCACTTTTCCATCTCGGCGCGGGCCTCGTCGATGAGTTTACCCATCTCGCGGCTGATGGTTTCGGCCAGCCGGTCGCGCTGGCGCAACACCTCCTGCCCCAGGCGACGCACATGCTCACAGCGTTCATTCACCGGCGTGGCGGCCCAGACCGGCGTGGCGATGGCCACCTGGACGAGGGCCTCTTCCAGCTGTTGGTCATTCCAGTCGGGATATTTCTCGATGATCTCGTCGGTGGCGGGGTTTTGCGATACAAACGGCATACACGACTCCTTAGATTATCTGCTGTGAAAGAGTATAGCCAAATCAAAAACTTGACCAGGGCCAGAAAAAAACGGGAAAATCGGCGCCACTTCCAGCATTTGAACAGGAATTTCTACATGTTATCAAAAACCATCTGTGTCCTTGGCGGGACGGGTTTCGTCGGCCATCAACTGGTTTCACGGCTGACCCGCGCCGGCTATTACGTCGTGGTTCCGTCGCGCAACCGCGAGCGGCACCGCTCGCTGCAGGTGCTACCCAAGGTCAAGGTGGTGAACGCGGACGTGCATGACGAAGAGCAACTGGAGGCCCTGTTTGTCGGCTGCCATGCCGTGATCAACCTGGTGGCCATCCTGAACGAAAACGAGCGCGGCGACTTCAACCGGACCCACGTGGAGCTGGTGGAAAAAATCATCAACGCCTGCCGCCAGACCGGCGTCAGCCGTCTGCTGCACATGAGCGCCCTAAACGCCGATGCCGACAAGGGCTCCAGCCAGTATCTGCGCAGCAAGGGTGAGGGGGAAAAGCTAGCCCACGCTGCCAAAGGGCTGAATGTGACCAGCTTCCGCCCGGCGGTGATCTTTGGCGAATGCGACCACTTCTTCAACCGCTTCGCCGGCCTGCTGCGCAAGCTGCCCATACTGCCGCTAACCTGCCCCGACAGCCGCATGGCGCCGGTCTATGTGGGTGATGTGGCCGAGGTGTATGTAAAGTCGCTCAACGACAAGGGCACCTATGGCCAGGCCTATGATCTGTGCGGCCCGGAGATCGTCACCCTGCGTCAGATCGTCGATTACACCAACCGTCTGACCCGCCTGAACCGCGGCATCATGCCGTTGAGCAACGGTATGTCGGCCTTCATGGGCCGGGTGATGGAGCGGCTGCCATTCAAACCCTTCAGCTATGACAACTATCTGAGCCTGCAGACCCCGGCGGTGTGTAACGGTCCCTTTCCGGCCCGCTTCGCCATCACCCCCAGAACCATGGAAAGCGTGGTACCCAAATACATCGGCCGCACCGATATCCGCGGCCGCTATGACACCATGCGCCAGCGCGCGGCGCGCGATAAAGACCAACTCAGCGACAGCTAACGGAACTGAAGTGGAAATTTACCAGGTCGGCGGTGCGGTCAGGGACAAGCTGCTGGGCCTGAAGGTCCAGGACCACGACTGGGTGGTGGTGGGTGCCACCCCCGAAGAGATGCTGGCCAAAGGCTTTCGCCAGGTGGGCAAGGACTTCCCGGTCTTCCTCCACCCCGAGAACCACGAGGAGTATGCCCTGGCCCGCACCGAACGCAAGACCGGGCCGGGCTACAAGGGCTTCGTCTTTCATACCGCCCCTGATGTCGGCCTGGAAGAGGACCTGATCCGGCGCGATCTCACCATCAACGCCATTGCCATGGACGAGCATGGCGCCCTCATAGACCCCTTTCACGGCCGGGAGGATCTGGACAACAAGATCCTGCGTCATGTTTCCCCCGCCTTCAGTGAGGATCCGGTGCGCATCCTACGCGTGGCGCGCTTCTACGCCCGCTTCGCCCCCATGGGGTTTTCTATCGCCGCCGAGACCGTGGCCCTGATGCGCGCGATGGTGGACAACGGCGAGGTGGACGCCCTGGTGCCGGAGCGGGTCTGGCAGGAGACCCAGCGCGCCCTGGGCGAACAGCAGCCGCGCGCCTTTTTCGAGGCCTTGCGCGACTGCGGCGCCCTGGCGCGGATCTTCCCGGAGCTTGCGGCCCTGTTCGGCGTGCCCCAGCGGGCCGACTACCATCCCGAGATCGACACCGGCCTGCACACCCTGATGGTGCTGGACGAGGCCTGCCGGATCAGCCCCGAGCCGCGGATCCGCTTCGCCGCCCTGCTGCACGACCTGGGCAAGGGCGAAACCCCGCAAGAGGAGCTGCCCAGCCACAAGGGCCACGAAGCACGCTCCCTGCCGCTGGTGAAACAGCTCTGCCGGCGGCTGCGGGCACCCAACGACTACCGCGACCTGGCCCTGCTGACGGCCGAATATCACGGCCTCTGCCACCGGGCCGCCGAGCTGCGCCCCGCCACCCTGCTGGACACACTGGCGGGGCTGGACGCCCTGCGCCGCCCGGAGCGCTTCGAGGAGTTTCTGCTCGCCTGCAGCGCCGATTTCCGCGGCCGGGACGGCTTTGCCGGCCGCGACTACCCCCAGGCAGAGATCTTGCGCCGCGCCCGCCGGGCGGCCCTGGAGGTGGATGCCGCCGCCCTGGCGCGGGAGGGGCTGAAGGGGGAAAAGCTGGCCCAGCGGCTGCGCCAGCTGCGCTGCGAGGCCATCGCTGCCGAATTGGGCGAATAATTTTTTTGCCTACTGAAAAGCGCCGCAAATACAATCACTTCAGGGCGCTGGCACACTCTATGCTCAACCACTAACCCTTTAAAAATCAATTAATTATCCATATTGAGCTATTCTTAGCTCGAGTTGACTTGCCGAGAAATTTCGTGCGAATCTAAATATTAGCCCGCATTTCTCACCACCGTTCGTAGCGAGGCGGTTCAAGGGGGTGGCCTGCCTGGCGTTCGTGACCAAGGAGCGCGCAGGCATACTTGACAGTCTGTCGAGCACTCCGACCGAGCGAACGCCAGGCAGGGCGTGCCATTGGGCCGTCGCAGTAGAAGGGTGGTGAGA
>Ga0114931_10009267_pt1 | contig 11815 bp, 10 predicted proteins | sample 2SBtaG_FD_89579 | JGI IMG/M metagenome (GOLD analysis project Ga0114931, IMG submission 89579) | Deep subsurface microbial communities from Kolumbo volcano to uncover new lineages of life (NeLLi) - 2SBTROV14_V59a metaG | ecosystem: Environmental > Aquatic > Marine > Volcanic | place: Kolumbo...
GAGACCAGAAAGCCCTTCTTATCAACGTCTTGAGCAGAAAAGGGTTCTACAATCGAGTTTTGAAGAGCATCTAGTCCTTCCCCTGTTTTTGCAGAAATGTTTAGCACGCGTGTATTTTGATCGAGGATGATTTCTTCTTGCTTAAGATCTTTTTTATTTACAGCAATAATGTAATTAAGTTCCTTTACGCTATCAAGAATCTCCCGATCTTCCTTCGTTAAGTTTTGCGAACCATCTAGCAATACCACAATCAAGTCCGCGTCAATCATCGCGCGTCTTGCGCGTTCTACACCTATGACTTCAACTCTATCAAAAGTCTTGCGCAAACCCGCCGTATCAATAAGCGAGATTGGTATATTATTGATCGTGAAGCTTTCATGAAGCTGGTCGCGAGTAGTTCCCGGGATTTCGGTTACAATTGCCCTGTCTTGCCCTAGCAAAGCGTTAAAAAGACTTGACTTACCCACATTTGGTCTTCCTACCAAAGCTATCTTTAAACCTTCACGTAAAAGTTTTCCGGCTTTATAGGTATCCGTAAGTTTGGATAGATCAGCGTTTATCCGGGTGAGCTTTTCTTTAATTCCTGCGACCTGAATATCAGGTAAGTCATCTTCTACAAACTCAAGCGCGGATTCGAGTACAACAATTACGTTTAGGAGTTCATCTTTAAGCGGCTGGAGTTGATGAGAAAACTCACCTTCCAATTGACGAATCGCTTGTCTGGTCATTGCTACGCTGTTGGCGTCTATCAAATCCCTGATTGCTTCAGCCTGACTTAAATCAAGTCTTCCATTGGCAAGCGCACGTAAAGTAAATTCGCCCGGTTCTGCCAATCTCGCGTCATATTTTAGACACAAATCCAGAACCTGCCTGAGAATCATTGGAGAGCCATGACAGCTAATTTCGACAACATCCTCGCCGGTAAAAGAATTTGGAGCCTTAAAAAAAGTGAAAATAACCTCATCAATGATTTCCTTGGTTTCGGAATCCAAGATTTTCCGCAACGATGTATAGCGCGGCTTGGGTTTATAACCGCTATCGCCAATAAGTTTCTGCGAAATTTTAACTGAATCAGCCCCGCTGAGCCTGACTATTCCAATCCCGCTTCGTCCTAAAGGTGTTGCTAATGCTGTTATCGTATCCATAATTCCAAAAAAGACAGAATATACAGGAATTAGAAGATATCCCGTTTATCCTGTCTTTCAATGAGAATTTACTAAATCTCTACTTATTTCTAATCTGAAGCCGTCGGTCTCTGCCTTCTCCAACTGATTCGGTAATTAAATCTTCTTCTTCTTTTAAGGCAAGGTGAATCATGCGTCTTTCGGTAGAATTAAGTTCTCCAAAAGTAAAAGGAATCCCTTTCTCCCTAACATTCTTTGCGGCAAAATTTGCCATAACACTTAATTCGGATTTCCTAGTCTGCCTAAATCCTTCGGTATCACAAACAAATCTATGCTGGCGCTCAAGTTCCCGCCCAAAAACTTGAAAAAGAAGTGTTTCAAATGCATCCAACATCTCGCCGTTTTCATTTAGAAGAATGCCTGAATCATCTCCGCTGAAATTCAAAAGACACCCTTCTTCATCCACCCACTCGCTTGAAACTTCCAAATCAAATTGAAAATCAGCGATTATGCCCTTTAAGAATTCTTCCGCATTTTGACAAATTTCATTCATAACTATGTTGTTGCCAGTTGTTGGTCTTTGCCCCCGCCCTCATTCGCACTATCTTCATCGGTCTTATTCATCCAATTTATAAGCATCTGTTGCCCAAACATAATCACGTTCCCGGTAAACCAATAAAGCAAGAGTCCGGCAGGTGCTGACCACATGATCCAGAGCATCATCAGGGGCATAATATAGCTCATCAGCTTCTGCTGCATTTTTTGTTCCGACGTTACGGCAGGGGTTGTTGGTGAAAACATAAATGTGAGCACCATCGATATTGCAAAACCAATCGGCAGAATACGATAAGGATCCGCAGATGATAAATCTGCGAGCCATAGGAAGCTTGCTTGACGAAATCCGAGAGCAATCGAAACCGTATAATAAATCGTGATCAGAAAAGGAAACTGAAGCAACATTGGAAGACAACCGCCAATTGGTACTGCATCCTTTGTCATTTTGAGCTGTTCCATCTGAAGTTTACGCATTGCCGGATCATCGGCGGGCAACCCCTTTTTCTGCATAGCCTTCATTTTATCCTGCAAGGCTTTCATTTTAGGCGCATTCTTTTGCGCTTTCTTAAATGATTTTGATGAATACCAACGCAGCGGAAATAACAAGGAATAAAAGAAAAATGTAAAAATAATTATCGATATACCATAATTATGTGTAATACCCGTTAAGAATTTTAAAGCGACTAAAACCGGATAAGATAAAGGTTTTGTAAAAAATCTTAACCAACCAAAATTTATTGTCTCGGTAATATCTATTTTCCGACCCGCAATTTCGGTTAGTTTTTTGCCATAATTATTAAGCACAAAGGAATCTTTCGTGCCTGTATAAAGTCTGTTTACCGCCCCATCGGCTTTAATAGGAACGTAGGCAGTCATCAGATGTTTAGTTACTTTCGTGCTCTGTTTTCGCGTGACCCAGGCAATAATTCCATTGTAAAATGGTTTAGTTTCTACATCATAAGATGTTGAACGATATTCCAGACCGGGTAATTTTTCAGAAGGTATCACAATCATTGCAAAGTAAGTATCGGCAATACCAACCCAACCAACTTCTCCGTCTATTGCGACACGTCCCTTGTCCTCTTTTTTGTCTGCGATAGATGCGGAATATTGTCGATTGATATCGTCATTGATTTCCGCTACTCCTTGCGATTCAACATGATAAAAATTGTATCTTTCGATTCCCTGATCACCGATACTCGCGCCGATCAAAAGTTTCGTATTTGGTACGGCTTCACCATCCTTTTTTAATTTAACCGAGACATCTGCAATATAAGAATCCGCTTTAAAAACAAAGCTTTTTACAACCTCGATTCCGGTTTCACTATCTTTTAATGTAAACTCTATTTTCTTTGTTTCAGAACCTTTAAGATCAATCTCTGCTTCACTTTCTGAAACGTTATAATTCCGAAGATTTACATAATTATCAATCTTTTTATTACCCGTTGAAAGCCTAAATGGTGCTTCTACAGGATTTACTTCCAACGCTTTTGGCGGAATTAGTTCGAGAGGTATCTTATTATCTTCAGTGGCTCCTTGTGCGTATAAAGGATGTTTATTTTCTTCCCCATCGGCGTCGTTCAAAAACAATATCCAACTCGTAGCAACGGCACCTTTAGAATCAATTTTTGCCTTAAATAAAGGAGTTTTTATTGTAATGGTGCGATTTTCCGTTTCATCAGGTGTTGAAACAATCTCAGTTTTTTCAGGTTCTGGTGTCTTTTTAACTTCGGGCGTCGATTCAGTATTTGAATTTGCCTGTTCCGAATTCGCTTGATCTACGTTTGCATTTTCTTCCGCCGATTTGTTTGGGGCATAAAAGTATCCCCATATCGATATTACCGCTAACGAAAGTACCGCTGCTAAAAGAAAATTTGTTTGATTCTTCTGTTTATTGTTGTCTTGCATCTTCTATTATTTGAAAACCGACTTTTGCGATAAATTCTCTTTGTAAGCTTTATTTCACAGGATCGTGTCCACCCTCGCAAAAAGGCTGACATCGACATATTCTTTTAGCACTCATCCAACTTCCTTTTATTGCCCCGTGTTTTTCTACGGCTTCCATAGCATATTCGGAACACGTCGGTGTAAATCGGCAAGAAGACGGCAAAAAAGGCGATATTAGCGTCTTGTAGAGTTTTAATAAATCTATAAATAAAAACTTCATTACTGTTAACCTACGACATCTTCTTCGCCTTTGTTTATTTCTTGCTCGCTATTTTTTACTTTTTCAACGATCTGCCTGAATTCTTCTAACGGTTCGTCGAGTTTTACTTCTAGTAAACTTCTTCTGGCATTTAATACCCAATCATAATTAGTATCTAATTCATTGAGTTCTTTTTTGCTTAAACGGTAAGCTTCTCGCAAAAGTCTTTTTGCCCTGTTTCGCTGGTAAGCTTTTCCGATTGCCTTCTTTGAAGCAGTAAAGCCTATACGCTGAAAAGGCGTTTCAGACGGCATTAAAAATGCTGTCATAAAACGCCCTTTGATTCGTTTTCCATTCGCATAAACTTTCTGAAAGTCCTCCCTCTTGCGAAGGCGGTTTTCTTTAAGAAAGCGAAAATCTAATAGTGAAACGGCGTCAGTCTCTTGCGTCCTTTTTTGCGACGACGCTTTATTACATTGCGTCCCGCCGGTGTGCTCATTCTTGATCTGAATCCGTGTTTTTTCGCTCTTCGGCGATTGTTCGGTTGATAAGTTCTTTTTGGCATATTTCTCCATCCTTTCACACAAAAGTGAAACTCTAGATTCTATGGATATTTCGTCGCGATGTCAACGCAAGAAAAGCGGTCGAAGGTACCAAATAACGCCTACAATATTTAGTACCGTTTTCATCATCAAATAGCTAGACACCGAATGCTCCTCAGCAAAAACCTCGAAATTACACGTCAATATTGAGTCATTGATATTCGGACAAAATAATTTCCAAGACATTTACTTAAGCGAATTTTTATAGGAGAACAATATGCAGGTTAAGATTTTAACATTTGTTTCAAACTTTAACGGCTCAGGTCCGGGACACTCGGCTGTTTCTGTCGGTAGCACTGTTTATACATTTGAAGACGTAGCCAACGGTTGGCTGCAACCAGGCAGCGGATGGAAAAAATTAAACTACACAAGTTATTTGAAGAGTAATGAACATCGTCCCGTGCTCGCACAAACAATTCCTCTCGCAACCTCCAGTTTGGTAACGCAATACGTTGATCAGTCTATTAAGGATGATGACGACTATATTGGTTCAGGGGTTTGTTCCCAACAAGTTGCTCGAGCGGTAAATTGGGCATTACCCCAAAATATAGATTTCGACCCAAAAGGTTTTGATACTCCATTCGGAGTTTATCATTGCGCACGGAGGCTTTGTGTATCCTCAAGCGAAGAATACACATGGAAAGGCAGAAAGAAAATTAACTATAGAGCTTGGCAGAATATCTTTCTAAAACTTGCCTACGATTATCCAGCCGCAAAAAAAGGATTGGAAAAGAAAAAGGAATTATATCGATAGTAATCGAAAACCAGAAACTATTGGCGGGCGCGACAAAAAACGTGTCTGCCATTTACCTCAATCTCACCTGACACAACTCGCCGAACGGCTTCTACATATGCTTCATGTTCGTATTTGAGAATTCTTTCTGAGAGAGTTTCCGCTGTGTCACCGTCTTTTACTTCCACAGCTTTTTGTAAAATAATCGCGCCGTGATCAAGATGTTCATCAACAAAATGAACTGTACATCCTGAAATTTTCACGCCGTATTCAATCGCTTGTTGGTGGGCGTGTAAGCCCTTAAATGATGGAAGCAAGCTCGGGTGTATATTTATAATTCGATTCGGAAACGCGCGAACAAAATCACTCGATAAAAGTCGCATATAACCCGCAAGGCAAACCAATTCGACATCTCGATTCTGTAACACTGCAATTATTGCTTTATCATGTTCTTCTCGTGAACGTTTTTTTCGTGTTATTGAAACCTCTTCCACTCCAAGGACGCTTGCTTTTTCAAGACCAAGGGCTTCAGACTTATCACTAATTACCACCGCAACTTCAGAATCAGGTATTACCCCACTCTGAACAGCCTTGGTAATTGCAACCATATTTGAACCGCGTCCTGAGATTAAGATACCTATTTTCATAACTCAATTTTTAATGTCGATACTTAAAAACAGAGTCTAACGCAGCGTATTTATTTTTGCTAAAGTTTTCAAAAGAATTATTGATTTTATATCTGGCTTATCCATTTTCCATGTTCCTTATCTAAGGGGTGCGTATTCCGTATTCCATAAAATTAGGCAATTTCTTTTTTCAACAATTATTTTGTTGAACTTCCCCCAAAAAAAGTATGTAATGCAAACACATATATTGCTGATTTCCTCAGACTATTTCTATTTTTTAATTCGAAAAGCAATTAAATAGTCCCCTTTACCGAAAATGTTTCCGCCTCCTACTGAAATTACCACAAACTGCTCACCTGACCTTAATTGGTAACTCATGGGGGTCGCTTTTCCGCTTTCTGGAAGTGGTCCTCGCCAAATTTCTTTACCGGTTTCAATGTCAAAAGCATGAAGCCAACGGTCTAAAGCCGCTCCGATAAACACGATTCCACTGGCAGTCACAATCGGTCCGCCAAGATTTATTGAACCCCAATTTTTGTTTATTTTTGATGCGAATTCTTTGGGAAAAGGTCTCGTCATGGAACCCAGCGGAACATCCCATTTCTTTAAGCCAGTCTTTAAGTCAATTGCAATCAACGAACCCCAGGGCGGCGGCGAACACGGCAAGCCACTTGGACTTAAAATCAACCTTCGCCGCATTACATAAGGTGTGCCGCGCATCATGTTGTACTCATAGTCGTGTCCGAGCCGATTGTCTTCCGTCCGGTATTTTTTTCGACTAAATTTCTCGCGCGGTATCAGCTGCACCATTGCTGCTATTCGATTGACTGGAACCACAGCAATCTGTCTTTTGCTATCAACCGCGACTCCGCCCCAATGAGCACCCCCGATATTTGATGGAATTACGAGTGTCCCCTCAACACTTGGTGGCGTAAAAATTCCTTCGTTTCGCAAGTTTTTCATCGCCTTTCGGCAAGAATCGCGGTCTTTCTCAGTTATCCCCCAGACATCCTTCAAATAAAATTTATGGGGACTTAACGGTTTCGTTAGAGCCGTAAATGGCTGCGTCTTCCAAGATACTTCATTCGGAATTGTGCTAACCGGAACATCTCTTTCCTCGACCGGAAACACCGGCTTTCCATTTTCGCGGTTTAATACAAAAAGCATTCCAGTTTTGGTTGCTTGCAAAACAACAGGTATTTCTTTTCCTTTAATTTTAATGGTAACCAACGTTGGTTGCGAGGCATTGTCATAATCCCATAAATCATGGTGTACAGTTTGAAAAGACCAAACTAATTTGCCTGTGGATAACCTTAAAGCGACTACAGAATTAGCATAACTGTTCTTTCCTAAACGCAAAACCCCATAATAATCGGGTGCTGGGCTACTCGTCGGGATAAAAACTAAATCTCTTTTTGAATCGATAGAAATTGTTGACCAAGCATTTGCTCCACCTGTTTTATTACCCATTTTTCCCTTCCATTCAATATAGGCTGGGTCATTAGGATTCTGTGGAATTGGATCCCATGTCCAATGAAGTTTTCCTGTTCGTGCATCGAACGCTCTAATTTCACCACTTGCTGGATTTGGTCGACTATTATCCGCGATTGAAGAACCAATCACTACTAAACCATTCGCGATAGCCGGAGGTGAGGTAACAGTATAAGCTTGCTTTTCAAATGGTGGAACTCGCAAACCTTTTCTTAAATCTACGATTCCCTTTTTCCCAAACTTATCGCATTTAACTCCTTTTTTTGCATCAATTGCAATTAACTGAGATTGCGCCGTCGCGATATAAATGGTTCTGCGGCAAAGAGCTTTTTTAGGTAGCGATTTATTCAACCATGTAGAGACACCTCTATTTGCGAAGTCGCCATATGTAACATCTCTTCTAATTTCAGGATCAAACTCCCAAAGCCTACTCCCATCAAAAGGATTCAGAGCGAGAACTCTTCCAAGTGGGGTACTCAAATACATCACACCATCAACAACAATTGGAGTGGCTTCAAATGACGTTTGTTTTTTCGTTTTAAAACGAGAAGATGTTTCCCCTGTACGATATGTCCAAGCCACTTCAAGTTGTCCGATATTCTTTTTTGTTATGTTTTTTGCAGAAATATAACGTGTTCCATGTAAATCACGTCCATATACCGACCATTCTACATCCTGTGATAAAACTAATTTACAATTAAGTAGGAATAAAAACACTAATAACAATCCAAGCTTTTTCATTTTGGTCACCTATAAATCTATAAAATTCGCAGACAAAAACAACCTATCATGAAAATTGGTATTGATTTCACCAGCACGTTAATTTGTTATTAACAACAAGCTTTTTGTGATGAATGGTAAAGATTAAAATAGATTTTAAGTTAGTTTCGAGTTCTTGTGAGGTTGAATTCCTTGATTTTTCCTCTCGCAACGGGAATTTGAAAATCAATTTGGTCAAAATGAAGTACATAACCCAACGCATTACCGGAAACCTTTCTTATTTTTCTGGTATTAACGATAAAGGTTCTGTGTGTTCTTATAATAAACTTATAAGATTTTAATTGATCGTCCAGGTTTTTAAGTGAAAGTCTGACTATTTTTTTATCGATTCCTTTAGAATTTTCCATGTAAAATTCAACATAGTTTCCGTCTGCTTTAGCGATAACAAACCGATTAAGATTTAAATCGAAATTATCTTTTTTTACTTTAGCTTCAATATGGATGACCTTAAACGATTCGGGTAATTCAGAGTAATTCCTACTCAGATTATTTCTAAAAGTCAATGCTTCTTTCTTATTTAAAAGAGTGTGTCTGGAATAGTTAATGATCGTATAAATTCCAATAAATCCTCCGATAATCAAAAAAGAATGACTTATTTCCTCAAAAAGATATCTCCACGAAAAATTGTTGGGATTATTATAAATCAATTCCCTAATGAAAAAAGCTCTTGTTCCTGAAAACATACACCAAAACAGCACAAGCAAAATCTCTTTATACAGACACCATCCGGCACCTAATTTATTTTTCCCCGAGAATAAATTGAATAAACTAAAATAGGTAAAAAAAATAAGGCTCGAAGTAGACGATTGAATGAGCGAAATGTAAAGATAATTAAACTTGTGTTCAGGAAAATATACATTAAACGGACGAAAAATATAAACAAACAAAAAACCTACAATAAAAACTAAAAGTGATATTTGCGGAAGTCTATTAAACGTATATTGATATGGATACGGGGCAAATATCAAGTTTCTCATGAACTTCTGGTAACTCACTATCTTTTTTATTTTATGGAAACGTCTCGAGAACCATTTATAACTCGCCCAATTTCCAAACAATCCTCTCCGAGTCCTTTTACGTGAGAAATAATCAGTTTCTTGTCGCTTTCCTTACAAACTATTGCCATTCCAATTCCCATGTTGAAAGTACGGAACATTTCTTTATCTTCGACATTTCCAAGATTCTGCATTACTCCAAATATCGGCAATTCATCCCAAGTGCCGCGTTTTATTTCAACAGCTGTGTTTTCAGGTAATATTCTAGGAATATTTTCGAGCAGCCCGCCGCCGGTTATATGGGCAAGACCTTTGATTACATTTTTATCGAGTAGTCCCTCAAGCACCGGCAGATAGCTTCGATGAGTTTTTAATAAAGCACCTCCAGCTGTTTCCCCTTCGAGCTCATCAATCTTGTCATTAACGCCATATCCGCCAATTTCAAAAAATAATTTTCTCGCTAGTGAATATCCGTTTGTATGCAATCCAACTGATGGAAGTCCTAGGACAACATCTCCCGCTTCGATATTTTTGCCGTCGATTACTTTTGATTTATCTACAACACCAACAACAAAACCAGCCAGATCATATTCGCCATCCGAATAAAAGCCGGGCATTTCAGCCGTTTCGCCGCCAAGCAAAACACAGCCATTTTCTTTACACGCAATTGAAAGCCCTTCAACGACCGAAGCCGTAACATCTGCTGAGAGTTTTCCGGTTGCAAAATAATCCAAAAAGAAAAGAGGTTTTGCTCCCTGAACTAAAATATCCCCAACACAATGATTTACAAGATCTTGACCGATTGTATCGTGTTTATTCGTTTCAAAAGCGATCTTTAATTTTGTACCTACGCCATCAGCTGAAGCCACTAAAATCGGCTCGGACATCTCGGGAAATTTTGCATCAAACATTCCTCCAAAGCTGCCAATATTAGTTAAAGTCCGTGCGTTAAAGGTAGATTTTGCAAAGGCTCCAATCTTTTTAACTGCCTCATTTGCTGTGTCAATCGACACACCTGCGTCTGAATATGAAACTGGTTTTGTCATTATGAGTGTGATTATAGATTGTATTTTGAACAAACGTAAGTGCAGATTACGCTTTGATATTAGGTTGGTCTTTCGTGAAGTTCGATGGGCTTTTTCTTTAGCGTTTTTGTTCAGGACTTTCGTATATTCTTCAGCTTAAGTCGAGTTCTTCAAGACTACCGATAAATTGAATCTGACCGATTGGAAGTGAGCAGATCAATCAAACCACGTGTATAAGTTTCATTTTCTTTTATCCAATGCTTCGCAAAAAGAAAATGAGCATTTACAACTTAGATAATAACGAAGCTTAATTCACCCAAAACGAATTACTTCTACCCCCGTCATTTGTATTTCCTATTTCTCTCCTAGTTGGGTGTATAACCAAGGTCCATCGTCGCTTTTTTTATTTTTGGAAGTGTTATTTGTTTCGGTTTGTATCGCTTTTCCGACTAATCTGGCTTCAGTTTATTCCCCATAATAGGAAAAAATAGTGAGCCGCGCGAACGCGACCCACTACTCACACGTTCTAACTACAACACTCAAGTTTTCCGCCCAATCCGGCGGCTTTTAAAACTTCAGCGTTTACGCCGCCGCCGCAACAATCCGCGAGTTTTCCATTAATTACCACCGATGGAACCGTTTTTACGCCGTATCCCTTGGCACGAATCAAAATATCAGCCCGCTGCATATCCAAAACCTCTATATCGCACGATTCACATGCAATTTCTTTAACCATCTGGATTGTTGCGTCGCAAACTCCGCAACCTGCATTAAAAATTTCAATTTTTCTTTTGTTTTCCATTTTTTTACCTCATCTAATTTATTTTTGAATCGAGATTATCAAGAATCGGACATTCACCCGCTGAAGCCTCGTCGCAGCAAATCCCAACCAATACCTTCAAAGAGTGTTTCATCTCCTGCAAACGTTTAATCTTATCGCTAATCTCAGCGATCTTTTTATTCGCATGAATACGAACATCTGAAGTTGTAGCCTCGGGCGTTACTCTTAATTCCAGTAACTCCTTAATTTCCTTGAGCGAAAACCCCAATTCTTGAGCTTGTTTGATAAAACGTATGCGCTTTATGCTTTCATTGGAAAACATACGATAACCCGCATTTGAACGCGCCGGCTCGGGCAGCAAACCCAACTTTTCGTAATATCGGACTGTTGCAAAATTCACACCGCTTTGTTTTGCTAGTTTACCTCTCGTCAAAAGTTTCATCTCGCATCACCTCTCAATTCCAAGAATACACCTTGTAGGTAAGTGCAAGGTCAAGTGAAAAACAACCCCTTACTATAAAATGTGCAGGTTTTTTACTAATTGAGTGAAAAAGCCACTTGAAATAAACCAGAAAGCTTTAACAAAGAATCTTTACCAGATAATTTACGTGAGTTTGCGAGCTAAATGTCGTTTAAAAGGCTCATGAGGCAGACAATGATCGTCTATAGAATTGCCACAGCGTGTCTTTGACCTATGGGCTTCAGAATTAATCTGCAACCGCTGTCGTAGACCGCTTTCTTAACCGTCCCCTATCTCGAATTCATCGAGCCCTATGAATCGACTGAAAATTTCCTTAGCGAGCCTTGAAACCGGAATCATTTATAACTTTTTTGAGCTGAGCGACCGTGATTTTCTTACTATTATATTTTATCCATGCATTTTTTTTTTTGATCGAAACTCGTGCGTAGATATCGCCTTTTCTTGTTTTTAATTTCGGATTAAGTGAAGCCCCACAC
>Ga0114931_10009268_pt1 | contig 11815 bp, 4 predicted proteins | sample 2SBtaG_FD_89579 | JGI IMG/M metagenome (GOLD analysis project Ga0114931, IMG submission 89579) | Deep subsurface microbial communities from Kolumbo volcano to uncover new lineages of life (NeLLi) - 2SBTROV14_V59a metaG | ecosystem: Environmental > Aquatic > Marine > Volcanic | place: Kolumbo...
CGGTCCAGTCGGATCTGCTCGCCGCGGGCGCCCTCCTCGAAGCCGGCGACGAGCAGCAGCTGACGCAGGCGCCGCTACGCTTCGTTGACGGGGTACGAGCCGCCAGTGGGCTCCGGGGACGGCTGTTTGGGCGGTATCCCATGGCTTGCCTCGATGCGCGGCCCCCAGCCATCGAGCCGTTCGAGCGCCCGCTTCCGGTCGAGGTACTTGTGGTAGAAGGCGTTACGGAAGGTTTGCAGGCAGTCGATGCAGGAGGTCTCGCAGGCGGACGGGCAGCCCTCGACGATCTCGCGTGCGACCTTCACGATCTCCTCGAAGCGATTGCAGATCTGGTCCAAGAGCCCCGAGCCGCCCGGCATGGGATCCCAGAGGATCGCGTCCACCTCTTCGCGATCGACATGACCGATCATCAGCACTTGGAGGTCGTCGAGGTGCATATCCAGAACCCGTGTGGCCGCCATGCGGAGCGCCTCGAGGACGCTGTAGGCCACCGTGTGGTTCTCGCAAGCAGGCAGTGACAAGACGTCGGCCACGACGTCGGCGTAGAATCCCGCGGGTGCGATCGAACGGCCGCAACGTTCCTCGTGCGACGCGGCAAAGTGCTCCCGCTGCCGTTCTGAAGAGAGCGGAGAGATGCTCTGGCCGCAGACGGTGCAAACTGGGTAGCCGTAGCGCGTGAAACGCTCGATGGCGGACGACGAACCGACATTCACCAGCCGCAGGCCGACACCTTTGCGAAGCTGAAGTGCTTGCTCGCCCCAGCGCCAAGCCGTGCCGCCGCTGTGTTGATCGCGCTCCAGACCGTAGACAGCGACGCTCATCTGGAAACGCAACTCTTCCTCGTCGGAGATGTGCGACTGGTGGGCGAGGTCGACGTCGCACACCGCGATCGTGGGCAACACGGTCGCGCCAAGGCCCGACGGGGCTGCGGCCGCGTTCGTTTCCTTCACGGCCTGGTGCTCGGTCGACACCTCGAAACGTGGCATCTCGATGCGATCCTCGTCCACGTCGCGGTGGAAGCGGCGTGCGACGAAGCGATTGCCGTTGGCGTAGATGAGGTTACCGGGCACGTACTCGCGCAGCGCCACGCTGGGTGCGCGAGGTAGCGCGAAGTCCATCGCCCCCGTGCGCCAGAAGGGGATTTCGGCGCTTCCCAGGACCGAGCCGACCTCGAGCCCGTAGCCGGGCAGAAACCCCTCGGCGGCCAGCACCCCGAAGGTGTTGACGTCGTCGTAGCCTTCCGCTTCGCGTCGCGTGCGGCGCGCGGTCCCCTTGAGTCGCTTGAGCAGGCGATCACAGCGTTTGAAGAGCGCGTCATCCGCGGGATCGAGATCACCCTGCTTCTCCCGCACCGTGTTCAGGCGCTTGATCTGGTTCATCGCCCAGCGAAGCCGCCGCCGCAGTCGTGCGATTACCTCGGCGAGCCCGGATGTCATGCCCTCCACGTGTGCCCGCAGGACCTCGGGGCTCGTGACATCGGAATCCGCTTCGGGCCAGCCCTGTCTGAAGACGTCCTTGACGGTGCGGGCGAGGTCTTCGAAATTGCTTTCGATGAGCCGCTCGAGCGGTGAAAGGTCGAAGGGCATTTCTCGGACGAGCTTCTCCTCGAAAAGGTAGTGCGAGATGCGCTGTGGCAGGCAGTCGCGCAAAATGTCCTCGATCTGCTCGCGCTCGGCCCTCGTGCGCGCTCCGTCACGCACGTACTGGTGCAGGCGGGTGATGAGGGTGGCATGGACGTGCTTGGCGACCATTAGGCCGTTGCGCAGGTTGAAGGCGGGCGGATCGATGCGCCCTGCCAGCAACTTCAGCGGATCCGCGAAGTAGGCGCGATCGTGTGATACGGGCCGGCAATAGGCGAGATTCACCGCCATGCGGTGCCGGCGGCCGGCGCGGCCCGCGCGCTGCCAGTAGTTCGCCGGCAGCGGCGGCACGTTGCGCATCAGGATGGCGTCGAGCTTGCCAATATCCACGCCCATCTCGAGCGTCGGAGTGCAGACGAAGCAGTTCACCGCCTCGGACTCGCCCTTGAAGAGGTTTTCAAGGCGCTCGCGCTCGTCATGCGGGACCATGGCGGTATGCTCCTCGGGCCTGAGCATGGAGTAGCCCTGGTCGAGGAGCTGGAGGTCGTAGCTATCCGGGTCCTCGCGCACGAACTCGAGCTGACCGGTGCAGCGCCATGCCGGGCAGCGCTAGTGGGGTGTCCGGCGGGTCGTCCGGCGGCGGCAACTCTTGCAGCGCCAAACCCCGTGATTCTCACGCAGCCGGAGGTGATCGGCATCGAGTTGGTAGATCTCGCTCACATGGGGAAGCGGATTTCCCTTTGAGCCCTTGAGGCGCACGGGCTTCAGGAAACCCTGTTCCTTCAGGAACGCGAAGAGGCCCTGCAGGAACTCCTCGACATCGTCCGCCTTGACGCCCCACTTTCTGGCGATCTGGCGAATCGTGGTATCGCCGCGGTCGCTAAGCCACTGGGCGATCAGCGGCCTAACCTTTGGGTTGCCGTTTTCTTCCGCGGTGCGCCGGAGCTTGGTGCCGACCGGGTTGCCCATCTGCGGGAGGTAGCCCTGCTGGATCTCGAGGTCGCCGTCCATCCAGTACTTGGTAAATATCTCGCGCTCGGGATCGTGGAGAACACGCTTGCGCCGCAGGTAATCGAGCAGGCTCGCCACGCCCTCGCGAAGCTCCTCGGGCGGGAGCCCCAGTGCGTTGGCATTTTGCTGAATCCACGGCAGCGACACCTCCAGGCCCTCGTACTCGACCTTCATCCGGCCCCAGGGCTCGAGGCCGATCGCCTGGCGGGCCGACAGCGTGACCTCGCGCAGCACCTGGATGCGGAGGAACTTGCGGCGTTCTTGCTCGTGCCGGCCGCCTCCGCCCTCCTTGCGAACCACCTGCCAGACCTCGGGAACGAGCGCGCGGGAGAGCGCTTCGTCGCTGTTGAGGATGTCATCCAGGTGGTGGGTCAGGTCACCGATGGAAACGGCGCCGCTGTTGATCCCATCCGCCATCAACGCACGCAGGCGGAAGCGCCGTGCATGGTCCTTCATCCAACCGGCCTGGAAGGCCGCATCCTGACGATTATCGCAAAAGACCAGGAGCCTCGGGCGCTCGGAGTGGTGGACCATGTCCTGGGCGAGCACGTGGACGTCGGCCACGTTGGTGGCGCGAACGAGACGTGCCGGCTCGCGGTAGCGGCCGCCGAATCGGCGACCGTTGGCGCCGCAGGAGAGGCAACTGGTGAGTTGGCCGGGGTTGTCTTTCTTCTGGCGCACAGCGAAGAGATTGACGGTATCACCCAGGGCGCCGCAGTGCAGGCAGCGTGTCACTGCGTCGGGGTGCGCCGCGCCGCAGCGCCGGCAAAAGTGGAGCGCGGCCGTGCGTCGGTCGTCCTCGATGGCCTCGTCGTCGCTGCCGCCCACGATGCGGTCGGTCATCACGACCCGACAGCCGCCCTGCGCCTCTTCGAGGGGCTCCCAGTACGAGCCGTCCCCGTGGGCTTCGCCCCCGCCCGGGGACTTGCCAGAGAACTCGAAGTCCTTGAGGAAGGTGACGAAGTAGTGCTGGCCGCAGGTCGTGCAGGTGGTCACGGGGAAGTGCGCCGACTGGCCATCGCCGCCGGCTGCCTTAATCTCGTCCTCCGCGGCGAGCCACAGGCGCGGGTCGTCCGACGCCTCGGGAAAGCTCATCACCGCGCCGCTGATCCCGCGCACGAAGCCATGCACCACAGGCCGAAGCAGCGGCCGGCCCTCCTTTTGCGCCGCTGCGCCGAGGGTGAGCCAAGCCAGGATTTCGGCCTCGCTGACCGGTCGGCCGATCTTTTCCTCCATCTCGGGCGGCAGCGCGTCGAGCGGGCGTGGTGAGCCGAGCGCCTCGTTGAGCTGAAAGACGAGCTCGTTGCACGAAAGGGCCGCGTGGAGCGCCGGCGGAACCGCGCCCCCGGGCAGATCCTCGCCCGCGAGCGCACGGTAGGCGCTGTGCACGGCCAAATCGCGACCCGCCTCGGCGTCCACCGCACGCACGCAGGCATCGAGCAGCTCAGTCGGATCCTTCGTCGGTGCGGGCGGAATCGAACGCCCATCCCGCCACACCTCCGGCTCGTAGGACTCGGCGACAGTCGCCACGTCCCGCGCCGGAACCCCGAAGAAGCGCGACGCGAAGTCACGAGCCGCGTCCGGATTCTCCCTGTCAACGATGGTGGCCGAGGTCGCGACGCAGACCGTGTCGCCCGACCCGCGGCCGCAGAAGCTGCGCAACCGCCGGATCAGGCAGGCGGTCTCGGCCCCTTGAGCGCCGGTGAAGGTGTGGGCCTCGTCGAAGACCAGGAAGTCGAGCCGGGCACCGGCGAAGAGCCCCACGTCGCGCTGGCGCGTGAGCAGTAGCTCGAGCTGCTTCACGTTGGTGAGCAGGATGCGGGGTTGGTTTCCTGGCTCGCGCATCATCTGCCGCGAACAGATCTCCTCGGCGGGATAGACCGTCTCACTGCGTTTCTCGCGGCGCACCTCGGCCAAGCGCGCCGCGTAGTCCGCGCGCGACGCGCCGGCGGGGAGCCGAATGCCGGCCACGCCGCTCTCGTTCTCGGGGGTTTTGCCCACATACATGCCGAAGGGGATGCTCGTCCCGGCAAGCAGACCGCGCAATCGGCCGAGCTGGTCCTCGGCGAGCGCATTCATCGGGTAGACCAGCACGGCGCAGATTCCCGGCGGGGCGTCTTCGTCTTTCAGCTCGAGGCAACGGCTCACGACGGGATAGAGGAAGCACTCGGTTTTGCCCGAGCCGGTGCCCGTGGAGATGAGCGTCGTCTTCCCACCGCAGATCGCGCGAATGGCTTCTTCCTGGTGGCCGTAGACTTGGCTGATCTCGTCCGGGATGCGTTGGCGCATGTGAGGGTGAAGGACACCCTCGGCGATCAGGTTCTCGACTGCAGACCCCTGCCGAAAGGAGCGCGATAGGCTGATGTAGGGGCCCTTGAGCAGCGGCGACTCCCGTGTTTCGTCGAGGGACAGCAGTCGGCGCATCTGCCGGTGGAGCCGTTCGTCCGCGAAGGGGTAGGCGGTCAACTGATAGCGCAGGAAGCTGCGGACGACCTTCTCGGTGTAGACGACGGGGTTGAGAGCCATGGTCATACGTCTCCCTGGCGGAATTTTCGGATATTAAGCGCCTTCCATTGCAGCATGGGTTGAGCACGGACCCGATCCTGGATTTCCGGATCCGAATGCAGAGCCTCCGCTTCGATGACACCATCGTCCTGAAGGCGATCCAGAAAGTGAACCTCGGCAGCGGACCAGTCGAGCAGCCGATTCACCGCGGCTTCCAGTTGGCGGCCGATCCAGTCACGCAGTTCGGCCGAATCGGGGACGGAATCATCCGCTCGCCGTCTCAGCATGGGGAGCAACTGCTGTTTCACCGCCACAAGCTCCGGCGCCCGGTCTGGCGTATGAAGGTGACGAGGGTCGACGCGGCTCCCTGCCACCGAGCAGGCAAAGGCCAATCGGAACCGGAGATCCTGAATCAGGCCCGGCGCCAGACGCAGCAAGTTCGCCGCATCAAAGGCGTCGCGGGCGACGGTCCGCTGCACCAGCGCGGTGAACTTGCCCGCGGCCAACTCCAGCAGCGTCAGCGTCGGCACCTCGATCGGGTTGTCGGCCGGAAAGCGAGTCGCGAGTCGTTCCGTTCCCAGCAACGGCACGCGGGCTACGTAGCTGACGTCCACCTCGAGATTCTGCGATCCGCCCAGCACGCTGGCATAGCGCATGCGGAACTTGCCTCCGGCGTGCTCTCCGGGTGCACGCCGAATGGTGCAACCCTCGCGCTCGCACACCGAGGCCAGGGCGGCCTCGAACTCCGGGCGAGCGGCCTGCATGCCCTCCAGGTCCGCCGCTCCCACGAAGTTCAGGTCGATATCCACCGACAGCCGCGGAATATCGAGATGCAGCAGGTTGAGCGCTGTGCCCCCCTTGAGTAGCCAGGCGCCGCGCGTGGTGGGGTGCCGGTCGAGGCGCTGCAGGATGCCCCGCAGGTGCAACACCTTCTCGACCACCTCGGGCCGGAATCCGCTGTCAGCAGCGACCCGGGTCACGGCGCGCAGAGTCGTCATGCGGAGCCCCCTTCAGGGAGGCTGACCAGCGCATCGGGAACGATGAGCCTCCAGCGAGGCTTCAGCGTGCCGCCGCGCACGCGATCCAGATACACCGGATGCCTGGGCGCGTGGTCCTGAAGCCGATCGAGCAAACGCTCTGGCACGGCCAACTCCGCCCGCCTCGTCTCCAGGAAAAAGCCAACCCGGGCCGCCAGCGTCCGGTTGTCGAGGGTCTCCACGTAGTCCAGCAGCGCCTGCGGATCGAGGGCGGGCACAGCGAGCAGAGAACGCAGACCTCCTCGACCCCGCCGGCCAGCGACGGCCGATCCAGCACATCGGCCAGCGTCCGCTCCAAGCTGGTGACTCGCACCTCCAGCCCGGCGCGGTCCAATCTCTCGATCCACGCTTCGCCGCCGCCCTTCGCCCGCAGGAGTGCGCGCGGCCGCACCGGCGCCAGACGGCGTCCCAAGAACTCGACCGCCCTGGTCCGCGTCCAGGTGACGAAGGTCAGGCGCTCGAAGACACTCTGTGCACAGCCATGCGCCTCCAGCGCAGTGTGGTAGGCGGCGGCCGCGTCGGGCGCCATGCGAGCGGCCAGCGCGACGAAGTCCGGCAAAGGCGCGGGCCCGCCCGACCCTGCGGGCTCCTGGCGCAGGTAGAGCCCTTGCTTGACCCGCACGATTCGGCCCTGCCGCTGCCACCGCACCAAATGAGCATCCAGGGTGGCCGTAGCGCGGCCAGGCAAGGCAGCGGCCAGCTCCTCGCGGGTGAAGAGGCGGTGATTGGCCAGAAAGAAGTCAGGCTTCATGTCCCTTGTTCCCCAAGACCGGTAACAAGTTACAGGTTTGGGGGATCGACGTCAAACTCCTGGCAGGATTCCAGTCTTTCAGTCGAAGAGCCCTTTCTCGGGCGGCGAAGAATTCGCGGGCCTATCGGCTGCTCGCACGACAGTCTCAGGCAGCTCTTCGTCGCCACGTTCGATCTCCTCGAGAAGCTGCCGGTAGCCGGCTTCGCCGAGGAGATTACGGGCGTGGAGGTGGCACTCGCGCCACGATTCTTCGGAGCTCTGGGCAAGCTGCCAGTCGTAAAAGCGCGGGCCGAGGCGGCTGGCGACGGGCTGATGCTCCTTGGCGCGCTCGTCATGGCCAAGACCATAGTCGGCGAGGCGCAGGGTCTCGGGGAGCATCCACCCCTCGCCGTCGTTCTGGCTGCAAAACGCCTCGATGCCCGCCTCGCGGTCGCCGCCGTACTCCTCGATCTTTTTCTGGAGGTCGTGGAAGGCGACCAAGGTTAGGACTGTGTGGCGCAGCTCAGGATCCTGACCCTTGTCGATGCGCCAGAAGCCCTTGGGGTTGAGTCGCAAGGCACTGCGCCCCCCAACCATATCCGCAGGCCAGTCACAATCTTCCAAAACGTGCAGCAGGTCTTGCGGTCGTAATTGGTAACATGCTGCCACTGCTGCATCCAACATTGCACGGCAACGTAGCCTCTCCGCGGGGCATATAGCCCAATGATTCTTCCAAGCTTTTTCTATACTGGCGTGAGCTAACAAGGAAGTGGGCGCAAAAGCGGAATCGCCGAAGCACAACGGGGCAACCTTTAGGGCCAAAGTTGTCTCACACTGGAAAATCAATTGGGGGACAGCGGTTGCTTCAAGGACAGACCAGATTAGAGAGTTTCCGCCAAGGCGAGCCCGTACCAAATAATCAAAAATGAACGAGTCAAAAACACCTGTGCAGGTCAGAATTTTCTGCGCACTCACGTCATATGGTGTGAGAGTAGGTGTCTTATGCCCGCAAGGGTGATTCGTGTCGAATGTTCCGATGACCGTTCTTTCGTTGGTCGTCGAAGTTACATCCATGATTAGAACCTTCATCGAGGCGACCTCTGGTCGCTCTTGGAGAAACGTGCTCTGAGCCATGAGATATTGAGGATCGATTTCCTTCCTCGTCCAGTCTATGTCGCGCCATATCGCACCCCGCCCCTTGCCACTGACCCACCCCTTCTGACTGAAATCGAACTGCCCAATCATACGGCCCTCATAGAGGGGAAGTGCCGTATCGCCAATTTTCTCTTCGCGAACCCAGGCGTCGGCCTCCCGCGACAGAATGAACCCCTCCGGAATATCCGCCCGTGGAATCGGGAGCGTGTCATAGGGCGGCTGGGCACAGCGACGCTCGCCTTCGGGCAACGGCTTCACTCCCAGCTTTGCCCACAGCTCCCTAATCGGCCGCCAGTCGCCCTTGAGCCAGCGGCTGTATTCGTCGGGGCGATAGCCCTGTTCCTCCCATTTCGGCCGCGGCGGGAAGAGCTTGGAGTCGTTGGTCATGTCAAATTCTCTTGCGTACTTGATACCCCATCCATCGGGGCCATCGTCTCCCAGGAGCACGGAGTTGGCGTAGATCTTCTCGAGAATCTCGAGGTCGCGGGCAGACTGGATTTCGAGGATGGCTTTCGAACGCGGGCTGAAGCGATCGACGCGCTCGCGGGTGTAGGGCGTCGCCAGCGGCTCGGCGTGCTCCCAGTCCTCGAGCTTGCGGCGCATGAAGGCAGTGCGGATGGCCTGGGTCTTACCGCCCTTCTCGATGACGATGGGGTTGAATTTGGAAGAGCTGTGGATGTCGAAGATCTTCTCCCGGTTCTCGAAGCCGAAGAGCCATTCACAGCGGCAGTGGTCGAGGAAAAGTTCCCGCAACGCACCGGTGCCGTGATCGGAGTAGAGCCCCGAGGGCACGATGAAGCCTATGCGACCCCCGTCACGAAGCAGCGCGTGGGCCTGCTCGAGAAAGAGCTTGTAGAGGTTGATGTCGGCTGAGCCTTGGTGGCGGAAAGGGTGCGCCGGGTCGGCAAACCCGCAGCTCTTAGCCCGCATGAAACGCCAGCGGGCGTGCAACTCTGTATTCGCTTTGCCGCGCGCGATGGAAAAGCGGTCCTGGCTTTTGTCGGCGCGATCCGGGTCGCCGAAGGCGTTTGCCGCATACTTCATGGAGTTCGATTGGGCGCGGAAGTCGGCATTATAATCGAGCCAACCGTGCTCGACTGCCTCGTCACCGAAGTAGGTGGTCTGGTGACGCAACGCCTCCTGCTTACCGTAAGCGCGGTAGAGCGGATCGATGTTGGAAAAGTATTCCTTCGAGTTTGGCTTGGCGATGTCCCATGGCGGGTTGCCGAGCACGGCATCAAAGCCGGATCCCGAGGTTCGAAAGACATCTGGGAACTCGAGCTCCCAGTGGAAAAAGCGCTTGGCCGCGGTGATCTGCTCTGTCACGGCGCGGGTTCCTTCCGAAGGGCTCGTGAAGCGTGACGGCAGTGGTGCGCAGTCGAGCCGGTCGGCGGGCCAGAACCAGCACGCGCACCAACGGTCGAAGGCCGCCTTGAGTGCTTGCCAGGACGGAGAGCCGAGCAAACGCTCGCGGTAGAGCCGGGCGCGCTCGGCGGCATCCACGACGGGCAGCGCGTGCAGCGCCTCCAGCACGGCGAGGGCCTCGTCGTGGGTCTTCTCCGGGTCCGCAATGGGCTCGTCGCCGAACTTCATCTGACCGGTGATGAAATCAACGAGGTCCGGCCTGAGCATTCCCTTCACGAAGGCCTTGATAGTCTTGGTGCGCGCGTCCTTCTCGAAGTGCACGCCGTTGGTGTGCCCTTTGTCACCACCCTCGCGGTTCTTCCAGGCCATGGCCGGGTAGTGCTGGAACTGGTCGAACCAAGCGCCAACCAGGGCGTTGCCGCACTTGACCTTGTGGTCGAGGAACGAGAAGGGTAGCGTGCGGTCCATGGTCTCGATCCAGAGCGCCAGGCGGCACAGCTCGACGGCCAGCGGGTCGAGGTCCACGCCGTAGATGCAGCGCTCCACCACGTGGCGGCGCAGCACCGCCTTGAGGCGCGGCTCGAAGAGCGCGTCGTCGGGGCGGCAGGGCAAAAGCTCTTCGCAGAGCCTTTCCGCAACCCCTTCTTCATGGCCCGGCCCCGTCAGGAGCGCTACGACCGCGCGGTCGCCTTGCTCCTGGATGCGGCCATGGTAGTGGAGCGAAGCGTAGAGAGCGTCGGTCAGAAAGCGCAGCGCCGCCACCGGGAAGGTGCCCGAGCCGCAAGCGGGGTCCACCACCTTGAGGGCGAGGATCTGCTCGGGTTTCTTGGGCGCCCACTGAGCGGGCAGGGCGTCGCGGTCGGGGATGCCGTCGGGACCGGTGGGTGGATTCCAGGCCAACGGGCGCAGGGTGCGCTGCACCGTGGGCACGGCTAGACCGGGGCGGGTGTAGAAGGTGCCCGAGCCCTTGCGTGTCCCGCCCCAGCGCACCAGGTACCACTCGCCGGGGAGAACAACGCGCGTCACGAGCTGGCGGGCCTTGCGGGCAATGGCCTGCTCGTGGACGAGCTTCTTCTCCGGCGTCATGGGGCCGCGGGGCTTGCGGGCCAAGCGGCCGACCGTCACGGCCCGGCGCGCCCAGGTCTCGGCCCGGGTGCGCGTGATGTGGCGCTCGTCTTCCGCCTGTTCCTCGCCCTCTTCTCCGTCTCCATCCGCTTCGGGCTCGTCCTCGGCGAACGCTTCGTCGTCCATGGCCGCTTCGGCGGACGCCTCGTCGCCTTCGGCCACGTCCTCGCCCGGCTCCTCTTCCTCTTCCCCGGCGTCCGCCTCGTCGCCGCTGCTCGTGACCTTCATCTTCTCGAGAAGGTCCTTGAGCGTCTTGTCGTCCATCGCCTCGAGGCGCGAGAGCGGCAGGGCTGGCTGGTCGCCCACGGCGAGAAAGATCACCGGGTCTCCCGCATGCGCGGTCTTCAGTTCGAAGTCAAGCAGACCCTCGTAAAGGATGCCGATGTATTCGCTCGATAGATCGGAGAAGTCCACCGGTGCGGGCACCCAGGTGCTCGTGCGACCCTGGCGCAGCTTGACCTTGGTCCGAGTAATGCGATCGAGAATCTTATGGACATCCCGGTCAGGCAAAACCTCGTGCTCGAAGCAGACGTTCTCGAAGACGGCGAGTGCCCGAATGAGGCCATGGGGCGATGCCATGTCGCCCGGAGCGAAGAGCTCGCCGCCGTAGGCCGGGACCGGCAGGCTCGGGTGGTGCGAACCCTGGTGGACCAAGCGGAAGAGCGCCAGGACCCGCGGCCAGGCGCCCCACGAGCGGGTCAAGCGCCCGCCGCCGCGTGCAGCCGTCTTCGCGAGCTCTTCGAGCAGGCCGCCGAGCCCGTAGGCGTCGTGGTAGAGGGTGTTGTCGCGCGGTAAAAGCTCGCGCGACTCGGCGAACAACACCACCACTAGGCGCATCACCGCGCGCACCGCGGCGCGGTAGATGTCCGCGGGGTCGACATCGGCGCACTGAACCTTCAGCGTCTCGCCGTGGCCCTGGACAAGGATCTCCACCGCCTCGCGCACCCGCTCGCCGAGAACCTGGGAGAGCTCGGCCTGACCCTTGCGGCTGTCGAGCACCGATTGCAGAAGCGGCGCGGGGACGCCTTCCTCTTTAGGGGCCCACAGGGCGGGCTGGAGGAGGGTGCGCAGGGCGCTAACCTGCGGCGACAACTCGCCTTCTTCAAGCCAGAGGTCGAGATCCCACTCGCAAAAGGCGTCGAAGTCGAGCCCGGCGAAGACCAGCCGCCACTGGCGACCGTTGGTGATGAGCGCGAGCTGCTGGTCTCCGCCCCGCAACCATTGGAGCACTTGGCTCGCGGCCTTGCGGCCGCGGCCAATGCCGACGCGCTTCTCACGGTCGATGAAGACCGGGAGCAGGCCGCCGC
>Ga0114931_10009269_pt1 | contig 11815 bp, 7 predicted proteins | sample 2SBtaG_FD_89579 | JGI IMG/M metagenome (GOLD analysis project Ga0114931, IMG submission 89579) | Deep subsurface microbial communities from Kolumbo volcano to uncover new lineages of life (NeLLi) - 2SBTROV14_V59a metaG | ecosystem: Environmental > Aquatic > Marine > Volcanic | place: Kolumbo...
TCAAGAGGGGACATCGCATCCGACGGTTTTCCATACCGAGGCGGTTGCAGCCCGCAATGTTCTGTACGCCGAAGGCGTTACCCTCCAAAGACGTCCCCCAAAAGCACGTGCTCAAACCGCTTCCGCGACGGGTTCAAGTTGGACAGCTTTTTCCGATCCGGCCGGATCGGTGATGGGCAAGCGGATGATGAAGGTCGTTCCTTTGCCGTCTTCCGTTTCAAAGCGGATCGTTCCGCCGTGCTTTTCCACCACAATGGAACGCGCGATCGAAAGTCCTTGGCCCGTTCCCATGCCCACTTCCTTGGTGGTGAAGAAATGATCGAACACATTCGCGCGGATGTCCGCGGGGATTCCAGTGCCGGTATCCTCGATTCGGATTTCGGCCCAGTCTCCGTCACGCCGGGTACGCACGGTCAGTGTCCCCTTATCGGTCGCACCGTCCTTGCCGGCGTCGGCGATCGTCTGCGCGGCGTTGACCACCAGGTTCAGGATGACTTGGTTGATGTCACCCGGCAAGCAGGGGACGAGCGGGAGATCCGGGGCGAAGTCGGTCACCAACTCAGCGACATATTTCCATTCATTACGGGAGACCGTCAGTGTGCTCTGGATAGCTCGATTCAGATCGATGGACTGCTTACGCCCGTTGCCCGGATGCGAAAACCCTTTCATTGCCCGGACGATGTTCGCCACGCGCTCGATCCCTTCCAACGACTGCCCGATTGCCTTGGGAACTTCCGCCGTGAGGTAATCGACGTCCGCCGCCAGGACGGCGGCCTCGACCTCAGCGACCAGTTCATCGGAGACGTCACCCTGCTTGGCGGCCCGCAGTAGCCGATCATAGCTGCCCATCAGCTTGTCGACATCGGCGAATACCTCCTGCAGAAAACGGGTGTTGTCTCCCACGTACTGCACAGGCGTGTTGATCTCGTGGGCTATTCCGGCCGCCAGGTGGCCGATGGATTCGAGCTTCCGAGCCTGAACCAGCTCGTGTTGCACGCGCTCGCGCTCGGCGGCCTCCGCTCGAAGCTGTTCATTGAGTTGCGCGAGTCGGTCATGATTCTCCTTGATACGAAGTGCGGAGCGTATCCGCGCGGCCAAGATCTCCTTCTTAAACGGCTTGGTGATGTAGTCGTGGGCGCCGTCATCCAGGCCCTCAATGACGTCCTTATCCTCCCCCTTGGCCGTAACCAGGATCACGGGGATCGCCCGCAGTTGAGCGTCTTCTTTCAAGCGGCGTAGAACTTCCATGCCGCTCATCCGAGGCATCATTACATCCAGAAGGATGACGTCGGGGCGTTCGTCCGCGGCGATTTGCAGCGCGCGCCGGCCGTCGGCGGCCACACACGCCTCGTGCCCTTGATCTTCTACTACCTGCGCCATCAGCTTGGCTATGTCTGGCGTGTCATCCACAACGAGCACCTTGGTCATTGCCGGTCTCCTTCGGGAGAATCAATTTGTTCAGCTCTCATTCAGTATGTTCGATCGCCTGGAGAACGAGCGTCTTGCTGCCATTGACCGCGATCTCCTCGTTGCCGCATTCACTTCCGGCAGCCAATTCAGGTTGTTCATGTTGTCGCCGCGCCCACTGGGCGACCGTTTCCACCAGCTTCGTTCGATCAACCGGCTTGGTCACATAGTCGTCACACCCGGCGTCGAGGCACTTCTGGCGATCGCCCCGCATGGCGTGCGCGGTTAAGGCGATGATCGGGCCGGTGTATCCCTTCTTCCGCAGGTAGCAGGCTGCTTCATGACCGTCGAGAGCCGGCATCTGGACGTCCATCAGGATCACGTCAAAGGGCTTGGTCGGGTCGGAGTACTTCCTGCCCCACCCGGGCCAGGTAGCCAACGCCTTTTCCACGGCCTCTTGGCCGTTCTTGGCGACCGTCACCTCCGCACCAGCCGCGCTCAAAATGGCCGCGATCAACCGTTGATTGTCGGGGATATCATCCGCCAGGAGAACGCGACACTGGAGCTTCTCTTGGGATTCGTCAGGCGACTCAACCGGTTGTTCGCTCGCCGCGGCGGCCTCAGTCAAGTACTCGACCAGCCGGACCCCATCAAGGGGGCCGGTGCCAACGGTGAGGCTGAATGTGCTTCCTTTGCCTGGCGCGCTTCTTGCGGTGACGTCGCCTTTCAACAGGCGTGCCAATTGCCGGCTGATTGCCAAGCCCAACCCGGTACCCCCGAAGTCGCGAGTGGTTGATCCGTCGGCTTGCACGAACTCGCCGAACACGTTTTGGATCTGCTCTTCCGGGATTCCGATGCCCGTGTCGATCACGTCGAACCGCAGTTTTGACTCGCCATCGCTCTCGCCATCGTCGCGCAGGCGCGTGACGATGCGAACGCCCCCGGCTTGCGTGAACTTGATGGCATTGCCCACGAGGTTGACCAGGATCTGGCGCAGACGAGTGGGATCGGTGGTGATGGTCTCCGGTAACGGTCCCACATACTCGTCCACCAACGTCAAGCCCTTGTCATCGGCACGGACACGCATGAGAGAGACAACCTCCGCGACGATTTGGCGAGGCGACCATGGGATCATTTCCATCTCGACCTTGCCGGCTTCGATCTTCGAGATATCAAGGATGTCGTTGATGATTTGGAGCAGATGCTCGCCGTTTCGCTTGATCGTAAGTGCGGCGTCAAGGGGCTCTGGTTCCTTGAGGTCACTGAGGAGTATGTCCGCGAATCCCAGGATGGCCGTCATGGGAGTGCGGATTTCGTGACTCATGTTGGCCAGGAACTCGCTCTTGGCTCGGTTCGCGGCCTTGGCGGCTTCATGGAGTCGTGCCAGTGCTCGATTGTTGCGCTCCAGCGTGGCGGCGTAGTCCCGCAACTGCCGCTCGGCCCTATTGCGCTCGGTGATGTCACGGCATGACTCGATGATCTGGACTACGTCGCCCGTCTCGTCGAAAACAGACGCCGAGGAAACTTCAACCCAGATCTCGTTGCCCTCGGAGTCGTAGTGGATATGTTCCACCTCCACCGGTGCCTTGGTCGCGACGGTCTGCTCCAGCGGACACGGGTCCGCAAGCCCCTCGCACGGAGCGTCGCTGCGGTGCGACACTTGATAACACTTCACGCATTTTGCGGCCGGGGCCTTGTGACACAACTTCCGCGCGGCCTGATTGGCAAGAGCAATTCGATAGTCGCGTCCGATGACCATCATCGCGTCTGGTAATGCATCGATGATGCTCTGAAGGAACTCTTGCGATCTACGCAGTTTCGCCGCGGCCCGCTCTTTTTCGGTAAGATCTCGCAATACACAATGGAGCATCGTCTTTCCCTGATAGGTAATCGGAGTGAGTGAGACCTCCACCGGGAAGTCCTTGCCGTCTGCCTTTCGGTACACCCATTCAAAGCGATGGTACCCCTTCTCCAAGGCAGTTTTCGTCATATCACCGGCCTTCTCCAACGAGCCGCGCCCGTCGGGCTGCGCCGGTGGCGAAAGCTCCGAGGGATGCCTCATCAGCAAGTCGTCCCGGCTGGCGTATCCCAGCATTTGCGCAGTGGCCTTGTTGCAGTCCACAAACGCCTCGCCATCGATGAGCAAGATGGCGTCGTCGGAAGCGTATAGGACATCCATGAAACGTTGCTCGCTCTCCCGCAGCGCCGCCTCGGCTTGCTTGCGTTGGGTGACGTCATCTTGCACGGCAACATATTGCGTAATGGCGCCTTGGCTGTCATGGACGGGTGAAATACAAGCCGCCTCCCAGTAAACGGACCCGTCCTTCCGCCGGTTGATGAACTCTCCCCGCCACTGTTGTCCCGACGAGATCGTCTTCCAGAGTTCTTCGAAGAATTCAGGTGGGCGTTTGCCGGACTTGAGCACTCTCGGGTTTTGGCCATATACGTCTTTTCGCGCGTACCCGGTTGACACTTCGAATTGCGGGTTGGCGTACTCGATGTTGCCAGCGGCGTCGGTGATCATGATCGTGCTCGAACTCTGTTCGACAGCCCTGTGGAGCGTACGCAGTTTCTTCTCCCGCTCCCTGCGTGCGGTAACGTCCCTGGTAACGATCGTCGCGCCGACGATTTCGGTTCCCTTCTTGATGGGACCGATACGACTGGCCAGCCAGCTCTCGGCTTCCTTCTGTTCGGCATCGAGGACGTAATCGATCACCGGGATCTCACCCGTCCGGAAAACCGCGTCCAGGCCTTCTTGCAGCGCGCGTCGCTGACCGGCAGGTAGATGCGCGGCGGCATTCGTACCCACGAGCTGTTCCGGCGTCTGGTTCGTCGCGCTACGGTTGATGTAGAGGATCGTGCCCACGCGGTCCACGCTCAGGACGCAGTCCGGGATCGTGTTGAGCACGGAGCGCAACGAGGCTTCACTCTTTCGTACGGCCTCCTCGGCCCGCCGCTTTTTGGAGATATCCCGCACCGTTGCCTGGAGAAACACGTGGCCGCGAAGCTCAACCCTTGTCAGCAAGACGGTTGCCGGAAAATCCTGACCGTGGAGACGCTTGTGTTGCCACTCGAAAAAATGGCTGCCCTCCCTCAATGCCGTATCGATCATCTCCTTGGCCTTCTCGCCCGACGGTCTTCCGTCTGGTTGGAATTCTGGTGACAGTTCCCAGGAACCGAGCGAGACGAACTCCGCTTCGTCTTGTGTTCCGAACATTTCAACCGTGGCACGATTGGCCGAGGTGAACTTCCATGTCGGAGGCTCGAGTGTCATGATCGCGTCCCGCGAACTCTCGAAGAGGAGTCGGTGCCTGGCTTCAGACTGCCTCAACACGTCTATCAGGCGGTTCTTCTCGATTGCCCTGCGTTGGAGAATGCCCACTGCCAGCAGCAGGCCAAGGGAAATGAGAGTGAGACTGAGTACGACGACCAGGGCATGCTTATTCAAGGAATGATTCTCAGCCGTTTCGACGAGCGATTCCCGCGGCGTCGGGCGGGCTTCCCCGAAGTCCCGTTTTTCGTTTCGTGGGGCGAGCGTCCGACGAACGTCTTTCCCGTTATCGGGCGCCCCTGTTTGACGTGCACTGCGTGTCAACGCGGTCGTCGCGATACAAGATGCCGCGACAAGCACGGTCAGCAGGCCGACCGCGCGAAGAACGAGTCTCGTTTTCATGCCTGTATTGCTCATGATCCAAACACCGTTTTTTTTCCTGAACATGTCTTGTCCTGTTTGGTGAATTGACCGGCCAAATCCAAGGGCACAAAGACACGCACCGACGGCTGGACCCCGACATTCGCCGAGAAATTTCTTAGTCGCAGCCGCATCGCGCGGCTGATTTCCTGGCCCCTGGCCAAGACGAGCGTACCACTGTTAGTCACGATGTTTTCGGCCAGCGTCAGCCCATCCACAAGGTTGAATACACTAACGCGGCGAATGATCGGAGCTGCGGTGATCGCCAGAACGCCTTTCAGGGCAGCCAGCACGGCGGGATCATACCGGCCTGGTCGATCGTTCAACACGGCCATGGCGGTTTCGTTGCTGTGCTTGGCGGAGATGAGCGTATCGAAGTCGAGGGCCACCTTGAGAATCCGGCTCCCCAGGGGAATCTCTTCCGCACGTCGGCCGTCACCCGGGACGCCGCGGCCATCGTAATGTTGCTGCTGATAGGCGATGATCTCGGCAACGTCTTCCATTCGAGGGATGCGCGCGATCAGTTGCTGGCCGGCCAGGGGACAGGCATCGAACATGGTCCGTTCGGCGGGCGTGAGTTCCTTGTCGTCATAGGCCCTGGCCAGGACACGCTCGGGAATACTGACACATCCGATCTGAGAGAGCATGGCCGCCACTTCGATTTGCCAGCTCTTCAGGCCGAGTTCCTGGCACAGTTCACGAACCGTCTGGCGAACGCGAGTGGCCTTGCCAAAGGCCGTGGGGCTGACCGCCGAAAGCACGTCGGTCAGGACCTTGACACAGGCGCCAAACGTCTTGGAAAGCAGATCCCGCTCGGTCCGGATCAACCGGTACTGGGCAAGCGCCGCCTCCAGCACTTTCGCGAAAGTCTCCGGAGGACACGGTTTTGTCATAAATCGGAAAATATGACCCTCGTTAACAGCTTCCAGGGCGGTCCGCTGGTCGGCGTTGCCGGTCAGCATCATGCGCACGGTGTCCTTGGCGTGCGCCTTGACGCGTTTCAGGACTTCCACGCCGTTCATTCCGGGCATCCGCATGTCGGCAACGACCACGGCGTAGGGCCCTTGGCTGACAATCGCCCGCAGCGCTTCTTCACCGCCCAGGGCGATTTCGATCTGGAACCGCTTGCGCAACGCTCGTTGATACGCTTGGAGGATGTTCGGATCGTCGTCGACACAAAGGATTCTCTCGCTCATCGCGTTACTCCTTCCGGCCGGCACGCCGCACAGATCTCACGCCAGCGTTGCAAGCGGCGCGCACCACCGGCGCTTTGCACGTAGCGCATCGCCAGGGAACCAGAGTTTTCGCTCGGCGCGCCCCAGGGTTGTTCCACCAGCGTATTGGCCACATGGACCGCGGTAAGCGGCACAGAGAAGTCTCCCGGGCAGCGCGCGGGATCGTGCTGGTAGGTGATCGCCTGGACAACCGGCTCGGGCACCCCCCAAAGCGCCACAAGATAGCCGCCGGGATCCGGACAGACCTTACCCGGATAGCCCTCGGCGTGCCCGGCGGCAGCGGCCCCGTGACGGTTACTCGAGGAGGCTGGTTCCGGCGCATGACGGCGGCCGCGCCCGATCAAAGCGAGCGTGCCGATCTTGTGCAACACGCCCGCCAAATACGCATCACCGATCGGTGCGGGGTCGTCCGTCAACGTCTCCGCGATCCGCCGTGCCGCGGTAGCAACCGCCAGGCTGTGATCGGTCAGCCGTTGGAGATCCTCCTCCGTGCACTCCTCGGCGCGCGGCTGAAACACGTCCGCCGACGCGAACAATTCTCTGACCGTATCCAGTCCGAGCAACTTAGTCGCTTGCACCGCGTCCTTGACACGTTGCGGCGAGCCGAAGAAGCCGGAACTGACCAACTGCACGACCTTCGCGGTCATTGCAACGTCGCTGGCGATAATCCCCGCCAACTGGTCAATGGAGGCTTTCGGCGACTCGATCGCATCGGCGAACTCCCCGTATGCCAGGACCTGACTCGGGAGCTGTTGGACGCGCGCGATCACTCGCCTCACGGCGCCGTCGGGGAAAGACCCGCGCACCTTGCACAACCTCCGCAGGGCGGACTTCAAGGGCCCCAGCTCACACGGCTTGTTCAAGAACTGATGTGCTACCGCCACGCACTTCAATACCGAGCTTCGACTGCATTGGCCGGAGAGGATCAGTCGAACGGTGTCCGGGTACCGCCTCATCACTTCGCCGAGGAATTCGGAGCCGTCCATGCCCGGCATACGGGCATCGGAAACGACCACATCAAACGGCGCGGATGCACACTGCGCAAGCGCCGTGACACCGCGGTCGGCAAATACCATCTCCCACTCGTTGCGCAAGCTCCGCAGTGAGCGGCGAAGTGCCTGGAGAATGTTCGGCTCATCATCAACAAACAAGATCCGGTTCATTCTCCGTCTCCTCTATTTCCGGAATGTCGTTCGCGCCGTCGGCGAATCGTTTTCGGATCGATCGAATTTCCGGCAGGGCGTCCAGGAAAGCCATGAAGACGTCCGGGGCGAAGTGGGTCCCGGCCCCGTTGCGAATGATCTCCAGGGCCTGGTCCTCGGTATACGCATCCTTATAGGGGCGTTTGGAAGTCAGCGCATCGAATACGTCGGCGATGGAAACAATGCGGGATTCCATCGGGATCGCCGCGCCGGACAGACCCCGCGGGTAGCCGGTGCCGTCCCATTTCTCATGATGCATCAGGGCGATGGAAGCGCCCATTTCCAGAACCGGGTTGTCCGAGTCAGCCCCGTCAGGTTCGGAGGTCAGGCCGCGCCACTCCCAGAACGTCGTCTGGGCCCGGCAATCCTCGCGGAGGATTCGCGCACCGATCTGGCAGTGTTGCTTCATCACTCGCCATTCATCAGGGCTCAATGGTCCCTGTTTCAGCAGGACATCGTCGGGGATGCCGATCTTGCCGATATCGTGCAAGGGGGCGGCCAGGAAGAGCGTCTCCACGAACGCGCGGTCCATTCGCAAGGTCTCGGCGATGACGCGGCTGACACAGCCGACGCGGATCACGTGATTTCCCGTCGCATCGTCACGGTGCTCCGCGGCTTTGCCGAGTCGCCAGATGATGTCCAACCGCGCGCGGTACAGGTCCATGGTGCGCTGCCGAACTCTCTGTTCCAGAAGCTCGTTGTCGGCCTTCAGTTCATCCCGGTACGACTTCAGCCGGAGAACGCTGCGGAGTCGGGCCACGAGGTCCTCCGGCTCGACAGGCTTGTTTAGCAGATCGGCGGCCCCCAAGCGCAGTGCCTGTCGCTTCAGCTCACGCGTCGATAAGCCGGTCAGCATAATCACCGGAAGGTCCTTCGTACGTTCCGCCTGCTGAATGTGCGTGAGCAAATCCAGGCCGCTCATGCCCGGCATTTTGATATCCGATACCACGGCGTCGAAGCGGCGTTCCAACAGCAATTCCCAAGCTGCCTCCGGGCGACTAACGCACGTGATCTCCCAGATGTCGCGATGCGAATGAAGCATGCGGCGTAGTGCATCCAACACGGGCTGCTCGTCATCAACAATCAGAATGTGCTTCTTCACTTTCTTTACCTTTCGAGGACGATGACTTCTCGGCGATGGGCAGGCGGACGATGAAAGTCGTTCCCCGGCCGATCTCGGTCTCGAAGTTGATCGTCCCGCCATGTTGCTCGGTGATTACGGCGTGCGCGATGGCCAATCCCTGCCCCGTCCCTCGTCCCACTTCTTTGGTCGTAAAGAACGGATCGAAGATCCTGGAGCGGGCCTCCACCGGAATGCCGGCGCCGGTGTCGCCAATGCGGATCTCGACCCAGTCGCCGTCGCGGCCGGTGGCGACCGTAATCGTGCCCTTCTCGGTCGATGTGCCCGCCAGCTTGTCGCCGATTGCGTGCGCTGCATTGATGATCAGGTTCAGGAACACCTGGTTGCATTCGCCGGGCAGGCACGTGACCAGTGGCAGTCCGGGATCCAGTTCCGTGACTGCCTCGGCAACGTATTTCCACTCGTTGCGACAGACGGTCAAGGTGCTCTGCAAGGCGCGGTTCAGATCGACAGCTTGCTTGGTCTCCCCGCCGGGGGGCGAGAAATCATTCATGGAACGGACTATCTTCGCGACCCGCTCCACTCCCGCCAACGACTGGCCGATTGCCTTGGGGATTTCATCGATCAGGTACTCCAGGTCCGCCTCCTTGGCCGCGACCACGACATCCGCCGCCAACGGCCCAAGGACCTTGCCCTCCTCCGCGGCCTTGGACAACTGGTTGCACTTGTCCAGCAGAGTCGCCAGGTCTCGGAACGCGTCTTCGAGGAATCGCGTGTTGTCGCCGACATACTGCGTCGGGGTGTTGATCTCATGAGCTATTCCAGCGGCCAACTGACCGACGGATTCCATTTTCCGCGCCTGGACCAGTTGACTCTCCAGCCGCCTGCGCTCCGCGGTATCTCGCAATATGCCCGTAAGAACGCGCCCGGAGTCCAGCGGTACTTCGCTGACCGCGATCTCCAAAGGGAACAGCGTGCCGTCCTTGCGTTGCCCCACCACCTCGTGCGGCGCGCACGGCACGCACGCGTCGGTGCGCGCCAGATACTTGGCCACGTGTTCGCGACGACGCCCGCATTCCGAGACGGGCGCCAGCATCGAGACGTGACGCCCAATGACTTGCTTGGGATCGTACCCAAACATTCTTCCGGCGGCGTCGTTGAACGACTCGACGATGCCCGCTTCGTTGACGGTGACAATCCCATCAGCCGCCAGCTTCATCAGCGCTTCCAGCCGGGCCATATCCAGCTGTTGCCGCTGCATCCGTTGCTCACGTTCCTCGATCGCGGCGGCAACGGCCTGGGCCTGGGCGCTCTTCAGCGTTTCATGCTCGGCCTGGAGGTGGGCCACGCGCGTGCCTAGCCTTCTGTTGCGTGACGTCGTGTGGCACGCGGCCCAGCCCAATGTGGCACATACGACGCGTGCCGTTTCGAACTGGGTTGGGAGGGCCCCGGACAGACCGGGCGGCCGCGCAAGACACCCCGCGATTCCAGCCCCTGCCCAATCGGGCAGACGGACCACAAACGCCACCCGGCACCCTGTATCAGTAGTCCATTCCAACCTGCACGCCCGTTCCTGAGACAGTTCTCCGACAAGACGCACCGCCAGCGCGCGCGCGAACTCCAGGTTCGTTTCGGAATCGAAATCGTCCGCGAAGATCACTTCTCCCTCGGCGTCGGCAAGCAGTAGCAGTGATGGCTCACACGCCTTCAGCAGGTGGGCGACGGAACACGCATCACCGATGCCGCCGTGTGCGGCTTCGGCAGCCGCAAGCAATTCACCCATGTCGGAAGGCATACTTTGCATCGCGCCCTACCTGATTTGAAATAGACTAGCATTCGCGGCAAGCTCCCGGTCGAGATCGTCGGCCAGGACCATAATATCCTCTCTCATCAGTGCGAGGCCTGTCAGAGCAGGCTGCGAGATCTTCACCAGTTTGAGCCCCACCGAGGGCACGCCTTTGAGCGTGCAAATCACGTTGGCCACTTCGACACATCGAACGATGTCGACCTGCGCACCTGCATAACTGTCCGAAGCGTGGTGGTAGCGGATCGACGCCTTCGTGGCCTCGGGGAACCCCCATTTCACGGCCACTCGCTCACCTAAGGCCATGTGATCAAACCCCAGGTGGCGGCGCTCGATTTCCGCCAACGTCTGGGTGTTATTCAAAGTCCGGATGGTCGCGACAAACTGCGCATGAACGTACTGGTCCTCCAGCACAATGCCGATGTCGTGCAGCAGACCCGCCAGGAAAGCATCTTCGAAGTTGCTTACCTTGCGCCGCATGGCGATCAGCCGCGCACAGATGCCAACGGCAACCAAATGCCGCCACAACTGTGAACGCTGGTAAGACCCTATGTTGTCGTCCTTTCTGAAGAGCTTGCTGACGCTGGCCGTCACGGCCAAGTTGCGCGTTTGTTTCATGCCAAGGTAGGCGATCGCCTCCTGCAGACTCGTGATGCGGGTTCGTGTCGGGTAGGCTGACGAATTGACGCAACGCAGAATCCGCGCGCTCAGCGCTGCGTCCGTTTCGATAACCTCCTTTAAATCGAGGGCACCCGAGTCAGGGTCGTTCGCCACCTCCATCACTTGAAACGCGATATGTGGGAGCGTCGAGATCTCATCGATCCGGCGGACAATCGCTGCAACCGTGTGTTTTTTCTGCGCGGATAAAGGCGACGCGGTCAACATGTCCGTTCCCCAAAATGACGCGGATTAATCACGCGAAGCGGGCGCGCCCGATTCCTCGGTCGGCGCCACTGCCGATGGTGGTGCAATACTCCCCGATGCGCCTCTACCACACTACGTCGATCCCACGCCGCAGTGACCCGAGTTTTGCAAGAAAGCCGCCGATGGCGGACCGGACGTTGATAGAATCGGAATCGTCGGCGTGACCCGCCGTGCGGCGGGCCGTGGAAAAACGCGAAGTCGTTGCAGGGAATCTTGTCGCGCGTCGAGTTGCTAGTCGGTGTCGCGGATTGCCATTTTCCTCGTGTAACGCCTTCGGCGTAAGGAGATGGCGCGGGACGCGTACCCAGTCACAATTCGGCGGACACGCATCGCCTGAAACGTTTCACGAACTCCTGATTCCGACGCGGCCCAACCGTTACGATTGCGCAACAAATCCGTAACAACCCAGTACCTTCGACTTGCCCATTCTCCGGGGTTTTCTACAGGCCAGGCGTGGTCTGGCCTGTTAAA
>Ga0114931_10009270_pt1 | contig 11815 bp, 10 predicted proteins | sample 2SBtaG_FD_89579 | JGI IMG/M metagenome (GOLD analysis project Ga0114931, IMG submission 89579) | Deep subsurface microbial communities from Kolumbo volcano to uncover new lineages of life (NeLLi) - 2SBTROV14_V59a metaG | ecosystem: Environmental > Aquatic > Marine > Volcanic | place: Kolumbo...
GTGCATTCTAAATTGAGCGCTGTGCTTTCTTCCCTGGTTTTGCCGCTTCGCGGCGAGGATAGATTTTTCCCAGGCGTTAATCCAAAAAGCGTCACGACTCAATGGCGAAGGGCAACGGCGTGCGCCGGCTGTCCGTGGTTCAGGTTTCACGACTTGCGGCACTATGTGGCATCGACAATGGCGAATAACGGCGCTTCGGTCTTTGCCGTGAGCCAATGGATGGGACACAGGGACATCAAAACCACCCAGGTTTATCTGCACGCCGAGAAGAGGATTTTAGAAGCCGCCGCGCAAGCGTTCGATAAACCGAGCCATCAAAATACTGTTGGCAAATTGTTGGCAAGCGGGGAGAATCGTGATTGATGAAATGAAGTAAAGCCTTTAGAAACAAATAGCCCCAAGGGGAATTGAACCCCTGTTTCCGGCGTGAGAGGCCGGCGTCCTAACCCCTAGACGATGGGGCCATTTTGTTTCTTCAAACCGTGTGGACACATCACAGGCCATCCTTGTCCATCAAGGGAGGACCGCCCGATTTCCTGTTCTTTTTCTTTTCCAGGCGGACGGCTTCCTCGGCTTCCAGGTCGCGCTTGTTCAAACGAAAGACCAGGAAAAGCGTCAGCAGATACGAGGGAACGGACATGGTCGCCCACGGCACCAGAAACCGGCCGCCCGGCGACAGGGCGCTGGGCGCCGAAGTATTCCCCGCCGGCGCCAACAATAAAAACAGGAGCATGCCTATGAAGATGCCGGCAAAAGAGGCCAGCGCAACCTTATGCGCCACCTCGTTCCAGTACAAATCGTGAATCACATGAAAGTCGGATACGTAGGCGCCCAAAAGAGCCAGATTAAATAAAATAAACATCACGCCCATAAGAAAATCGTTGGTGACCGCCGCGGTGGCCGCCAGCATGTAAACGGGTGAAGCGAGCGCTACAAGAAAAGGATTGCGTATGTTTTTCATCATGTCCGCGGGCCGGGTGCCGGTTGAGTGACTGGCTCGGGTACAGGGATTCGAACGCCAACTTTCTGATCCAGAATCAGACGTCCTGCCGTTAGACGATACCCGAGTATTTTTTCTTATTTTAACCGGAATTTTCCAACGGTCAAATTCTTTTACTGATTAGCAGGTTGCTGAAAAAGTCTCAAAAATCGTCATTCTGAGCCTGTCGAAGAATCTCCAAGCGTTGATTTATAAGAAGCGAGGTGCTTCGACAGGCTCAGCATGACATTAAAGAAAACCGCCTTGATTCGACTTTTTCAGCACCCTGTTAGAGATGTCCTTAATGCACTATTTATATCGATCCGTTACAAGCCGAGCCTTGTTCACGCTATTATAGCCAGAATAATTTCTTTTTAAATGGGAAATGTGGGATAAATAAAGAACCTGGACCACCTGTAGCCGGGGCTTTGCAAGAGGGAATCATGCGCGTTATCGCGGGAAAATGCAGGGGCGTCAAGTTGTCGGGTTTCAAGGGCAACGCCATCCGCCCCACCCTGGACCGGGTCAAGGAATCGTTTTTTAATCAGGTGAGTCCGGTCATCGAGGGATCGCGGTTTCTGGATTTGTTCGCCGGCACGGGCAGCATCGGCATCGAGGCGCTAAGCCGCGGCGCGGCGCAGGTGGTGTTTGTCGAAAACGACCGCAAGGCGCAAGACCTGATTTACAAAAATCTGGAGATTTGCCGCTGCCTCAAGGAACGTTCCGCGGACTGGCGCGTCATCAAATCCGACGCCTTGCGGGCCATCGAGGCGCTTGGCGACGCGGGCGCACCGTTCGACCTGATCTACGTGGACCCGCCTTTCGAGCCAAGGGTTTATGACGCCTGCCTGGCGAAGCTGGCCCGTTCCGCGCTTTTAAACGATGCGTCCCTCGTGGTGGTCGAACATTTCCACAAAGAGGCGCTGCGGGAAAACTATGATAAGATACGTCTCAAACGCAGGCGGCGGCTCGGTGACTCCTGCCTTTCCCTGTACGGTTTAAACAATTTCTGATTCAGGCAACCGGTTTCATGAAAAGAAAAATCGTAGTGGCAATGAGCGGCGGCGTCGACAGCTCCGTCGCCGCGGCGCTGTTGAAACGGCAAGGCCATGAGGTGATCGGCATTTCCCTGCAACTTTGGGATTACGGCGCCGGCGACCGCTTCGGCACCTGCTGCTCGCTCGACGACCTGGCCGATGCCCGCCGCGTCGCCGACAAACTGGAGATGCCTTTTTACATCCTGAACATGGAAAAAGAGTTCAAGGAGGATGTGGTCGATTATTTTGTCTCGGAATACCGGCAGGGCAGGACGCCGATTCCCTGCACGCTCTGCAACCAGAAAGTCAAATTCGACCGGCTCATGGAACGCGCCGAAATTCTGGGATGCGACTTTTTGGCCACGGGGCACTACGCCTCGGTGGTGCGGGACGGTTCGGGAAGGCTGACCATCCGCCGCGGCCGGGACCGCCACAAAGACCAAAGTTATTTCCTGTTTAACCTGTCACAGGAGCAAATCCGCCGGCTGATGTTTCCCCTGGGCGACATGGAAAAACAGGAGGTGCGCGGCCTGGCGCGCGGCCTGGGCTTGAGGGTGGCGGAAAAATCCGAGTCCCAGGAGATTTGCTTCGTTCCGGACAACGATTATGCCGAATTCCTGGCCCAACAATCGGACGCAGAAATTTTCACGGAAGGACCGGTCGTCGATGCCGCCGGCAACGCATTGGGAACTCATAAAGGTTTTGCCGCCTACACCGTCGGGCAAAGAAAAGGATTAAACCTGGGCGGCCTGAGCGAACCGTATTTCGTCACCGGGATCGACGCCAAACGCAACAAGATCACCGTCGGGCCGAAGCGGGAAACCTTGCGCAAGGAATTTTTCGTGGACCGGGTGAACTGGTGCCTGGAACCGGATACGGCGCCGCGGGCGGCGGTGCAGATCCGCTCGCATCATCGGGCCGCCACGGCGCATTTGACGCCGCTTGCCGGCGGGCGCGCCCAGGTGGTCTTCGACGAACCGCAACTGGCCGTGGCGCCGGGCCAGGCGGCGGTATTCTATCGCAACGACTGCATTGTCGGCGGCGGCTGGATCGAATAGCAGGGAGCCGCTCGACACCCGCGGAAATTATTCGCTCCCGGGGAGGTCGGGCAGGGCGAAGGATGTGGCTTTGGTTAACCTGTCCTGATAAATCAGGCCGCCATGGACGCGGTCCATGTCGGCCCGGAAATAAATGAACTCGAAAATTTCCTCCGCCCGCGCCGCCTCAACCACCACGGTGAGGATATCCACTTCCGACCACACGTCATGACCGACCGAGCCCACCACTCCCCGTCCGCTGGCGACATTGACTGAGTGAATCGCTTTCTCCTCATGGAGCAACCGGACAACCTCCAGAGCTTTTCCCTTGGGGAGAATGGAAGTGATCAGCTTGCAGTTTGTCAACATACTCATCGCGGGGGCCTCAGTTTTTTGAGGACCTCCTGGGGGATATAAGTCGCCGCCTTTTCCAGCGGGGTGATAAACATGATGCCCATTCCCGGCGTATCGAGATTGCCGGCGAGATACATCAGTTCAAAAATCCTGTCAACCTGTTCGCTGGAAACCACGATGTTGATGACTTCCTTTTCGACCTCGACGGCAATACCGAGGATGCCGAGGCGTTCGCGAACGCCCATCCCCCGGGCAAAGTGGACCGTTGCCCCTTGCGCTCCCGCTTCCCGCGCCGCCTTGATAATCGGGTCGGCGACGCCGCGTTGCACAATGCAGGTGATCATGGCTAAATCCGTCAGTACCGTAATCTCTCTTTTGTTCATGCCGGCACGGTTTCCATTTCTTCGGCTTCCTCCGCCTTCTTCAGGCGTTTCATTTTTATCTGAACCCAGAGTCCGGTAATCAGTACCGACAGGATCGGGCCAATGGACGCCATGGAGAGAATGCCGAAGCCTTCAATGGCGCTCACCGCATTCCCGAACCCCAGGCCCATGGCAAGCACCAGGGGAACGGTTATGGGGCCGGTTGTCACGCCGGCGCTGTCCCAGGCGACGTTGACGAATTCCTCGGTGGACAGCACGGTCAAAACAACCGCCAAAAAATACCCCGGAATGATCAGATAAGCAATCGGAAGATCATAGACGATTTTCAGGATGCCCCCGGCAATGCCGAAACCGACGCCGACGGAGACGGCATACATCAACATGTTTTTTTTGAAGGCGCCGTTCGTCAGGTTTTCGACGGTTTGCCCAAGCGCGTTCAGCGCCGGCTCCGCCAACGTCGCGCCAAAACCCAGGATCCATGCAAAAGTCAGGGAAATGGAAACCCCGACGGGGTAGACATACAAGGGCGAATCCCGAACGCTGTCCAGATGCGCGAAAGCCGCGGGAACAAAACTTCCCGACTGTCCCCCCAACTTCGCCAGGCCGTAGGTCAGTCCCAGATTGAAGATGATCATCCCCAAAACCGACAGCGTCAGCCCGTAGCTAACGATTCCGATATCCGGCATTTTCTCGCGGAGGACAAACGTCAACACCAAAAACAAAAAAACGACCAGGGGCACGATGGCCCGCAGGCCGCCAACGACTTCCACGAAGGGAGTTTGCTCATACCAGGCCGTCCCGCCGGCCACGAGGCCCGCCGATTGAACCGCCTGGATTATCGCCTCCGGCGAGATGGCGAATGAAACGTAAATCGCCAGCAACAAGACGCCGATGATCGGGAAAACCGAGGCCAGCGTGACGATCCCAAAACCGGAAAGCGACGATCGGCCCTTGCCGGCCGCGGCGGCAATACCAACTCCCAGGGAAAGCACCAGCGGCACGGTCACGGGACCGGTCGTCACCGCTCCGCAATCCCAGGCCAAGCCGAGAATTTTGTTGAGTTCCGGGTCCAGCATACAATAGACCGTCATCCCAATCGCTGGAATCAGCGCCAGGTAAACCATGGGTTTCAAGCTCCAGCCGTTGAGGAAACGTAGAGTACCCAGCACTGCGGCAAGGCCGACGCCGATGCCGACAAACAACACCAGCATTCCCGCCAGGTCGTTCAACAACCAGTACAGGTAGGGCGCGTTGGCGACGTCAACGATGGCCCCTACCGCCTGCAACGCGCCAATGGCGGGTTCGGCAAAGGTGACGCCGATCCCCAGAAGAAACGCGATCAACAACACCACCGGCAGGGCGGATTTTTTCGGCAAGTTGTTGCCGATCACCTCGCCAAAAGGCATAAGCCCCAGTTTCAGCCCCTCCATGAAAATCATCAGGCCGATAATCACGGCAATCATGCCGGCGGAGATGATCCAATGATCCAACACCGTCTGTCTGAGGATCAGCAATTGAAACAGAACAAGATAAACGGCGAGAGGAACAACGGCCTTGATCTGGTTCACCAGACGAACGCTGATATACGGGGTGAGCAGGCGGTGAATATCTATCGGCCGCAACTGGAGTTTCGGAGGTTTATAGGGAAGCTCTTTTCCATTCTCGTCAAACCGCCGTTTCGGCATCAGGCTATCGTAGTTGATAAACCGGTACCTGAGGTTGAATTCGCGAGCAAAATCACCGAAACGAATTTCGTGAGCCACAAGCCATATTCCTCACGGTTTTCTTCTAAATCCTGCAACGGCAATCTATAGTATCGACGAAAAAATTTCAACTTTCAATTTTCGGCAAGGAAATAAAAAAATCGCGTGTTACGGCAGGATTTGGGAAGAATCGATTGCCGAACTTTGCTATACTCCGGAGCGGGAAAATTGCTCCGTTAAGCCGCACGCCCGCGCCCGGCCATTCCCACCGCAAACCCTGACCGGCCTGCCCCGGCCAACCCCGCCCAAGAATCATGGAGAACCGGAAAACAGTAAGCCGCGCCGCCGGAACCGTGGGCGCCATGACCCTCGTATCGAGGATTTTTGGTTTTCTGCGCGATATGGCGATCGCCATGATGTTCGGATCGTCGGCGGCGGCGGACGCTTTTTTCGTCGCCTTCCGCATTCCCAACATGCAGCGCCGAATCCTCGGCGAGGGGGCGATGACGGCGGCGTTCGTCCCCGTATTCTCCGAATACCTGAACACCCGGAACGAAGAGGACGCCTGGGATTTGACCTCCAACCTCTTTTCGCTCCTGTTCCTGATTCTCCTGGCGCTCGCCTTGTCGATTTTTTTGTTTGCCCCCTACGTGATCGCCCTGCTGGCCCCGGGCTTCCTCGACGAGCCGGGCAAGTTTGATTTGACGGTTTCCCTGACCCGGTGGATGTCGCCGTTTCTGGTTTGCATCGGCCTGGCCGCGCTGTGTATGGCGATTTTGAACACGTGCAAGGTGTTTGCCCTGCCCGCCGCCGCGCCCATCCTGTTAAATATTTGCATGATCACAGCGGCGCTTCTTGTATCGCCGCGCTTGCAGCAGCCGGTCTACGGCCTGGCCCTGGGAGTCCTCGCCGGCGGGGTTCTGCAACTGGCCATTCAATTGCCCGCCGCGGTCCGCAGGGGATTGAAATTCACCTTCGCCGTCAACTGGAGGCACTCGGGAATCGTCAAGATCGGCAAGCTGATGGGGCCGGCCATTCTGGGGATGGCCGTTTATGAAATCAACGTCATGGTGGACACCATTCTCGCCTCCCTGCTGCCCGGAGGCTCGATTTCCTATCTTTATTACGGCAACCGGCTGGTGCAGCTTCCCCTGGGGGTCTTCGGCGTGGCCCTGGGAGTCGCCCTGCTGCCCATGCTGTCCGGCCAGGCGGCGCGCCGCGAGTTCGCCGAATTAAGGCAAACCCTGTCGTTCGGCATTCGCCTGATCCTGTTTATCACCCTGCCCGCGACCGTGGGATTGATCCTGCTGCGCTTTCCCATCATCAACACGCTGTGGGAGCGGGGAGAGTTCACGCGCGCGACGACGGAAGGCACCGCCGCGGCCCTTTTATATTATTCTGTAGGACTCTGCGCCTTTGCCGGCACAAAAGTTCTGGTGGCGGCTTTTTACTCGTTGCAGGACACAAAAACGCCCGCGAAAATCGGCGCGTATGCCATGCTTCTGAATATTTTTCTCAACCTGATTCTGATGGGTCCCCTGCAGCATGGCGGCCTGGCGCTCGCCACTTCGCTGTCGGCGCTGTTTAACAGCGTGGTGCTGATTCATTTTTTAAGAAAGCGGCTGGGCCTGCTCGGCGGGCGCAAAATCCTGGCTTCGGTTGCCAGGCTGGCGCTGGCGTCTTGCGCCATGGGAGGGATTGTCTATTATTTCAGCCTGTTTTTTTTCGATCCCCAGGCTTCCCTGGGGCACAAGCTGCTCGTGCTGACCGGCAGCATCGCTCTCGGCGTGGCGAGCTTTTGGGCGCTGTCCCGCCTCATGAAAAACGAGGAGCTGGACTTTCTGAAAACCCTGTCTTCCGGAAACCGTTAAGCCGGTATTTTTAAAATACCCGCCGCGTGGCGGACAGCGCCGTGCCCGCCCGCGGGTTCCCTTTTTTGCGGCGGCTTCAGGTTACGGGGAACTTTTTGGCTGGGTCGCCGCCGTTGCCGTCCTCGTGCTCATCGTTATATTCTTCGAGAAATTCGTCGTCATCGCCCATGAGTTCTTCCTGTTCATAAACGATATGGCCGGCTGCTTCATCGTCCGGTTTCTCCGCTTGGGGAGGTTCGGGAAGCTCTTCCCACATGACAACGCGGGAGTTGCCGCGGTCGGCGATATACAGGCGGCCGATATCCTCCTCGTCCTCCGGGTCTTCGTCGATGAACAGCCCGTAAGGATCGTTTAAGGTGCCGGCGGAGGCCTCGCCCCCCTGGTTGAATTTGTTGTCGGTAAAGGTTTTCTGCCCGATCACCAGGTCCGCCGGCCGGCCGTTTTCCGTCGGCACTTCTTTCCAGACCAGAACACGGTTGTTGGATGTATCGGAAACAAACAAGCCCTTTCTGCCATACACGACATCGGTGGGGAAATACAGTCCCATCGCCGACGCATGGGCGGTTCCCTGGCCGGCATTGGGCGCCCGGTCGTGAAAATCCTTCTGCCCGATCACCACATCGGCGGCCTGTCCCACGGTATTGGGGAGCTTGTTCCAGATCAGGACCCGGTTGTTTCCCTGGTCGACCACGAACAGCCGGTCATTTTCGGCATCGTAACAAACGCCGGTGGGAAAGCTCAGGGTATCCGGCCGGGCATCCTCGAAATCGCCGCCGTTGGGTTCGCGTTCGTCCATGCCGGACTGTCCCAGGACGATGTCCGCGTTCCAGCCGTCGCTGAAGGGAATTTTCTTCCAGAACAACACCCGGTGATTATCCTTGTCGGCCACAAAAACGTGCTGGTCGTCGCCGGAACAGATGCCCATGGGGAAAAACAGGGAGCCGGAGCCGATAGTGCCGCGGCGGTTGCTCTCGCCCTCTTCGAGGTTGTCCTGCCCGAGAACCAGTCCGGGCGCCTCGCCATCCTCCGAGGGCAGCGAGTCCCAGCGCATCACCCGGTGGTTGCCGCTGTCCACGACGTACAGTTTGCCGTCGATCACGGCCACGCCCGCCGGCTGCGAGAGCGTATCCTCGCCCGATTTGGTGATGGTGAACCCGTCCAGGTCCTCGTCGCCGACGCCGGAGGTCATTTCATCGAGCGTGGTGGTCATGCCGCGGTTTTCCAGGCAGTCGGCAAAATCCTCCTGGCCCAGCACAATGCCGGCGGGTTCGCCGTTTTCCCGGGGAACCTGGTCCCAGACCAGGACGCGGTGATTGCCGCGGTCGGAAACAAAAAACATGTCGCCGTACTTGCAGATATACTGCGGCTCGCTCAGCGTGTTGTCGCCGGGGTCGTCCGCGCCGCGGTTGGTCTCGCACATCGTCGGGTCGCCCTGTCCGAGGATGAGGACGGCGCCCTTTTCGGGTTCGCGTCCTCCCGCGCTTTCCAGATCGACTTCATCCTCATCGGCCAAATCGACTTCATCGCCCTCCGCCGGGTCGAGGCCGGCCGATCCGTCGGCGGGGATTTCTTCTTCGTTTTTGTTCTCCGGGTCCAGCTTTTCGTCACCAGCCATGCAAGCAACCTTTCACGAAAACCGACGTTATTGATTCAGGGCAGATGCAGGCGCTGCCACATGGCGATCACCTTGCGCCCGTTTCTGTCCTTGTGGGAGCCGTCCCAAACCGCGAAAGAGACCAGTACCGGCGAGCCGGCATCGAACTTGACATCCCATTTATTTAAAGAATCCAGGGTGCGGTAAAACACGACTTTCCACTTGCCTTCCTTCCAGACGCCCTTGCCCTTGATATTCTGCTTGGTGCGCGGCTGCGGCGTCAAGGTGCCGAAGCCTTCGGCGTTCAGTTCCTCGACGGGAACCGTGCGGAACGGATTCAGGGATTCCACCGGGTTCACTTCGCCGCCAAAGATCATGGTATCGAGGTCCAGTCCCTTGGTAGCATATTCCAATTTTTTTTTGGTTTCAATGTCTTGTTGCCAGTCGGCGCGCCATTGCCAGATATTCACCACCTTGCCGCGGTTGCCCATGCCGAAAAACGGCTCGTTGTGGCCGTGCGTATGCAGCACCACGCCGCCCAGCGCAAACTCCATGGCAACGGCGTCCTTGAAATCCTGATGGCGGCTGGAGGAGCGGTTCGGCGTTTTATCCTCCCACTCCAGGCGGAACGCAATGGCCTCATCATTGACCAACGCCTGAAACTTGATGCCGTTGACGGGCGCCCGGCGCGCGCTCAAGGGGATCAGGTGCACTTGTTTTGCCGGCGCCTCCAGCCAGGCCGGGTCGTCGGGGTCCACGGCAATGTCGCCCTTGATTTTTTGCGCCTGCAGATCGCTTTCATAGAGCGCTTCCTGGTAATCCTCGACGCGGATTTTCGAGCGCACAAAGGCGGTCAAGGCCCACCGCTCCGGGTCCGTCAAATGGCTGTACGAGTTCATCGGCGTGCCGTCGATGCCGGCGGTCAGGGTCAGGTAAATGTCTTTCTCCGCAAACCCCCATTTATACGCATTGGGGTCGGTGAGATCGTACACGAACGCCCGATGGTCCCAGATGTCGAACAGGTTGTCGGCCAGCGGGCCGCTGCCTTTCAGGTCGCTTCCATGGCAGCGGCTGCAACGCATCTCGGCAAAAATTTGTTTGCCGCGGGCCAGCGTCTCCGGGGTGGTGGGAGGAGGCGCGCCTACGGGGATGGGGGGTTTGGGCTTTTCCTGCTCGAATCGCCCGGAAAACGTCTTGATGTATTCGACCACCGCCCGGGTTTCCTCCTCGGTCAGCGAGGCACCCCACGCCGGCATGGCGGTTCCCGGAATGCCTCGCGTAATGGTGCGGAAAATGTCGGCGTCCCGGGGCAGCGAACCCGCGGGGGTGGAGCGGTATTTGAAAACTCCTTTACGGAAATCCCTGGCCCAGGGATACAGGTAAGCCATGGCCTTGCCGCCGCCATTGCCGTCCAGTCCGTGGCAAAACGCGCACATGTGCTTGTAAATGGTCGCCCCCATAACCAGCGAAGCCTTGCCGGACGAAGGCGGCGCCGGCGGGTGGCCGGCCACGGCGGCTCCCGCGGAGGGTGACCGTGGGGCGTCGCCCTCGTGCCCCCAGGCCGCCTCCCCGCAGAACCCGCGGGCAAACAGGCACAAGGCGGCCAAAAGAAAAAAATATCTCTTAACGCACGTGCGGGCTGGGCGTTGACAGGCTATACGACGCTTCATTACCGTTCAAACCATCCTCGGAAATATCCACCCAAATTTTTCTGCAATTGCGGCGGTAATCGAGACCCAGACAGTAAAACAATGGGTTTCTTTCCGTAAAATAAATTACCGGATTGGAAAAGTAGACGCTGATATGATCCCTTTTGGCGGTTTCAATGGCCTCTTCCACCGTGGTTTTTGCCGTGTCGATTTTTCGCAACACCTTGCGGATCACCATATAATCCAGCTCACCGTTGAGGTCGAGGTCGTAGTAGGTCGAGATCAGCCCGGGGATACTCATCACCTCCCAGCCGCGGTAGGAAGGATGCGCCCAGCCCGGCTCCCTGGGGATTTCCGGGGCGGTATCGACAGGCTCGAAATTGTGGCGCGCCGGCTCCTGGGCAACCGCCATCTTCGCCGCCGCCGGGGCGGCCAGCATCACAAGGGCCAGAATCAGAATATAGTAGCGTTTCATATCGATAGACAATTTTTTTTAAAAACCCCCGGCCTGCAAAGGGAACCGAAACATTCGGGGGATTCCATCAAGATACCATATTTTGCCCGCCACCGGACAAGGGAATAGCGAACGCATGAAATTTAAATATCCCACGACAAAAGCGGTTGCTCCGCAAGGCGTTTGCGCCGATAATTGGTATTGAGGTTTTTGCGTGAAGATGAAATAATCCCGTGTTTCTCCCATGACCGCCTTCAAGGCCAGGCCGCCGAAAGGTAAATAATGCGCTCCGCCAAAACACAGCCCGTCCGCGAACCCGATAAACCGCCGGACAATGAAACGCTCCGAAAAGTTTTGGGGATTTTATTTTACGTTTTAGTCGCGGCGGGAGCCGTCTATCATTTTATCATTGCCCGCTAGGCACGCGAAAGGATTTTCCTATGGATGAAGTCAAGTTTTACATGGAAGAATCGATCATCAGCATCGACGGGCAGGCTTCCGTGGTCGATGCCGGCGCCATGATGCGCGAAAGCAAGGTGGGTTTGCTGTTTGTCGGCAAAGACGACCATTATATCGGCGTGATCACCGAGGGGGATTTGGCAAAAAAAGTGGTCGCGGGAAATATGGACCTTCTGGAAACCAGCGTGGCCGACGTCATGTCGAGTCCCATTGTCTCCATAGACGGCAACACCCGCATGGTGGATGCGTTTTTTCAAATGCGGAAAAACAATTTCCGCCACATCGCCGTCAGCGA
>Ga0114931_10009271_pt1 | contig 11814 bp, 10 predicted proteins | sample 2SBtaG_FD_89579 | JGI IMG/M metagenome (GOLD analysis project Ga0114931, IMG submission 89579) | Deep subsurface microbial communities from Kolumbo volcano to uncover new lineages of life (NeLLi) - 2SBTROV14_V59a metaG | ecosystem: Environmental > Aquatic > Marine > Volcanic | place: Kolumbo...
ACCACCCTAATCCAGCATATGCCGGAACCAAACAGGGATGCCAAGTTATCAGTTATCAGTTGTCAGTTGTCAGTTGTAACGCGCTTCCCTTCGTGTCGCAGCTAAACAGAAACGTTTTCAGGGAAAATCGTGTCCATTTTGCACATGATTTTACTGCTAAGAAACTAAGACCATCGTTCAGTTTATTCGTGCGCGACCGCAATAATCAGAGCCCCGACCGTGAGGGAGAGGTTGGCTCGCAAGCCGAGAGGCCCGCACTCTTGCGCGATGACCGCTTCTTGACGGATGCGTCTCTGATTTGGACTTCTCAAATACGGCCTCAGTTTGTCGCGGCCCCTGCGGCAACGAGGGCCTCGGGCCGGTCGCGGCGCGTCACCGGCGGATACAGACAATCGTCGGCATACCAACGTTCCATGACGAGGCCAAAGGCATCGGGCGTTTTGACGGCGATGAAGGCCATCTTCACTTCGCCGCTGCACGGATGCAGTTCGCTATAGCGGACGCCAAACTTGCGGAACAGGACGCTTGCCTTTTTCGCTCCGTATACGGCAACCATCAGGTCCATGTGGCGACAGATCGCGGCACGCTGCTCGGCGATGGTCGGCGGATCGGGCAGGGGACCGCCGGCCAGCAGGGCCCGAACCTCGCGAAAGATGAACGGATTGCCGATGGCCCCGCGGGCGATGGACACGCCGTCCACGCCGGTCTGCTCGAGCATCCTCTGGCAGTCCGGCGCGGTGAACAGATCGCCGCTGCCCAGCAAGACCCGATCGCCAACGTGCCGCTTGACCCGCGCGAGAAAGGACCAGCGACTGGGGCCGACGTAGCGCTGGACCACCGATCGCCCGTGCACCGTCACGGCCGCACAGCCCAGCGAGTAGGCGGCATCGAGGATCGAGAAAAAGTTTCGCTCGCTTTGGTTCGAGTCGTCTGTACCGCGGCGCATCTTGAGGGTGACGGGGACGCGGCCGGCGACGGCCTCGCAGACTTGGCGAATGATCCGGCAGGCCACCGTCGGAGTCGACAGGAGAAAGCCTCCACGGCAACGGCCCAGCACCTTTTTGACCGGACAGCCGAAATTGATGTCGACGGCGTCGTAGCCCAGGTCGACCATCTCCGCGGCGGCGCGGGCGAATTGGTCGGGCTCGCTGCCCATGAGTTGGCCGGCCACGGGGTGCTCGACGGGATCAATGGCCAGCATTTGTCGCATTCGCCGGCCGCCCTGGGCGATCAGGCGGTCGAGGACCACCTCGTTGATGGTGTAGGGGCAGCCGTACTCGCGGGCCAGCCGCCGCATGGCCGCGTCGCTGTATCCGGAAAGCGCCGCCTGGACCAAGGGGGCGTCGAGCTGGATGGAACCGATAGAAAGAGTCCCCATGAGAGAATGATCTACTTCGCTGCGTCTGTCGTCCCTCGACCGGCGGGACGTCGATGCTCCCCATCTCCGAGACGCCGATGCGTCCCATGTCTTCGGGTGTGCTTTTATGCGTGGGGCGTTTTCTTGTGCGCGGGCTTGTCGGGCTTCTTCTTGCAATTGATGCTCAGGTTCTTTTTGACGAACCTCATGATCCTCTTCTGGACCTTCTTGCCGTAGGGGGCGTGGAACATGGCCGTGCCGTGGTGTTCGTGGCCGCCGGGGTATTTGTGGGCCTTGGCCCTGCCGCCGGAGGCCTCGACCAGCTTCTGAACGGCGGAGAACTCTCCCTCCGGCGACATCAGCAGGATGGGGATGGTCGAGCATTTCTTGATGTGCTCGATCGAGTTCACGCCGAAGTAGTCCGTCCCCGGCGAAAGACACACCACCCCTTTGATTCTGCGATTGTGGCCGGCGTACTCCAAGGCGACGCTGCATCCGATGCTGGCGCCGATCAGCACCATTCGATTGGTATTGATGTTTTTCTGCTTGCGGAGCCATTTGCGGGCCGCCCTGGCGTCCTTCCAGGCGTCTTTAAAGAGTAAGGGATCCCGGTTGTCATAGCCTTCCTTCAGCTTCCGGGAGGCCGGCTGGGTGCTGCCGCCTCGTCCGCGGATGTCGTAGGCCAGCGCGGCGATTCCCGCCTTGCGCAACAGCGGAACGAACTCTTTCCAACTCGAACGGTCTGCCGGGTACATGTGGATGAGAATGGCCACGGGAGTCTTTTTTGGAGGCTTGACCTTGACCGGGTAGTAGTCGGCTTCGATGGTGACGCCGTCGGAGGTCTTGAACTTCACTACCCTGTCACTGAAATCAATGGCTCTGTTTTTCACCATACCCATGCGTGAACGCTGGCCATAGGCGGTCTGGGGGATCGTTGAGACGACCGGCACGATGCCGAGGATGAGCCACCGACCGGCGCTGCGACGGCCCGCCGCAAAAAGCCGCCGTCGAAGCACGTCGACCCTTCGAGGATATCGCCGCATGGATCGCGTTTTTGATTTGCCCATGATTGGAAGCTCCTGGTTTTCCTGGTCCGTCTGCCCCGTGCTTCGCCGGGGTCGAAGGCAGATGCACAAAACCCGCCCCAAACCGGCCCTGCCACCGGCGTCTATTCCAACCATCCATTCTACAGGATAAACTTGCTCAGGTCCTCATCCTTGACGATGTCCTCCAGCCGCTCGTTGACGTACCTGCCGTCGATGGTGATCCCCTGGTTTCGCATTTCCGGTGCCTCGAAGGACAGTGTTTCCACGACCTTTTCCATGATGGTCTGCAAACGCCTGGCCCCGATGTTCTCCGTCGTCTTGTTGACCCCGGCTGCGGCCGTGGCCACCGCATCGACGGCGTCTGGAGCGAAGTTCACCGTCAGGCCTTCGGTGCCCAGCAGGGCGACCTGCTGCTTGGTGATCGCGTTCTTGGGCTCGGTCAGGATACGAACAAAGTCCTCCTTGGTCAGGTCCTGCAATTCTACCCGAATCGGCAACCGACCCTGAAGCTCCGGCATCAAGTCGCTGGGCTTGGCGCTGTGAAACGCCCCGGCGGCGATGAACAGGATGTGATCCGTTTTCACCACGCCGTGTCGGGTATTGACGCTGGCCCCTTCGATGATCGGCAACAGGTCGCGCTGAACGCCCTGCCGGCTGACATCCGGGCCGTGCTGGCTGTGGCCTCCGCACAGCTTGTCCATCTCGTCGATGAAGATGATTCCGCCGTTCTCCGTTCGCCGGATCGCCATCTCGATGGTCTTCTCGCGGTCGATCAGCTTTTCCGATTCCTGGCTGAACAGGATGCGCCGCGCCTCGCGGATGGTCACCTTACGGTCCTTCGGCTGGCTGGGCATCAACCGTTCCATCAGGTCCTGAATCTCCGGGCCCATCTGATCCGGCCCGATGGTCGTCGCCAGCATGCCCATCGGCATGACCTTCTGCTCGACGCGCAGCTCGATGAGCGAGTCTTCCAGCTCTCCTTCGCGAAGGCGGCCGCGGAGCTTGTCGCGCGTCCGCTGCCGACGGGCTTCGTCGTCCGCGTCGTCCGGCGGCGCTTCGCTCTCTGCCGACGCACGCGGCAGCAACTCGTCCAGGAGCCGCTCCTCGACTTGTTGCTCGGCCCGCTCGCGGACCACCTCGGTCTGCTCCTTTTGCACCATGGCGATGGCCAACTCGAGCAGGTCGCGGATCATGGCGTCCACGTCGCGGCCCATGTAGCCGACCTCGGTGAACTTCGTCGCCTCGACCTTCAGGAACGGAGCGTTGACCAATAGCGCCAGACGCCGAGCGATCTCGGTTTTGCCCACGCCCGTCGGGCCAATCATCAAGATGTTTTTCGGGGCCACCTCTTCGCGCAACGCCTCGGGCAACTGCAAGCGCCGCCAACGATTGCGAATGGCAATGGCCACCGCCCGCTTGGCGTCGGCCTGGCCGATGACATACTTGTCGAGTTCGTCGACGATGCGTCGGGGGGTCAGTTCGGTCATGCTGAATCAATCCTTGTTGTCGTCCAGTGCTCCGTCTCGCCTCACTCGGGGGAGAGCATCAGCTCGCCGGGGAGCATCGGCGTCCCGCCGGTGGGTATCATCTTCCAACGTATGTGAGAAGTCATTGGCAAGATCAGAGCCCCGACCGTAAGGGAGGGATTGGGTCGCAAGCCGAGGGGCCCGCACCATTGCGCACCAACCGCTTCCGTGGGACATGATGCGGGGGCGATGACGGCTGGCCGGTCAGGGCTCACACTGCTTGTTCTCGATCTCGCTGATTTTGTCGATCCTACGCTTGTGTCGCCCCCCCTCGAAGGGCGTCTTGAGCCAGACCTCGACGATCCGGCGCATGAGAGAATCTCCGACCAAATCGGCAGGCAGGCAAAGGACGTTGGCGTTGTTGTGACGGCGCGACATCTCCGCGGTGAGTTCGTCGTGGCACAAGGCAGCGCGGACCCCGTGCAGCTTGTTGGCGGTGATGGACATGCCGATCCCGCTGCCGCAGAACAAAACGCCCACGTCGCACTCGCCCTTTTGTACGGCGCTGGCGGCGGCGTAACCCGGATCGGGGTAGTCCGCCGGCTTATTCGACTCGGTGCCGAAATCGACGACTTCCTCTCCCATCTCGCGGAGCAAGTCGCGAATATGGGTTTTGGCGACAAAGCCACGATGATCGGCGCCCAGGGCAATTTTCATAGAGTCACCTCGTTCAAACGCTCCTCGAGAACCTTGCTGATTCGTTGTGCCACCGCCTCATAGTCCTCCGTCGCCCCTCCGATCGGATCGGCGATGTCCCCCTGCGGATCAAGCATCCGAGCCTTTCTCGCATCGCCGGGGCTGATCGAGCAGACCGTATCCAGGTGGTGCCGGGCCATGACGTAGATGTAATCTGCCAGGTGGATCAACTCCGCGGACAATCCCTGCGGCGTGTGATCGGAGATATCAATTCCCCGCCGCTTGCAGACCTCGATGGATGCGTCCGAGCCCCGGCCGCCGGAGATGCCCAACGTCCCGGCGGATTGCACGATGATCCCGCGCTTTGCCAATTCAGCCACCGAACAGCCCAGCCGTTGAGCCAACATCTGTTTGCAAAGCCCTTCGGCGATCGGCGAGCGACAGGTGTTGCCCGAGCAGACGAACAAGATGTTGACCGTGGCCATCCGCTGCACCGTCCGCTCGTCCCATACTCCGGCGCGGATCATCTTATAGCCTTGGCCGTTGACCGCCACCACCGTCGAGCTTTTGTGATACCGCGTCGCGCCGCCGTCGAGGATGATGTCCACCTTCTCGCCCAGCTCGGCCTGAATCCGGTCCGCCTCGCATGGCGCTTCGGCGCCGCCGACGTTGGCGCTGGAGGCGATGACCGGCACCCCGGCGCCGCGGAGCAACAATTCGGCCACGCGATGATCGGGAAACCGCAGACCCACGGAATGCTCGGCGTAAACCGCCTCCGCGCCGGCCTCGCTCATCCGGCGATAGGCCGGCACCGACGCGGGATCCTCAACCTTGAAGATCAGCGTCAGTGGACCGGGCCAGGCCTTCCGCATGAATCGCCGACCCATCACGCCAATCTCCGGCACGAACTCCTCGCATTGTTCGGCTTGCGAGATATGCACCGTGAACGGCTTGGATGCTTCACGGCCCTTGATGTCGCGGATGCGCCGCACGCTGTCGGCGATGGCCGCGTTGGCCGCCAGCCCGTAGACCGTCTCGGTGGGGAAGACCACCAGGGCACCTTCGGCCAGGGCCTTGGCGGCCCGCTGGACCGCGGGCGTATTGTCGGAATCGGGATCGAGCGGAACGAGTTCGGCGGTCATCGGGGGGGCAACTCCGCAAGAATTGTCAAAGACCGGCGGCCATGTGTCAAGCTCGCGGACGCTTGTCCCGACCGTGGAGGTGCATGACACATTAGGCGGCGTCCGCAGCCAAACCCTGATACAAGGTGGACGCTGCTTGCGGCAAACCGCCGGCTTCCGCCGGCGGCTAGGTGGTGAACCCTGCCGTTTGACGTTGTTTTAGGGATCCGCCCAATCTGTCATGGACCCTGACCAAGACGCAACTCACCACGATCGGACTATAATGCCGCGCGATGAGAATGATTTATCTGGACAACAACGCCACCACGCGCGTTGCCGACGAGGTCGTCGCGGCGATGAGGCCGTTCTGGCAGGAACAGTTCGGCAACCCGTCGAGCATCCACCTGTTGGGACAGGCGGCGCGACACGCCGTCGAGCTTGCCCGCCAAAAGGTCGCCTCTCTCATCGGTGCCAGGCCGCGCGAGATCGTCTTCACCAGCGGCGGGACCGAATCGAACCACCTGGCGATCCTCGGCACGCTGGCCGCCTGCCCGACGAAGCGGCACGTCGTCACCACCGCCGTCGAGCACGTCACCGTCCACAGCCTCGTCCAGCGTTTGGCCGCCGAGGGCGCCCGTGCGACCTTCATCGGGGTGGACGAAAAAGGGCGTCTCGATCTGGACGCCCTGGAAAATGCGATGGACGACGAGACCGCACTTCTCAGCGTCATGCACGCCAACAACGAGACGGGTGTCATTTTCCCCATTGCAAAGATCGCCCGCATCGCCGCCTCGCACAACGTCCCGCTGCACGTCGATGCGGTCCAGACCGCCGGCAAGATGGTGTTGGATGCGCCCTCGCTCGGGGTCAGCCTGCTAAGCCTTTCGGCGCACAAGATACACGGGCCCAAGGGCGCCGGGGCCTTGTACGTCAGGCGCGGCGTTCGGCTCCGCGGTCAGTGGGTCGGCGGGCACCAGGAACGCGCTCTGCGGCCGGGCACCGAAAACGTCGCCGCGATCGTCGGGTTCGGCACCGCGGCGAAACTGGCCGCGGACAGGATCGATCGCCACGCCGCCCGCATGGCCAAGCTGCGGGATCGACTGGAGCGCGGCCTGCTGGAGAGAATCGGCTCGGCCCACGTCATTGGAGATCAAGACGAGCGTCTTTGTAACACCACGAACATCGCCTTTGAATCACTGGAGGCCGAGGCCATTCTCATCGGCCTGAGCGAGCGTGGCCTGTGTGCATCGAGCGGCTCGGCCTGTAGCAGCGGTTCTCTCGAACCGTCTCACGTGCTGGAAGCGATGAAAGTCCCCCGTCGCATCGCCCACGGCGCGGTGCGCTTCAGCCTCTCCAGGGACACGACGGAGGAGGAGATCGAGCAGGCACTTCAGATCGTGCCGGATGTTGTGAGACAACTCGCCGCCCTCAGCACGGCGGAATAACGGCCCGCCGGCAGAACCCGTCGAACCGCTGGGCAACGCCCGTTCGCGTGTCAGCCGAAAACCGGCACAAAAACGATAAATACCGGTGTCGAAATCCGGCTGTGTTCAGTTGAAGAGGCTTAGGTCCACCACGTAGAAAAACGCGGCGATCAGACCCGCCAGGAGGAGCATACAGCCGGCCAGCTTGGTGTCGGGCCACTCGGCCAGCCAACGGCTGAGAAGCCCCTGCCTCGGCCTCAGTTCGGGCGCTTCGCCTGCCATCGGACGGCCTCCGTTGAAGGTCGGCTCCTAGCGACAGTTATCGGCATTCTACCGAGGGACCGGTCGCGGATCAGAGAAAATTATCGGACTTTTTTGACGAATCTGAGCGATGAAAGCCGCTTCACCGCCTATTACTCGCGGCATTGACAGTTGACGGTCCCACCCAAATCGGCCTTGGCGCGAAGGCAGGATGGTCTGGGTCCGTGACACTTTAGGCGGCGTCCGCAGCCACAACCTGATACAAGGCGGATGCTGCTGGCGGCAAACCGCCGGCTTCCGCCGGCGGCTAGGTGGTAAACCCTGCCGCTTGACGTTGTTTTAGGCATTCGCCCAATCTGTCATGGAGCCGGATGGTCTTTGCTCACTTGTGACCCGCCCTGCCCCGCCGGATAATCCCTCCCATGCCCCCGTCACGGCACAAAACGCTGCGAGCCCTGATCTCTCGTGGAACCATCCCGATGCCGGGGGCGTTCAATGCCCTGGTCGCTCGGGCGATCGAGAAGGCCGGCTTCCCGGCGGTCTATGTCTCCGGGGCGGGCCTGTCTAACGCGGTCCACGGTCTGCCGGACGTGGGACTGGTCACGATGACCGAAGCCGTCGAACATGCACGGCGAATCTGCCGAGCGGTTCGCGTTCCCGTCGTGGTTGACGGCGACACCGGTTTCGGCGAGGCGATCAACGCGGCCCGAACCGTGGCCGAAATGGAGGCCGCCGGGGTCAGCGCGATCCACTTCGAGGACCAGGTCCTCCCCAAGAAGTGCGGGCATCTCGACGGCAAGGCCTTGATCTCTCCCCAGGCGATGGCGGAAAAAATCCGCGCGGCCTGTGCGGCCCGGTCCGACGATGATTTTATGATTATCGCCCGGACCGATGCCCGAGGCGTCACGTCATTCGAGGATGCCGTCGACCGGGCCAAGCGCTATCTCGACGCCGGCGCCGATGCGATCTTTCCCGAGGCGATGCGCAGCAAGGACGAATTGGCGGCCTTTGCGAAACAAGTCAACGCGCCGCTGCTGGCCAACATGACCGAGTTCGGCAAGACGCCGCTGCTGGGCCTGACCGAACTGGCCGAGATGGGATACCGAATGGTGATCTATCCGCAGACGGCCCTGCGGACGGCCTTCGGTGCGATCACGGCGATGTTGGCGGACTTGAAACAGAACGGTGACCAGAAGGCCTGGGTCGATCGCATGCAAACGCGGGCGGAACTGTATGAGCTTCTCGACTATGACGGATTGAAGAGGATCGACGAGGCGGTCACCGGGTCGAACACGATCGGCGAATCGTCCTAGCAGGGTCCGCGAGACGAACCCTATACTTGTTCAAACACAACGGGAGAAGGCGTCATGAGTGCGACAAAAGCAAGTTCAGGATTGGCCGGCGTGATCGCGGGACAGACGGCGGTCGGCGAAGTGACCCAGACGAGCCTGCGATATCGCGGATACGAGATCGGCGATTTGGCGGAAAACGCGACCTTCGAGGAGGTGGCCCACCTGCTGCTGCATGGTGAGATGCCGACCCGGGGCCAGTTGGGCGAGTTTCGCTCGCGGGTCCAGGGGGCGATGTGTTTGCCTGAGCAGGTGGAAAAGGCTGTCGCCGCCATGCCCGAGCAGACGCCGCCGATGGACGTGCTCCGTTCGGTGGTTTCGCTGTTGGGGCACTACGACGCGGACGCGCAGGACAACTCCAGAGCGGCCAATCTTCGCAAGAGCGAGCGTCTGTTGGGCCAACTCGCCGCGGCGACGGGCATGTGGTGCCGCAAGGTCAGCGGCGTGTCGGCAATCGAGCCGGACCCCGAAGCATCGCACGGCGCGAACCTGTTGGCCCTGATGCTGGGCAAGCGGCCGAGCGCGCTGATGGGCCGGGTGATGGACGGCACGATGGTGCTCTATGCCGAGCACGAGTTCAACGCCTCGACCTTCACCGCTCGGACCATCGCCTCGACCCTGGCCGACATGCACTCGGCCGTCACCGGCGCGATCGGCGCGCTGAAGGGCCCCTTGCACGGCGGGGCGAACGAGGCGGCCATGCGCCAGTTCCTCGACATCGGCAGCGTGGACAACGTCGAAAAGTGGTTCGACGAGGTCCAAGCCCACAACAAGGCCCATCCCGAAAACAAACGGCTCATCATGGGCTTCGGGCATCGGGTGTATAAGCACGGCGACCATCGGGCCTCGATCCTGCGCGATTGGTCGCTGAAGCTCGCCGAAGAGACCGGGCAGGGCCACTGGATCGAGATGGCCGACAAGCTCCAGACGCTCATGCTCGAGCGGAAAAACATCCATCCCAACACGGACTACCCCGCCGCCCACGCCTATTACCAGATGGGCATCCCGATCAACCTGTACACGCCGATCTTCGTGTGCAGCCGGGTTAGCGGGTGGTGCGCCCACGTCATGGAGCAATACGAGAACAACCGCATCATCCGCCCCGGCAGCCAGTACGTCGGCCCGCCTCCGCGAAAGGTGGTGCCGATCGACCAACGCTGAGTGCGACCATGGCGTGAGGGTGTTGCCTTCAGGTCCATGACAGAATCGGCCGGCACGGTTGATGAGCGTAGCGGCCGCCCCCCCGCGGCGGCCGACGACTGTGGATGGGCCTTTCTCGCATGGACGTCCGGCACGGGGGCTGGACGCTACCGAGACACCGTGTCGCGGTGTGCCGCGAAATCTGACATGTACCCCACCATGACGGTTCCGTGACACTTTAGGCGGCGTCCGCAGCCACAACCTGATACAAGGCGGACGCTGCTGGCGGCAAACCGCCGGCTTCCGCCGGCGGCTAGGTGGTGCCCCCTGCCGCTTGACGTTGTTTTAGGCATCCGCCCAATCTGTCATGGACCCCACCATGACACCCCTCGCTTTTGTCGCTTGCCACGGTGGCGGGCTCCCGTTGCAATACTGAGTTGAATAAGCCCCGCCCCGCCGTGACAACGGCCATGCAAAAGGAGTCCACACCATGTCCAGACCCAAGATCACCATCATCGGCGCAGGCCACGTCGGTGCCACATGCGCCCACTGGGCCGCCGCCAAAGAACTCGGCGACATCGTCCTGCTCGACATCGTCGAGGGCCTTCCCCAGGGTAAGGGCCTTGACCTGAAAGAGGCCTCTCCCATCGAACGCTTCGACGCCGAGGTCATTGGCACCAACAGCTACGACGACACCGCGAACTCAGACGTGGTCATCATCACCAGCGGCATCGCCCGCAAGCCCGGCATGAGCCGTGACGACCTCATGTCCACTAACATGAAGATCGTCCGCAGCGTCGCCGAGCAGGCATCCAAGGCCAGCCCCAAGGCGGTCTTCATCATCGTCTCTAACCCGCTGGACGCCATGGTTCAGACGGCGTGGAAGGCCTCGGGCCTGCCCACTCATCAGATCGTCGGACAGGCCGGCATCCTGGACACCGCCCGCTATCGCGCGTTTATCTCGATGGATTTGGGGTGCAGCGTCGAGGACATCACCGCTGTCCTCATGGGTGGCCACGGCGACGACATGGTGCCTCTGCCGCGCTACACCAGCGTCGCCGGCATCCCCATCACCGAACTGATGCCCAAGGAAAAACTCGATGCCATCGTCCAGCGGACCGGCAAAGGCGGTGGAGAGATCGTCGCCCTGCTCAAGACCGGCAGCGCCTACTACGCCCCGTCGGCCGCCTCGGTGCAAATGGCCGAGGCCATCCTCAAAGACAAGAAGCGCATCCTGCCCTGCGCAGCCTTCTGCAAGGAAGAGTACGGCGTCGGCGGCTATTTCGTCGGCGTCCCCTGCGTTTTGGGAAGCGCCGGCGTCGAGCGCGTCATCGAACTGAAGCTGAACGACGACGAACGAAAGCTCTTCCAGGCCAGTGTCGACCACGTTAAGGAACTCGTCGCCTGGGTCGAAGCCCACTGGCAATAAGAGTCCTTGCTGAACCTCTGTGGCAGCGGTTTCCCACTGTGGCACCGGTTTCCAACCGGTGCTCGACGCCGGAGGGTGGGCCATGCCCATCAGCTAAAGAAGTGTGGGCATTGTCCAACAATCGTCTCGACGGAGTGATCGTGAAAGTTTTGCTTGCCAGTCCCCGGGGCTTTTGTGCGGGTGTGGATCGTGCCATTCGGATCGTGGACCTGGCGTTGGAGGTCTTCGGGGCGCCGGTCTATGTGCGCCGTGAGATCGTTCACAACAGCCACGTGGTGCGCGATTTGCGCGAGAAGGGTGCCGTGTTCGTCGAAGAACTGGCGGAGGTGCCCGACGGGGCCGTGGCGATCCTCAGCGCCCACGGCGTCGCCCCAGAGGTCTTCGATCAAGCCAAGAAGCGAAAACTGAGACTCATCGACGCAACCTGCCCGCTGGTGACCAAAGTCCACCTCGAAGTCCATCGCTTCGTGAAGCAGGGCTACAGGATCGTTCTCATCGGGCATAAGGGTCACGACGAGGTCATCG
>Ga0114931_10009272_pt1 | contig 11814 bp, 10 predicted proteins | sample 2SBtaG_FD_89579 | JGI IMG/M metagenome (GOLD analysis project Ga0114931, IMG submission 89579) | Deep subsurface microbial communities from Kolumbo volcano to uncover new lineages of life (NeLLi) - 2SBTROV14_V59a metaG | ecosystem: Environmental > Aquatic > Marine > Volcanic | place: Kolumbo...
CAACCCGGTGATGAACCTGCCCTGGACCAACGCCGGCGTCCCCGCGCTGACCTTGCCTGTGGAGTACACCCACAGCGGCCTGCCCATGGGGTTGCAGTTGGTGGGGCGCTTCGGCGAAGATGAGATGGTGTTGGCGTGGGCGGGGAAGGTGGGTGAGATGATGGGATGACAAGAAACAAAAAATACAATGTGCCGGTGACTCAAGGCGCGGGTGGGCGCCAGCCCCAGACAATCCAAACGGCGCGCGATCGAACCACAAAGGGATTATTCATCGGCAGCGTATCCACCGTTGCACGTTATGTTGGCGTGATGCCTGCCGGATAAAGACCGTTTTGGCGCCATACAAAGTGTTCGTGCCAGAGCTGTTGACAAGGGTGAAATAACGGGGCAACTTCACCGGTTATGCTGTCAAGCGCGTGCGTCGCGCCTTGAACCGATTGCAACGGGAGCAGGCAAGACAAAGATTCGACTCATCGGATGTTCCGCCCTCTGCTTCAGGATGAATGTGATCGATCTCGAAGGGTATACCCAGAATGACCTCCTGGGCCATGCAATACGCGCAACGAAAGTGAGCCGCCTCCGCGATTCGTTGGCGCAACCCGGCTGAAATCGCCATCGTCAAAACACCCAATCCTATTGGAGTATCTTTGGATCAGAAAGATCATAGCCGCGGCTTTTCAGAATATCCGCGGCATGCGCCCTGCGTAGCATGACATAATCATAGCCATCGATCAATGTTTGCTGGCGTGCAAGTTCCGCCTGGGTGAGTTGACGAACCTGCGCCTGTTCATTGAGAGCCGCCAGTTCACGTTGATCTTCGACAGGCAGCGTAGTTCGGGCCAAAAGCCACAGCACCCCACCAGACAGGTTGGCAAATGCGGCCAACTCCTTTTCTACATTCGGGGGGAGGGCTGGCAGGCCTGGCGTCTGGCGCACGACCAAGTCGCGCACGACTTCCGGGACTGATCGCCGTTGTTGGCGTGCGGTTTCTTGCAGATGTTCCAAAATCGTGCGTGGCAACTCGACAGTTACAGCGATGTCTCCCATTGTCTTCTCTCCGATCAACGACACAATTTTGTTGGCCGTATTTTACCACACAATCGTCCTCCCAGGGTATGTAGGCTGTTCTGTTCTATTAAACTATCCGCCCCACCGCCATTGACTTTAGGAGGCGAGTATTCTACTTCAATCAACGCTGTCGATTTCGAGAGCGGTGGGTTGCCGCGTGAAAGTAATATCTGTCCCAACCGTTTGTCCACGGCAGAGAACTGTATTGTTCTTCGCACAGCGGGTCATCTGCTGGCAGCGAAAGTGGACGAAGTGGTGAAAGAGATGATCCGGATCATCTCGTGACCTGGTCGGTATCTCATTGGCATTCTCTCATTCTTTTCTTTTTCCCCTCCACTGCTTATAATGACTCGAACAGTCTGATCCGCCCAATCCGCTTCGTCTACACTCTATCCTTCTGGATTTCCCAATGCCGTTGACCGATCTGCTGGCTGTGGCCCGGGGCGATGAACCCGCCGACCTGCTCCTACAGGGCGGGCGGCTCGTGAACGTCTTCTCCGGCGCAATCGAAGAGGCCGACATTGCCATCCGCGGCGACCGTATCGCCGGCATCGGGCCGGGCTACCGCGCCCGGCAGACGGTCGATCTGCGCGGGGCCTATGTGGCGCCGGGGCTGATCGACGCCCATGTCCATATCGAGAGCAGCCTCTGCACGCCCGCCCAATTCGCGGCCGCGGTGCTGCCCAGCGGCGTCACCAGCGCCGTGGTCGATCCCCACGAGATCGCCAATGTAGCCGGGGTGGATGGGGTGCGCTTTATGGCCGCCAGCAGCCGGGGATTGCCCCTGCGCACGGTGGTGATGGCTTCCTCGGCCGTACCCGCCACGCGCATGGAGACCAGCGGCGCGACGCTGGACGCCAACGATCTGGCGGCGCTGTTGGCCGAAGGGGTGGTCTACGGCCTGGCGGAATTGATGAACTTTCCCGGTGTGGTCAACGGCGACCCCGATGTGCTGGCCAAGATCGCCGCCTTTGGCGGGCGCCCGCGCGACGGCCACGCGCCCGGACTCAGCGGCCACGCCCTCAACGCCTACGCCGCCGCCGGTGTGCAGACCGAACACGAATGCACGACCGTCGCCGAGGCTGCCGAAAAGCTGGCCCGGGGCCTCTACGTGCTGATCCGCGAGGCGACCAACGCCCACAATCTCCACACTCTTCTGCCCCTGATCACGCCGGCCAACCACCGGCGTATCTGTTTCTGCACCGACGACCGCCAGCCCGCCGATCTGCTGGACCAGGGCAGCGTCGACTATATGCTGCGCGCAGCCATCGCCTTCGGCGTCGATCCGGTCATTGCCTTTCGCCTGGTCACACTGAACAGCGCCGAGTGTTACGGGCTGCACGACCGCGGTGGGCTGGCGCCGGGACGGGTGGCCGATCTGATGGTCTTCGACGATCTGTCCGCGCCCCGCGCCCGTCTGGTATATGCGGGTGGGCGGCTGGCAGCGGAAAACGGGCGTATCGCGCCGGGCGTATCGCTTGCTTCGATGCCCATTCCCCTGGCCATCGGCCAGACAATGCGCGTCGATTGGGACGCGGTGGATTTTCGCATCCCGGCCCAGGGCAAGCACATCCGGGTGATCGGCAGCCTGGAAAACCAGTTGGTCACGGAGGAACACATCCTGCCCGCCTGTCTTGTCGACGGTCTGGCCGTGGCCGATCCGGTCCGGGACATCCTGAAGATGGCTGTCATCGAGCGGCACACGGCCAGCGGGGGCCAGAGTCTGGGTTTCATCCAGGGCATTGGCCTGCAACGGGGCGCGCTGGCGGGCACGGTCGCCCACGACCATCACAACCTGGTCGTCATCGGCGCCGACGACGCCTCGATGCTGACCGCGGCCCAGACCGTAGGTGAGATGGGCGGCGGGCTGGCCATTGTCGAGGGTGATCAGGTGTTGGCCCGCCTGCCCTTGCCCATGGCCGGGCTGATGAGCGACCAGCCCGTAGCCGCGGTGCGCGCAGCCTACGACGAACTGCTGGCCGCCGCGGCTGAGCTTGGCTCCCCCCTCCATGACCCCTTCATGGCGATGAGCTTCATGGCCCTGGAGGTGATCCCCAAGCTGAAGCTGACGGATAAGGGGCTGGTGGATGTGGAGGCGTTTGGGTTCGTCGAGTTGTTTGTGGATAAGGATGATGGGATGGTGGGCTCATGACGCGTGCTGTCATCCCATCATCTCATCATCAAATCCCAACGAAATATCATTGTGATTTCCCTGTCATCTTTCCAAAGGACATCTTCTATGTTCGACTCCATTTCCCCAGCGCCCCCGGACGCCATTCTGGGGCTGACCACAGCCTTCAAAAACGACCCCAATCCCCACAAAATCAACCTGGGTGTGGGCATCTATAAAGACGCCAGCGGTGTCACGCCTGTACTCAACACCGTGAAAGAGGCCGAAAAACGTCTGCTCGACGACGAACAGACGAAGAGCTATCTGCCCATCGACGGCAACGCAGCCTACGCCGCGGCCTGCCAGCGATTGATCTTTGGCGCTGGCCACGAGATCGTGACCGGCGGCCGCGCCGTCACAGCCCAGTCGCCCGGCGGTACAGGCGCGCTGCGGGTGGCCGGCGACTTTGTGGCCCGGATCACCCCCGACGCGACGGTCTGGGTCAGCGATCCGACCTGGCCCAACCACCCCAATATTTTTCAGGCCGCCGGGCTGAAGGTGGCAACCTATCCCTACTTTGACCCGGCCAGCAATGGCATCGACTTCGACGGGATGCTGGCCGCGATGCGCACGATCCCGGCCGGCGATGTGCTGCTGCTGCATGGCTGCTGCCACAACCCCACCGGCGTGGACCTTGCCCCGGCCCAGTGGCAGACGGTGGCGGAAGTCGCGGCCGGGCGAGGGCTGCTGCCTCTGCTCGACTTTGCCTATCAAGGCTTTGCCGATGGGCTGGAGGAGGATGCGACCGGCGTGCGCACGATGGCGGCCCACTGTCCGGAACTGTTCGTGGCCAGTTCGTACTCCAAGAATTTCGGCCTCTACAACGAGCGTGTGGGCGCGCTGACACTCGTGGCCCAGAACCGGCAGGCCGCCCAGGCTGCGTTGAGCCATGTCAAGCGTTGCATCCGGGTCAACTATTCCAACCCGCCGGCCCACGGCGCAGCCATCGTGCGCACGGTGCTGGGCGACCCGGAGCTGCGCCGCCGCTGGGAATCCGAAGTCACAGCCATGCGCGAGCGCATCAACACCATGCGCCATCTCTTTGTGGAGACGCTCAACGAGAAAGGCGTGACCCGGGATTTCGCCTTCATTGCCCGCCAGCGGGGTATGTTCTCCTACAGCGGGCTGAATCCCGAACAGGTGAAAGCGCTGCGCCAGCGCCACGGCGTCTATATCGTCGGCTCCGGGCGCATCAATGTGGCCGGGATGACGGAGAGCAATATGGAGTATCTGTGTGAGGCGATTGCGGAGGTGCTGAGAGATTAGCGATTGGAGATTGGAGATTGCGTACTCCAACGCAATCTCTAATCTCCCAATCTCCGTTTATCCCACCAACGAGCCTGAAGGAAAATAGAATGAAACCACTCTCCACCCTTGTCTCCTCCGTTCCCGGCAGCGTGACCGCGGCCATGATGCAAAAAGGGCGAGAACTGGCCGCAGATGGGCTGGATGTGATCAATCTGGCCGGCGGCGAACCCGACTTCGACACGCCTGAGCACATCCAGAAAGCCGCCTTCGACGCCATCCGCAAGGGGGACACCCACTACCCGCCCAGCTTTGGTTCGCCCGCGCTGCTGGAAGCGATTGTGGACAAGCTGGAGCGGGAAAACAACGTCACAGTGGCGCCGGATCAGATTCTGGTAACGCCGGGCGGCAAGTGGGCCATCTTTGCCGGCCTGGCCGCCACACTCAATCCCGGCGACGAGGTGATGATCCTCGATCCGGCCTGGGTGAGCTACGCGCCCATGGTGCAGTTGAACAGTGGCGTCCCCGTCCACGTGGCCCTGCCTGCCGCCGAGAATTTCCACGTCAGCGAGGCGCTCCTGCGCCGGCATATCAGCGAGAAGACAAAACTGATCATGGTCTGTTCGCCCAACAATCCCACGGGCCGGGTGCTGCAACAGGACGAGATCGACGCCATCGTCAAGCTCGCCGTCGAGTTCGATCTCTACGTGCTCAGCGACGAAATCTACGAACACATCATCTACGATGGCCAGGTCCATCGCTCGTTGGCCGCCCAGCCGGAGATGGCCGGACGCACGCTGATCGTCAACGGGTTCAGCAAAGCCTATGCCATGACCGGCTGGCGATTGGGTTGGTTGGCCGCGCCCCAGCCGATCATTCGCCTGGCCCGCGCCTTCCAGACCCAAAGCATCACCTCGGCGGCCAGCTTCACCATGGCCGCCGGTGTGGCCGCGCTCAACGGCCCCCAGGATTGCGTGCGCGAGATGACCGCAGCCTATGCTCGCCGGCGCAATTTCCTTCTCGACGCCCTGGATGAGATTCCCGGCATTGAGTGCAGCCCGATCCAGGGCGCATTCTACCTCTTTGCCCGCTTCACCAACACGGACATGGGCAGCCTGGCCATTTCGCAAACGCTGTTGGATGACGGGCTGATCGCTTCCACACCGGGCGTCGCCTTTGGCCCCGCGGGGGAAGGCTACGTTCGTTTTGCCTTCGCCACCCACATGACGAATCTGGAAAAGACCGTCGAGCGGCTGGCGCGAATCGTCCCAACGCTGTGAACAATACAGGGTAGTCATCAGTTATCAGTTGCCAGTGATCAGTGAATAGTCCCGACAAGTCTACTGATGACTGACCACTATCCGGCTTGCGCATTCGACACCAAAATCGTAGACGATTCCGTCTACCTACCAACGACGGACACATGCAATGGACATCACCCCCATCCAATACGTTCTCGCCATTCTGGCCGGCATCCTGGCCGGGATTATCAACACCCTGGCCGGCAGCGGCTCCGCCGTGACTCTGCCTATGCTCGTCTTTCTGGGGCTGGAACCTGGCGTCGCCAACGCCACCAATCGTGTTGGTGTGGCCGTGCAGAACATCGTCGGGATCACCACGTTCCAACACAGCGGCCAACTGGAGCTGAGCGGCGGCCTCTGGTTGACTGTCCCAGCCATGCTGGGGTCGCTGGTTGGCGCCTATGTAGCCACGCAGTTGGACAAAAGCGCCATGAATCTGGCCATCGGCGGCATGTTGTTGATTGTCCTGGTGACGCTGTTTGTGAATCCGAAGAAGTGGCTGCGTGAAAAGTCGGAGATCGCCGCTGGACGCCCGAGGTCGGGTGTGTTAGCTATGTTTTTTGTGATCGGCGTCTACGGCGGGTTCATCCAGGCCGGTGTTGGGGTCTTCATTTTGACAACAATGGTTCTTGCCGCCGGCTACAGCCTGGTCCATGCCAACGCGATCAAGCTGATCATTGTGCTGGCGTTGACGATGGTGGCCCTGGGGGTCTTTATTCTCTCCCCCGTGGAGATCAACTGGGGCATGGGCGCGCTGATGGCCGCAGGGCAGAGCATTGGGGCCTGGGCCGCGGCGCGTTTTGCGGTCAGTGTACCCAATGCCAACCGCTATGTGCGCTGGCTGTTGATTGTGGTCGTGGTCTATTCGATCTTGCGCTTTTTTGGGATATTGGATCTGATTTTTTAGAGATGGACAGGGAGCTACGTCGGGAAGATGATGAGATAATGAGATGATGGCTTGATGGGATATCATCTCATTATCTCACCATCCCTGCTTTACCCCATCGTCCACACCCGGGTCGGTTCAATCTTGTAGATGACCCGGGTGTCGCTGCCCAGATTGGGATAGTCAGTCCCGTTGTATTTGCGGGACAACTTGTGGATATGGTCCACAGCCCCCTCTTCGACGATCTCGACGACCTTGCCCTGGATGCCCACGTAACGATACGGATTGTCGGGGTCCTGGATGCTGACGGCAACTTCGGGATGCTCACGCACGTTGCGGTCTTTCTTGCGTCCTTTGGCAGTGTTGATCAGCACATATTCGCCATCGAAATCCACCCAGACCGGTGTGACCTGGGGCGCGCCGTCGTCGATGGTGGCGAAATGGGCAAAGCTCTTTTTGTCGAAAATGTCGCGATGGCTTGCAGGAATCTGTGTCATTGTGGATCTCCTGTGGGACAAGGAAAAGAGAATGGGAATGACGGGTTAGATGATGAGATGATGGGATCATGAAGTATCCATGATCCCATCATCTCATCATCAATTTCTACCCCACCAAATATTGTTCAATGTCATTTTTTAACCTTATCGCATCCTCCCCTGTCAAACCGTATGGCTGATTTCATTTGTCTCGGCGGTCTGCGCATTGATTATCTGATCACGGCGGATGGACGCACGGCCTCGGGCGTCCACGGCGGCAACGCGGCCTTTGCCGCCGTGGGCGCACGTCTGTGGACCCGCGCCGGCCAGGTGGGAATTTTGGCCAAGAACGGGCCGACCTTCCCCCTGGATTGGCTGGCCGCGCTGGCGCGTCACGGCATCGACACCGGCTGTGTCATCCCTGTGGCCGAGTCGGTGGAGCAACGCACCTTTTTCTCCCACAGGCCTGACGGCAACCGCAGCGAAGCCAATCCGGCCGACCACTACCGGGCGTTGGGAATGGCTTTACCGGCAGGATTGCAGGGCTACAACCAGCCGAGCAGCGATGCGCAGGAAGCCATTTACCGGGCGCTGCGCATCGACGGCGCAGAGGTGGCCGCCGATTGTTGGCCGGGCTGCGCCTTTCATTGCAGCCCGGCCGATTGGGAGACCACATCCTCGTGCATCGCGGCTGCCCGGCGCACAGGCGTCCCCCAAATCAGTCTGGACCCCGGCCTGTGGATGGGGCGCCGTTCTCTGGCCGATCTGGCGCCCGTGCTGCGCCAGTGCGACGCCTTCCTCCCCAGCGAAGCCGAGGCGCGTCTGCTCTTTGGTCGGCAGATGACCCGGCAGGAAATGATGCGTCGATTGTCCACCCAGGGCCCGCCCACCATCGTTCTCAAATTGGGGGCCGCCGGTAGCCTGATCTACCAGCGAGAGATAGACCGCTTCACCCACGTCTCGCCCGCGCCCGCCCGCGTGGTCGATGTGACGGGCGCCGGCGACGCCTTCTGCGGGGCCTTCGCCGTCGGCCTGCACGCCACCGGCGATCCCGTGATCGCGGCCCAATGGGGCGCGGTGAGCGCCAGCTTTGTGGTGGAAGGCTTTGGTGCGCTGTATGCGCTGGAAACGGCGACGGAGAAACAGCGCGCTGTTCGCCTGGTGCGAGTAGAAGAAGGAACGAACAAAGAGACTGGGTGAAATTCATGCCATCGTGGGGGCAAGGCATTCCCTGCCCACGACTAGGACGACAGCATTCTCCCGACTATCCAATCACTCTGGCGACGCAACTGCCTGGTTGGAATGCCTTGCTCCCACAGGTCGCGCCAATCACACTCTGGAGCCTACTATGCCCATCCCTATCATCCTCGACGTTGACACCGGCTACGACGACGCGGTGGCCATTCTCATGGCCGCCGGTCACCCGGCCATCGACCTGCTCGGTGTGACCACTGTGGCCGGCAACGCGCCCTTGCCCGTCACCACAGACAACACGCTGCGCACACTGGACGCCGCCGGCTACACGGATGTGCCGGTGATTGCCGGCGCGCACCGGCCCCTCGTGCGCGCGCTGGGCGGCTCCAGCGACGCCCAGAGCCAGCACTTCCACTTTCCCCGGCAGCGGGAGGCCACGCCCGGCTATGCTGTCGATTGGCTGGTGGAGACAATCATGGCCTCGAACGACGACATCGTCCTCGTCCCTCTGGCCCCGTTGACGAACATCGCCCTGGCCCTCTATAAAGAACCACGCATCGCCCAGAAAGTGAAAGAGGTGGTGCTGATGGGCGGCGCTGTGCATGGCGGCAACATGTCGCCTGCGGCCGAATTCAACATCTGGATCGACCCGGAGGCGGCGCGCATCGTCTGGCAGGCGGGCTGGTCGATCACCATGGTCGGGCTGGATGTGACCGGGCGCGCCCTCATTCCACCGGACGATGTGGCGCGGGTGAAGGCGCTGGCGAGCGCAGGCGCGCGCATCACCGGCCAACTGCTCGATTTCTGTGTGCAGCGGGAGGTGGTGGGCTGGGGCAAGCCGGGCGTACAGATTTTCGACGCCTGCGCGGTGGCCGCGGTGGTGGATCCCGGGATGCTGAGTACGCAGCACTGTTTTGTGGACGTGGAGACGCGGGGTGAACTGACAGCGGGCATGACGGTCTGTGACGTGGACGGGCGAACCAACAACCCGCCCAACTGTCATGTAGGACTGGATATCGACTACGCGCGCTTCTTCCGGGTGATGATGGAGGGGCTGGGGAGATGACAAGATAACAAGATGAGGGGATGACAAGATTTCGTTCTACGTGGGAACGTCTTGTGGACGCTCCGCGTCCCAGAAGGCGCCATTCGCGTTCATCCACCCGATCCGCCGTATCAGCGTTCAATCCTGTCTTTCAGCCACGTCAAACGCCGGTTGACCTCGCGCCTGTCCACGCCCAGTGCGTGGGAGGCGCCGTAGCCCTCTATGACAAAGCTGGCGCTGACGGTTCCCCACAGCGCGGCCTCGAAGGGATCGCCTGTGCGCAGCAGACCGGCCAGAAAGCCGCCGGCGTAGGCGTCGCCCGCGCCGGTGGGATCGACAGCGGTGACCGGCACGACGGGAATCGGGTGGAAGCGGTCCGAGCGGGGCTGATAGAGCAGGGAACCGGACGCGCCCAACTTGACAGACACGAAGGCACGGGTTGACCGGTCCAGCACGCGGGCTGCCTGGCGCAGGTCAACGTGAGGACCGAATAGATGATACACATCCTCGGCGCTGGGCAGCACGGCAGCGAACCCGGTCAAGGGAGCCAGCGCTTTATCTGCATCGTCCAGGGCCAGAGCCGGCCCGTCGCGCCAGTCAGCGTCCAAACCGAGAAGCGCGCCCCTTACTTTCCAACCGGCAACGATCTGCGGGTAGCGCAGAAATTCATCCCCGGCGAAGTGATAGGCAGCGGCTGCAGTGTAGGCGGCAGGCAGATGGGTCAGGTCCACGTAGTGGGCGCGGGCCACGGGCGACGACGAGAAACCGTCGATGTCGGGCAAACTTTGCAGCGCAACAGGGGGCGTGACCATCCCGGCGAAGTGGCGGCGGGGGTTCCAGGCCACACGTTCACCGTCAGGCGCGTACTGTTGCGCCCAGCAGATCGTGGACGCGCGGGGATGGCGCTGTACGCCGCCTGTGTCGATACCCGCCCGGCGCAGCGGTTCCAGATGGGCCAGATCGAAGTCGCAGCCGGCGCTGACCGCCAGCCCCACGCGCAGGCCCCACAGCCACATCCCCACGGCAGCGTAGACGCCCTTGCCGCCCAGTAAATGCAAATGGGGCTGTCCGTCCGGGTCTAAAATATAGTCCAGCGTCAGATCGCTGATGGAAACAGCGTCAAGAGTGGGCATCGGTCAATTCCAAAAAACATTCAACCACAAAGACACGAAGAAAAAGCCCAGATGTATCCTTTTCTTTTTCGGCTCAACCGGCGCTGATTATGGTTTCTGTGCCCTGGCACACGAAAGCCCGTTGATCCAAACCCTTCAACCACAAAGACACGAAGAAAAAGCCCAGACTCGTTTTCTGCTTTTTCTTTTTTGTGCCTTTGTGTCTTTGTGGTTATCTTTCGGATAATACTGATGTCATCAATCGACTTCGCCGCCATTGCAGGTTTGATCATCGACGATATTGTACTCCCCACGGGCGCAACGCGCATGGGCGTGCCCGGCGGGTCGGGCACCCACAGCGTGTGGGGGATGCGCATCTGGTCAGACAGCGTAGGGTTGATCGCCAGCTACGGCTCCGACTGCCCGCTGGAGATTCTGGCGGCGTTCGATCAGGCCGGGGTTGTCCTGCACCGGGCGCAGGACAACCCGGAACCCACACCGCGCTGCTGGCAGGTTTTCGAGTTCGACCAGCACCGCACGGAGATTTTCCGCACCTCCGAGACCGATTTCTACCGCCTGCAACCGACCCTGGCCGATATTCCCGCCGCATGGCAGCACGCGGCAGGGTTCCATCTGCTGCACGAGGCCAAAGACATGCCCATGTTCGCCCATTTTCTGCGCGCCGGGGGTGTGGGCTGTCTTCTGGCCGAGCCGCCGCCCACAGACTTCACGCGGGAACACCTGGACGAATTCTCTGCATTTTTGCCCCTGGTCGATATTTTTTCGCCCAACTGGGAGGAGTCGACGCAACTGTTGGGCATCGATGACCCGGAAAGCATCGTGTCCCGCTTCCTGGCGATGGGGGCGCCGGTGGTGGCCCTGCGCATGGGGGAAGACGGATCGCTGGTGGCGACCCGACGACAACATTGGCGCATTCCCGCAGTCCGCGTCCCGGTGGTGGACGTGACGGGAGCGGGCAACAGCTATTGCGGCGGTTTTCTGGTGGGCTTTGTCCACACGGGCGATCCCTACGTGGGCGGTCTCTACGGCGCAGTGTCGGCCAGCTTTACGATTGAACAGTTCGGGCTGCCCACCGTTGATCACACGACGCCGGAACAGGCAGAAGAGCGCCGGAGGGCGCTGGAGTCGTCGCATGGGATTGGCGTCTGACAGGGCAGTTCCCCATGCGCTGCGTTGCGCCACGGGGGATGAAAACAAGGACGAAAGACGATGGACGAAAGACGAACGACCGTGGGGCGAGGGGCCACAATCGAGAACGCGTGATCAGCGGTGGTCCGTCGTCGGTGGTCGGTGGTC
>Ga0114931_10009273_pt1 | contig 11814 bp, 8 predicted proteins | sample 2SBtaG_FD_89579 | JGI IMG/M metagenome (GOLD analysis project Ga0114931, IMG submission 89579) | Deep subsurface microbial communities from Kolumbo volcano to uncover new lineages of life (NeLLi) - 2SBTROV14_V59a metaG | ecosystem: Environmental > Aquatic > Marine > Volcanic | place: Kolumbo...
CGCCACATCCGAAAACGCCACGTTGAACCGTCCGTTCATTAGCGCCAGCACTTTTGCGCCGATAATAATAGCCTGCCCGGCGCGAGGGCTTGCGCCAAAGCGGACAAAGCGGCGGACGCTGTCGGGGGCGGTTTCATTTTCGGGATGCGAAGCGAGAATCAACCCCGCCACTGCATCCATCACCGGCGATGCAGCCGGCACTTGCCGCGCCAGTTGACGCATGGCCATCACGGTATCTTTGTCCATCACTTTTTTGGCGGTGGGGGTAGATTTTCCGGTGGTGCGGGCGAGAATTTCCTGCAATTCGGATTGCGTCGGATAGCCCACATCCAGTTTGAACAAAAAACGGTCGAGCTGCGCTTCCGGTAGCGGATAAGTGCCTTCCATTTCAAGCGGGTTTTGTGTTGCCAGCACAAAAAAAGGCGATGCCAGCGGATATGTCCGGTCAGAAACAGTGACGGTTTGTTCCTGCATGGCCTCCAACAGAGCCGATTGTGTTTTGGGCGTGGCACGGTTAATTTCGTCTGCCAGCACCAAATTGACGAAAATCGGGCCGGGCTGAAAACGGAATGTGCGCCGCCCATGCTCATCTTCATCCAGCACATCCGTACCGGTGATGTCGGCGGGCATCAAATCGGGGGTGAATTGCAACCGTGAAAACTGCAAATTCAACACCTGCCCCAGCGTGCGCACCAGCATGGTTTTGCCCAACCCCGGCACGCCTTCGAGCAGCACATGCCCGCCGCCGATGAGTGCCACCAACACGTTGGTGACCACCTCGTCTTGTCCCACAATTACCCGTGCAATTTCAGCGCGGACGCGAGCAACATTTTCTCGAAATGCATCGAGTGTCATTTCTGCCATATCAGATGCTCCCTTAAGATTTAGTGACAGCCGTATCGACATTCAAGCCGGCAATATCAGCATTTTTTGTATCGGCATGCGCATCCCATGCCGTCTGCAAAAATTCAACAAATGCCTGCATGCTCGGTGTGGTATTGAATCGAGGGCAGTAAACCAATTGTGCGTGCCGAATAATTTCTTCATCCGCCAGTTGATATATCCGTATACCGGCATCTAACCGTGTCAGCGCCCAAGACGACACGATAGCAACCCCCATACCCAATTGTACCGCTTCTTTTATCAGATTGGGATGGTTAAACTCCGCGACAATATGCTGTGGCAAAATCTGATGCTTTTTGAAAACACCTTCCAGCATTTCACGGGTGTGCGAATGCGCCTCGCGGAGAATGAGCGGTGCTTCGAGAACTTCTGCCAGTGTCACCGTCGGGCGGTCGCCCCACGGATGGTTTTCCGGGGCGATGACCACCATATTGAACGAACCCAGCTGCGTCGCCTGCGCCGATGTGCGTGCCACACTACCCTCTACCAACGCCAAATCAATTTCCGCTTTTTCGAGTTTCATCAGCACCGCCGGGGTAGCTTCGCTGACCACAGAAATTTTCAGCGCGGGATGCCGGGCATGAAATTGGCGAATGAGATTTGCCAAACTTCCAACCGTCAAACATGGCGAACATCCGATGCGCAAATGCCCTTTCAGATTGCCCGTCAACGATGCCATCGCTTCGTCAGCGCCATGCACCAAATTGAGAATCTGGTCGGCGTGCCCCAACAACACTTCGCCCGCTTCGGTGAGCGAAATTTGTTTCCCCCGCCGATGAAATAGTTTGATACCGTAATGGTTTTCCAGCGAGCGGATGTGCATGCTCACTGCCGGTTGGGTTAAATAAAGTTCTTCCGCCGCCTGAGTGAAACTCCCTGTTTTGTAAACGGCATAAAATACCTGCAACTGCTGAAGCGAAACGCTCATATTATCCTCCGTTTATCTTATCTTCGGGTCACATAAAAAATACTTATCGTTGCGATTAGAAAGTCAGTATTGATTTTTTGCGGGTCGTCTTTATTATTCAAGCATATCGCCAACAGAAAATATGGGGTTTTAGGGCAAATTGGCATTAGGCATTCTGTTTGCGAGTTGAGTTGTATAAGTCTTTCTTATTTTACAGAAACGTTTTGAAATAGCAACCAAAGGGGGCAGGTATTTGAAGTATACTCAAAAAGTGGTGTAACACCGCAAAAATTGGCTGTCATCACAATGCCACAATTACCACAGCATATCAAAAATTTAGAGAGGAGAATTACGAAATTATGGAAGTTCAATTAAAAAAAGCCGTTCAATTTAAGAATGGTTATGCAAATGTGGGCTGGTTGAAAAAACAATGGCCCTGGTGGATTGCCGGGTTGATGACCGGTATCGCCGAAGTGATAAATTTTTTGTTTCTGCCGTTGGGTAATCCGCACCATAAATTTGTCGGCGTTACCAGCGGTATGGCGCGGATGCTTGCCGGGGCAGAATCAACGGTCTTTGGTGGCAGTCTTATCGCTACCAAACCCGATTATCAACCTTCAATACAATGGGTTATCATCGGGGCTCTGATTTCGGCGTTGGTGTTTGCTTGGTTGGAAGGGGAGTTTCGTGGTTGGGTAAAATATCCCAAAGCCATGCTGGTATCCACCGCATTTGGCGCATTTTTCTTCGCGTGGGGAACCCGTGTTGCAGGTGGCTGTACATTGCACCATTTGCTGGGCGGGTTCGCGGCGATGAATGTTAAAAGTTGGGTGGTTATGCTCTTTGCCACAGTGGGGGCGTTGGGCGGTTTTGCGCTGTTGCGCCAACTTAACCTTTCGCAATACTTCCGCAGCCAAGATACCCAATGGTTTGCCGCGCAAGCCAAAGATTTCGGCTGGGCAGACGGGTTGGTTTATGATGAAGACGATCCAATGAGCAACTCGTGGCTGTTCAAGGCGCTGGTGGCGTTTATGATTATTTTGGGCATTCTATTCCTTTACAATGCCCTTTTCGGCAATAATTTTGCTGTACAAGCCGGTTTTGCCGATAGTTTTGAAAAGACAAAACTTTTCAAATCCATGCTCAGTGCGCATAACCTGCCGAACATCATTATGCTACTGATTGTTGGTGTGCTGTTGGGGGCATCGGTTGCCAAAACCGGTTTCGGCACGGAATGCGGCTTAATCAACCCGGAATTGGGTTCCATTGCCTCCAAAGGGGAACGCGCCGGTGCAAATATCCTGCGCATGCCGTATTCCATCCGCACGGTTTTTGTGTCGTACCAGCCGTTTGCCGCGTTGAGCCTGCACATTCTCATCATCGGCACAGTAATTTTCATCGCGTTTGCTTTCTTCGGCATTATGGAAGGGCATCACTGGGAAACCGAGGCTTTCGCCACCCAATTTGCCCAAGCCACCGGTATGGAATTCCATAACACCGGCATTTCCATCCGCACGATGACCTCGCTGCCAATGGATATTTTCGGTGGGCTGTTGCTGGGTCTCGGCACATTCCTGATGATTGGCTGCGAGTTTCGCAACTACGGGCGCACCGGCTTGCTGTACATCACCGGTTTGTTGATTTGGCCCTTCTTTTACGTTGGTTACCTGCCCTACACCCTCAACCGCGATTTTTGGGATGGTTTGATGGGCGGCATGCCCTACACACCGACCACGTTCGTTCCGGCACTGCTTGCCCCCACCAGCCACACAATGCAGGTGATTATTTACGCTGCATATCTGCTCTTCTGGCTGGCGGCGTTCATTTGGGCGGTAAAAACCGGTGCGAAAAATATTGGCGTGGAACCGATGCAATTGCTGAAAATGAATTCAGAAGATATGTATTTGGCTCGATTGGAAAAAATTAAAGCCGAAGGCGGGCTTGAAGAACTGGATGCCATCGAAAAAGAATTGTTTGAGATGGCCCAAAAAGCATAGCTACTGTCCTCCCGTTTGTCGGGGCATTCATAGCATGGCAATGAGTGCCCCGACATCCAATCTTATCGCAACAGGAGAGAAAATGTCACAATTTGCGGTTTTAAAAAACAAAAAATGTTTAAGCCTGCTGTCAAACGGGTTGGCGTTGGGAATGTTTTACGCGCTGTTTGTGGTTGCCACGCCATGGCTGGCACTCGATTTGCCACCATTGGTGCTGACACTTTATTGGGCAGTGATAAAATTACTGCTGGGGGTTGGGCTGCTGTGCATGTATCAATCCACCCGTTTACCGAAGATTGCTTTTGCCGGTATGTTGATGCTGGTGAGTGCGGCGTTTTCACCATTCCCCGCCGATAGTTTTTTAACGCTGGCAGTTGAGGCGCTGGCATTAACCAGTTTGAGTTTGACCCTTTTCGACATCAGCCGCGCTTTTCCGGGCTTAAAATTATCCGTGCCTGCCGGGGTTATCTTTCTGGGTGTGATTTTCTCAATGCTCAACAACCCAATGATGCTCTCCATTGCCGGGTTTGCGTGGCTGTTCGGTTTTCTTTTTGCCAGCAGTCAAGTCCGCATTTTAACTCGGGTACAATTGAAAACCACTATCTGACACCGCTATTGCGGTTCCAGTGCGCCGAAATACTGCCGCACATAATCTTTCATACTCAATGGTATGGCATCATTCTGTAGTGCAGCATTTGCCTGATTGCTGTACTGCCGGTAAACCTCGGTGTATGGCACAGTTGCCGACCCCGCATCGCGGTTGGGGTTGCCCGGCACTTCGCCGACATCTACCCCGCCGCCGGGATTCTGCGGTTCCGGCCGGACGAATTCCCCGCCTTCGCCGCCAATGTGCGCCGGCGCAAACACGCTGCTATAATCCTCCACCCGATTTTGGCTCGCGCCATTATCGGTGGGGATGATACCATTTGCCCCATTGACCGAATACAGCCCATCGTTACCGCTACCCGGCTCGCCGCGCCCGCTGCCACTGCCGGGTTCGCCGCCACTCTGATTCGCCGCCGCGCCGGCACCGGTTCCCTGCTGCCCGCTGCCGGTTCCCGCCTGCTGATTTTCACCCTGTCCGCCATTGCCCGTTTGCTGTGCCAGCAATTGCTGCGCCTGCTGAATGTTTGCCAGTGCTTGTGCCGCCTGTGCCGCTGTTTGCGCTTCTGCACCTGTATCTGCCAGTTGTGCCGCCGCCTGTTGCAACGCCTGCTGTGCCGATGACGATTGGCCATCGGCTGCCGCTTGCTGCAATGCTGCTGCCGCTTGCTGCAAATTTTGTGCCAATTCGCTGTTGCCATCGGCTGCCGCCGCTTGCGCCGCCTGCGACAGCGCTTCTGCCAGCGATTGGGCTTCGGTGCCTGTGGCAGATTGCCCCGCCTGCGACAGGGCATCCGCCGCCTGCCGGGCATCGCCGTTTTGCATGGCTTCTGCCATTTGTTGCGCCGTTGTCGAATCGGATTGCGCCAGTGCATCCGCCACCGATTGGAGACTCTGCGCCGCGGGTTGTTGCGCCGATTCCATCTGTGCCAGCGATTCTTTCGCCGCCGACAGCGCCGCCAGTGCCTCACCCGCCGAGTGGTCGGCGCGGGCTTGTTCCAGTTTATCCAATAACTCCGCCAACGTGTCGGTGAGCGGTTCGATTTTTTGCGCCTGCACGGGGTCAACCTGCGCCGACAAATCGGTTTGCAACTGCTCAATCTGTGCAATTTCGGTTTTCAGGGTTTCATCCAACTGATGGCGCTGTTGCAGCACAGCGTTTTGGGGATTCGGCAGCCATGTGAGCAATGCCAGCACGGCAATCAATGCGACAAAAACGCCCCCCACCCGCGCCGATTGCCGCCGTTCCAGCACAGGGAATGCCGCTGCGACAGGCGCCTGTCGCACGTGTTCGAGTGCATCGGCAAGTTGCGCCTGCCGTAGTTCCGCCGAAGTGTCCAGCCGTCCTTCCAGCAATTCCAACGCAGTGGTCAGCCGTTCATCCAACCCCAAACGGGCATCGCCCAGCCGCGCCACCATCCACACCGAGAGGGGACGCAGCCATACCCACAATTGCCCGATGACCGCCACAAACACGGTTAAACTCAGCCCGATGGCAAGCAGTGACAGCGACGGCAACAACGGGAAAAATCGCCCGGCGATGAGCAGCAACACGGTGAATCCCAGCCCTGCGCCGGTGGTCATCCACCCGATGCGCGCAGCGGCTCGCCACTGCAATCGGCGGGCAATCGGGTTGATGGCGTTGAAAAATACCCCGGATACTGACATCACACAAACCTCACATGCGCGGCACACGCGCCACGCGGGAAATGGTTGCTTTTATGAGAATATAGCTTACCACCACCGCAAATACAACAAACACCACCCACGGGGAAATAATGGGAATGTTCGCATCGAAAAATTTTTCGACACTGAAAACATAGCTGCCTGTTTCTTGAACAAATATTGCCGAAGCGATACCCATGCTCACCGGATTGATGCTGACAAACAGCAAGATGGCATACGATAGCACCAGTGCCACCAAAAACGGTGGATGCTGAAAAACAGATATTGCCGCGCCGGCAGACATTACCCCCACCAAAAAAAGCAGGAACGGCACACCCAGCAGCATCGGTACAATTGCCACATAATTTATCATATTGGCGATGGTCACTGTGCGGGCGAAACTGGAAACGAACAGTCCCCAACTGCAATACAGCAGGGTGGTCAGCAACAATAGCAGCATTGCCAGCAGAATATCGCTAAATGCCACCCCGCCAAAAAAGTATGCCATGCCCTGAAACGGCAGTGTTGCCAGCAGCAACAGCCCGATAAACACCAGCACCGCGCTTAATTTGCCCAGCACAATATCTCGCGCAGGCAGCGCGGTGATAACCAGCAAATCGAACGTTTGCCGCTCTTTTTCGCTGACGATGGCACTGGCGGTGAACGCCGGTGCAACCAACGTCACCCCGAACAGCAGCAGCAGATTCGTGCCGTAAAAAATGGCTTTCCCCAATGTGGACGCGGCTTCCAGCGATTGCTGAAATTGTCCGGCATAATAGTAACTCGATGCCATCGTATCCTGATATACTGTCATGTAAATGGTAAACATCAGCCCGCTGAGCACCAACAGATACACGCCCAGCACCCAAAATGCCCGTCGCCCGCGCATCCGGCTGCGTAATTCGTTGACCAATACCGGATTGTTTTTGAATCTCGTCCAGAATGTTGCCATCACGATACAATCCCTTCGGTGAGTTGCATAAACATATCTTCCAGTGATTCGGTTTCTTCCGAGAAAGACAGTAACGGCACACCGGCGTGCACCAATTTGGCAATGAGCGCGCTGACAGCCTGTTTATCGCCGCCAAACCGCAACGACACTTCCCAATCGCCATTAACCTGCCGTTGTTCAACCTGCGAAACTTGTGGCACATACGACAACACCGCCAGTGCCGCATCCACATTTTCGCCGATGACGGTGAATTTGATGATGCGCTGCCGTTTCAACCGTTCCCGAAGTTCATCCAAATTGCCCAACGCCACCATTTTGCCCGCTTCGATGATACCGACATCGGTACACAGTTCATCCACATCTGCCAAAATGTGCGACGAGAAAAAGATAGTTTTGCCCATTTGCTGCAATTCTTTCAGCAACGCGCGAAACTCCACCCGCGCGCGCGGGTCTAGCCCTGCCGCCGGTTCATCCAGCACCAAAATTTCCGGGTCGTGAATCAACGCGCGTGCCAGCCCCAGCCGCTGTTTCATCCCCCGCGATAGCCCGTCCACAAAATCATCGCGGCGGTGGGTCAAATCGACCAATTCCAGCAAATCATCAATCAGTGCCGGGTGGTCGACGGGGGGAATGTGATAGCATCCGGCAAAAAATTCCAGATATTCCCATGTGGTCATATCGGTATACAGCCCGAAAAAGTCGGGCACATACCCCAGCCGACGCCGAACGGCGGCAATATCGCGCCGCACATCGAGTCCATCCACCAGCACCGTGCCGCTATCGGCTTGCAGCAGGGTGGTCAAAATGCGGATGGTGGTAGTTTTGCCCGCACCGTTCGGCCCGACAAAACCAAAAATGCCGCCGCGTTCGATGCTGAACGAAATACCATCCACCGCTGTTCGCTGTTTAAATGATTTGGTCAGGTTTTCTATCGTGATGATGGCACTCATTTTCCACCCCCTGCCGGCAATGCCGCCACCACTCGTATTTGCGCCGGTTGGTGTGTCACCCGTTTGTGCGCCACCGAAATCCAATCGGACGGGGCAGCATCAAGCCAGCCCACCAGAAAAATCACATCGTTTGGCTGCACTTGGGCCGGTTGCACGGCTTGCGGATACGGCGCTGCAAATTGGTTGTTCCAGAAAAGCCCGCGCACCACTTGGTCTCGCGTTTGCTGCAATGGGCTGTTCAACCGGCTGTACGGCGTGCCCCATAAATCGGTGCCGTTGTAGGGTTGCGTGTCAAGCCGCTGCAACAATTGGTCAACCCTTGTTTCGCCGGGGGGCAGCAAGCCGAGTTTCACGCCGTTACTGCCCACAAATAACGCCGTTGCCGTAAAAGTATGCGGTGTGTGGTTCACAATAGTGCCGCTCAAACTGGGGGAACTGCTTGTGCCGCCGAGAGTCAATTGCAGGTCAATCGGCTGCACGGTGGTACGCCGCAGCGCCACAATGGTTGACATACTGCCGATGTCCGTCCACAGGTTGCGCAGTTCGGTGCGCGCACCGTAAAAAATGGTTGTGGGAGCAGAAACATTCGCCTTCACACCCCGGTAACCGTTGCCCCCTTCGCTGGGTTGCACCAGTGCCACATCATCAAAAACAATGTCGAAATGGTCGCGCACCGGCGCATACAGCCCCAAATATGCCGTTTCTTGTGCCACCGAAGCGCCGCTTTGCTGCCATACCACCGACAGCTGGCGTAAAATGCTGTTTTTGCCGCGTGAGCGAAAACCGCCGACATACCCCGCTAATGTAAACAATACAATCAACGCGGGGATGGTGAGCCACGCCCACTCTCGGCGTTTCAGACGTTTCAGCGCCCAATAGTTGAGCGGAACCAAAAACAGAAAATACAGGCATAAAAATCCGGTGAAAAACACCGGCGATGGCAATCCGCTGCCGTTAATCGCTGCCAGATAATCGTTGATGGCGCGGGGGGCTTCGTACCCGACATAAAATGGCGGGTGGCTTGCCAATGGCGCGAGTATATGCCGCCAAAAGTTTTCGTTGCCCGCCCAACCGTCCATCGGCGCCAGCGAAAAATCGAGCGCGAAATAAATTACCTGCCCTTCGCCCAGCGATTGCCGCACCAAAAACGGCATATCCTGCTCATACAAATCAATCGTTCCGCCAACCGATTGCGGCACGGCGGCAGAAAACGGCCCTTCATTGGAGATGGGGCGTCCGCCCAGATTTTGCAGATTATCCAGCGCGGGAACGGTTTTCAGCACAAAGTTGGATGCCGGCAACAGCGATTGCAGCCCGTTGACGGTCAACCCGGCATTGGGGCCACCGCCGACAACCAGTTTGCCGCCGCCGACAACCCAATCGGAGAGCGCGGCGAGTTGTCCGGCAGACAACGCGCCGGTATCCACCCCGTTAAAAATAAGCACATCGAATGCCGCCAGCCCGCCAACCTGCGCCGGTAAATCGGTTATGCGCAAATGCGCCACCGAAACCGGCCCGCCCGTCGCCGGCGTTTGCAAACCCGCCAAAAAATTCAGCACATCGCGGTTATCGGCAACAACGCCCACAAAATAATCATATGGCGCTAGCGCGCGTGGGTTGACAACTTTTTTAAATTGTGTCTGCCCGTCATCGGTCACAAATTGCACGGTGTAATCACCGCGATACGGCACCAAAATGGTGACGGTTTTTTGCGATTGTGCAGGCAGGTTTAGGCTGGCGGCGTATGATTCGCCGGGATAATTGGCACGGGCACGAATTTCACCCGCAAGAGGTGAGCCGTTATTTTCGGCATGCACAGTGATGGGCATCCACACATTTTGTTTGGCGTACCCGTCAAATCCAGCCGTCACGGATATATTCAGCGGCGATTGCGCTTGCGCGGCGGCAGCCGGCAACAATACCAGTACCAGTGCCGCCACCCACAGCATTTTTGGGGCAAATGAACGAATGAGCAATTTTACATGCCCACTCGCATTCATGCTCATCTTCACGTTTTCACGCATCACATTCTCACATTTCTTCTCGGTAGCGCAAACCGTAGTCTTTGCGGGCTTGAAGGACTGCCCGGCGCAGAATTTCGTGCACTTCTTTGGGATTTTGCACGTTGCGCAACACCATAACCGGGTCGCTGGGGTCGTGACTGCGAATAAAAATATCGCCCAAATTCATCGCCCGTTCAGAAATAGATTGTTTGAAATCCATATCCTGCATGCGCACCAATTCAATATCTTCATAGTTTTTCCCAATCAACCCTTCGATGATGCGCACCCGCTGGTTGGTGATGACATAATTGGTCACCAGCGACAGAAACGGCCGTCCTTCCCACAGAATTTTTTCTTCGGCGTGCTGCCAATTTTCAACCGGGGCAGATTGCGCTTTTGGGGCAACATTCAGGTTGCCGAGTTGTGCATCTACTTCCGCCAACGCAGCATCAACCACCAGCGATACCAATTTATCCATATCGGCGCGGTCAATTGCCGATATATTGATGCCACTGCTGGCGATTTCTCGCCATACTCTTGCTGTTACCGCTGCACGCATTTCATTGATAGACATAATCTACTCCTTTTGAAAACCAATAGCCGAAAATTGAAAACTATATGCTATTATATCGTCACACCATAAAATTATACAAGCGACCATCACAATTTAAACCGTAATTTTGCCGATTGTAGGAAAATCGTCGGTAAAATATTGCCGAGTGGGTGCAATTTTTGCCAATATCGGTTATACTTTGGGTAGATTTATTTTAATCTCAATTCGGAGTTTTTGTCATTCCGGAAATTTCCGAAGGAAATCATCCGGAATCCTAGCCATCTGATACTTTTATAATATGGTGCAGAATAAAACACGGATTGAACAGATTGAGCTGATTTTCACTGATTTTTTTGAGATATATCTGTGCGAATCTGTAAAATCTGTGTCATCTGCATTATAATTGTAAAAACTGTCGGGTGGATAGAAAAATTTCATTATAGTTCTTAACGAAAGGAGCACATTATGGCAACCGAGCCGATTTCGGATGGGTTTGATTTTCCGGTTGGGCCTCGCGACCCCGATGCGGATGTCTGGCGAACGTACAAAGTGGATACCACACTCGCCGACCCCAATTATTTTAAAATTTATCACGCTTGGCACACCGGCGAAGACTGGAACGGTCGCGGCGGCGGCGATACCGATTTCGGCGACCCGGTGTATGCCGCATCAAACGGGCGGGTGCTCGATTTTGGCTATTTCACTCCCGCGTGGGGGAACCTGATTTTGCTGGAACACCCCCTACCCGATGGCACATCGGTATGGACGCAATATGCTCATTTGGATAAAATTTTGGTGAAAAAGAAGGGGCAAATTGTCACCCGCGGCGAGCAAATCGGCACAATTGGCAAAGGCGAACGCACCCCCAAAAAACCGCGCGGGCGGTGGATTGCACATTTACATTTTGAAATTCGGCGCAAGTTGCTGCCGATTGACAACTGGCAGCCAATGGTTCGCAATAAAATGCAAGTTTTGACGCATTATTACCACCCCACCGCCTTCATCAACCAGAACCGCCCGCCCGTTTTCGCCGAACGGTACAATCTGCTCAACCGTCTGCAAGTGGTGGTTGATGCACCCAAAACAGACAAATCAGCGGGCGCATTCCGCAAAGCACGGGTAGATGTTTGGTTCAGTGCGCCGTATGGTTATCAAGGTACTATGCGGGGGACATACGCCGCCGCCAAAACTGAAAGCAACTGGGCAGAATGGCGACCCAATCTGCCATCGGCGGGTGTGTGGGCTGTGTGGGCGTTCATCCCTGGCCATCACGCCACCACC
>Ga0114931_10009274_pt1 | contig 11813 bp, 12 predicted proteins | sample 2SBtaG_FD_89579 | JGI IMG/M metagenome (GOLD analysis project Ga0114931, IMG submission 89579) | Deep subsurface microbial communities from Kolumbo volcano to uncover new lineages of life (NeLLi) - 2SBTROV14_V59a metaG | ecosystem: Environmental > Aquatic > Marine > Volcanic | place: Kolumbo...
GAAGTTCGCGGAGAGGTAATAATGCGCCGCTCGGCTCTAAAGAAATTAAACGAAAAACTGATGAAAAATAATCAAGCCCCATTGGCAAACCCTCGCAATGCCGCCGCCGGTTCACTGCGACAACTCAACCCTGCTGTCACCGCCTCTCGCCCTCTAATCTTTTTTGCTTATGGTATCTCCGAAACCAAATGGGAAGAAATTGATTGTCAAAGTAAAGCCATCAAATTCCTCTCCGATGAAGGTTTTACCGTCAACAAAATGATTGCCACGGTAAAAGGAACTCAAGAAGTTGAGAAACAATTCAATAAATTAGGACAGGTTCGACAAAATCTTGATTACGATATCGACGGTATGGTTGTTAAGGTTAATAAATTTGCCTATCAAGAAATCTTAGGACAGATTTCACGCGCTCCCCGATGGGCGGTAGCGTGGAAATTTCCCGCTGAACAAGCGGAAACTATTATCGAAAAGGTAGAATTTTCGGTGGGGAGAACCGGCGTTATTACCCCTGTGGCAAAACTAAAACCGGTAAAAGTAGCCGGAGCCATAGTGTCTAATGCTTCTTTACACAATGAAGACGAAATAAACGCACTCAATATTCATATCGGTGATACGGTTATTATCCAAAGAGCCGGTGATGTCATTCCCGATGTTGTTAGGGTTATTAGAGAGAAACGACCTCCTAATGCCAAAAAAATTATTTTTCCAACCAAATGCCCCTCCTGTGGAACAAAAATTGTTCGTCCCCAAGGGGAAGCCGCTTATCGATGCCTTAACACCGCCTGCCTCGCTCAGGTGGAAGGACGGCTTTTTCACTTTGCTTCCAAAAATGGTTTCGATATTGTCGGTTTAGGAGATAAATTGGCGCACCAATTGATAAAACAAGAGTTGGTAAAAGACCCTTCAGACCTTTTCTTCCTCAAAAAAGAACAATTGCTACCTTTGGAATTTATGGCTGACTTAAAAGCCGATAATTTATTGAAAGCGATAGACCATTCCCGCCATACCGAATTACCTAAAATAATCTATGCTCTGGGAATTATAGGAGTTGGGGAAACGGCGGCTAAATTATTAGTGGAGTATTTCGGTTCTTTCGATAAACTCCAAGCGGCATCGATAGAATCTTTAACGGGGATCCAAGGAATAGGTCCCATAATCGCAGCCAATATTTATGATTACTTTCGAAATGAAGGTAACCTCAAAATGCTGGAAAAAATGCATCGGGGCGGGGTAGAATTTCCGGACTATAAAAAGAAAAACAAATCCACCCCTTTAACGGGAAAAACTTTCGTTATCACTGGTACTCTTTCACAACCACGCAATTTTTACAAAAACATTATAGAACAAAATGGTGGTAAAGTTGTCAGTTCGGTATCTTCCAAAACCGACTATTTACTGGCCGGGACAAACCCCGGTTCCAAGTTTGACAAAGCCCAAAAAATAGGCATTGAGATTATTGATGAAGATGAATTCAATAATCTACTATTTTCATGATTTTTTATTTATTGACCTAAATCAAGGACAAATATTGCCCATATTTCTATAATTTTATAAACTTATTATAAGGGAATAGATATGAGCACATATATGAAAAGATTCGTCTTCGCCTCATTATTTTATTTGGCGTTGGGAACGATTTTTGGCATTTTAAACGGAACGGTCGGTTTAGGTTATTTTGGCATCTTTGCCCATACTCATTTTAATCTATTGGGTTTTATGGCGATGATTGTTTTCGGTATCGGTTATTTCATCCTTCCCCGATTTAACGGTACGGAGCTTCGTTTTAATAGTTGGGTGGCTATTCACTTCTGGTTGGCGAATATTAGCTTAATCGGTATGGTTATTTTTCGAGGGTTGGCCGTTGATAGCGGAGAGACATCGTATAACATTCTTTTTATAATCTTTGCTTCCGTTCAGGTCATATCGATTTTCATGTTTATTATTAACATTTGGCTTACTCTTACTCCGCAAAAACAACCGGTAGTTCAAACACCAACGGTGAGACAACCTTTAACACACAAAATATTAGCCAAAAGACTCCACCCCCAAAATCTTTTGTGGTGGAACCATCCAATCCCAATTTCCCGGTCACTCCCGATACCAAAGTTTCGGAATTGATTGATACCTTGCCATCATTAAAAGAACTGCTAATTTCTTCCGGAGTGAGGGCGCTTCAACTACCGGGTCATACGGATAAAGTTCGAGCTATGGGAATCACAATTGGAATGGTTGCCAACAATCATGGCATTGACCTTGATGAACTAATTTTAAAAATCGAAAAGGAACTTCAACAAAACGGTTTTACCACTAAGATTAATTTAAAAAACACGGGAAATGACATTCCCTATGAGGATTCAAAAATAACTACGGAGACATTGATTGGAGAAGCGATAGACCAATATCCGCAATCGAAAACCGTTTTTGAAAAGCACTTCGGAGCAGGATGTTTCGATTGCCCGGGGCAGGCATACGAATCAATCAAAATGGCATGTCAGATGCATGGAGTCGATGTAGATTCCTTTATCAAAGAATTACATCAGACAATAAGATAAAAAAATGGGAGTGTAAAAAACTCCCATTTATTATTCATCAGAATAGTGATTTTAATTATTTTTCGTTAATCTTTTTTTCCAAACTTTTTAAAGTTTTGGTAAGCTTATCAACTTTGGTTTCTAATTTTTTTAAATCACTCTGTTTAGCCAAGTTCAATCCTTGGATTACTTTTTTAAATTCCTGTTGAGTTTTAGTAGCGCCTTGAGTAATCTTTTCCTTCCATTGAGATGTTGATTTTTCAGCTTTATCGAGCAGTTCCATAACGGCTTTTTTCCGATCGGATTTATTCAGCTCTCCTTTTTTTATCAAGTCATCAATGATTTCTTCGGCTTTCTTTTTGGTGACTTGAATAACGCCAATAGAAGCCAAAATAGTATTTTTTAATACGGACATGGATTTATCACCTCCTAAAATTATTAGTTTTTGTAGTATATCTTTTGACTCTTTAATATCTCTCCATGATGATAATTCTTTTAACATCACTTGACCCAGCACCGGCAAAGTTATGTCTTTCTGAGTAGCGTTGTCAATAATTTTAACCTCGATATTCTTCTTGATAATATACGCCAATTCCTTTTGGGTAATTGTTTTACTTTCCTCGCTATCATAAAGACGTCTGTTTTTATACCGTTTAATAATTTTCATATTTCAATATAGTGCATTGCACAATAAAGTCAATAAAAAAATATTTAATTTAATAAATATTTAATGGCGACCGGTGGACATAAGAACAATATTAACAATTTCCAAAAGTCTTTCACAAGAAAACGGTTTTTTTATGAACATATCGCCACCCGATTTAAAAGAACGCCCCATATCATCATTTCTATCCCTACCGGTTAAAAATATAATAGGTACCGTAGAAAACTCGGGATCGTTTTTCAAGGTCTGGCAAACATCATAGCCATCGACTCCGGACATCATAATATCCAATAAAATAACATCGGGTTTAAAAGCTTTGGCTTTTTCGACTGCTTTCGTAGGAATGTTTTCGGTTAAAACCTGATAGCCGTTTTCGGTGAGGAAAGTTTCCACGATTTCCGTTATTTCCGGCTCATCATCAACAACCAAAATTTTCGCGGTATTTATATCAATTTTGTAAGACATTAATAAAAACTACCTTAAATATTTTATTCCTCAATATTAGTATCGACCAAAATATCCAATACTTAAATAACATTTCACGCTTTTACCGATACCATAACCAATTTAATCAAATCTTTAAGCTGTTGATTGGTAAACGGCTTACGGATAAAGCTGGTTCCTCCGGTAGCAAATGCCTGGCCTCCATCTTCATTGGGGGTTTTACCGGTTAAAAATATTACAGGGGTATTGGCAAGTCGGGGATTTTTTTTCATCTCTTTGGTGGTTTCGTATCCATCCAATACCGGCATAGTAATATCCATTAAGACCAAATCCGGTAAAACCTCCGAAGCCACTTTTATGCCTTCCGCACCATCTTTTGCCGTATAAACTTGGTAGCCCTCTTTAGATAAAATTGTCTCTATTAAACCGGTAATGGTCTCGTCATCATCGATAACCAATACCACTCCGGCTTGAGCTCTATCTTTTGAATCCATAAATTCCCCTTAACCTCCCAAATTCCTTTTTGGGCAAAGACTATAATTCATATATAATTAATCGTCATAATTTGATAAATAATTAATATAAAATAAGCCTTTTTTTAAATATCCTTATTAGAGATACTTACTTATTTTAATTGCCAAAAATCCAATAAAAAATTATCCTAAATATTGATGAAGAACTCTGAAGACATAAAATATATTGCTCGCAATCGTAAGGCTCGGCATAATTTCGAGATAAGAAATACCTATGAAGCGGGAATAGAGCTTTTGGGCTGTGAGGTTAAGTCTATTCGAGCCGGTCAGGTAAATTTATCCGATGCTTATGCCGTGGTGGAAAAAGGTCAGGTAATTTTGAAGAATCTCCATATCTCCCCCTATAAGATGGCGACTAATGAAAATTTAGACCCCCTGCGGCCCAGAAGACTACTGTTACACAAAAGAGAAATACGCAAGTTATATAATCAAACCGAACAAAAAGGGATGACCTTAATCCCTTTGGGGATTTATTTAAAAGGAAATTATGTAAAAATTGAACTGGCACTGGCAGTGGGACGTAAAAAATATGATAAGCGACAAGCTATTGCCAAAAAAGAGTCTGACAGAAAGATAAAAAGAGCTTTAAAGAAAGATTATTAGATGTTTGGAATAAAAACATATATACGAATATTTTTGGTTCTCATCGTCTTGTTTTTGCTTGCTTCAGTTAGTATGGCTAAAACGGTTAAAGTATCTCTCTCGGGAACAACGAAAAATATTCACGCCTTTCAAGAAAAAAACATCACTTACTTTTCTTTTTCCGAATTAGCTGATATTATCGGCGGCTCTATGGATTGGCAAATAATCGGCCAAGAAGTAAGTTTCCAAGAAGATACCAATAAATTCATATTTCTAATCGATTCCCCATATTTTAACCGCAATGATAGTATTTTTAATATGACCTATCCGGCTAAGTACAAAAACGGACAAATATTTCTACCGGCTGAAACTTTTATTCATTTTATGGATCAGGTGTTTTACCAGAAAATCAGCTGGGACAAAGCATCAAGTACTATTCGTTTTGATTCCGAATATTTCAATGTCACCGATATGGCTGTTTCCACCAAAGCCAACGGCTTATTGATTGAAATATATCTCACCAGTGCTTTAGCTTACGATGTTTATATCACTGAAGGTAACTGGATCAATATCACCATAAGAGGTGGGATGCTCAATATTCCTCAAATTCAGTCTCGTTTAGATCGTCGTTATATGTATAATTTGAAAACGTATCAGCAAGAGGGAACAGCACAGATATCGATCCGCTTGAAAAGAAAAATTAAAGAATGGCATCATAAATTACAAAACGATCCCCCGAGAATACAAATATCCATTGCCGACACCAACTTTGAAATGGAACCCCAAGACAGTTCCCCTCATATCGGACCGGACAAAAAAATTGATGTTATCGTAATAGACCCGGGACACGGCGGAGTTGATTATGGCGCAATCGGTCCTCGTGGCACACGGGAAAAAGATGTGGCATTAAGAATAGCCAAAGATTTGGCAAAATTAATCCGCAAGGATAAGCAATTCAAAGTCATTATGACTCGTGACAGAGACAAAACAGTGTCTCTTCAGCAACGGGCTGATATTGCCAATAATGCCTCTTGCGATTTGTTCATATCCATTCATGCCAACTCCTCGCTCAAAAAGTATGTGCGCGGTTGGAATGTGTTTTTCCTCGCTCCCGCCAAAAATGATTCCGCCCGAGCCGTAGCTCAGTTTGAAAACAGCGCTTTCCTCCGTAATCAAGCCCGTGATAACAATTATTCTTCCGATCCCGATAATATCGAAAATAAAAACCCCATTTTAAGTATCCTTAATGAAATGATAATGACAGAATTCCAAGCGGAATCACAGGATTTGGCTATGATGATTGATCGAGAGTTTCGTAGAAAGTTAAATATTACCGCACGAGGGGTTGACCAAGCGGGCTTTTTTGTATTAAATAAAGTATATGCCCCTTCGGTGCTGATTGAAACAGGGTTTATTTCCAACAAGAACGAAGAAAAATTATTAAGCGGTAAAAAATATCAAAAAAAAGTTGCTGATGCTATATATATCGCTATCAAAAAATTCAAAGCAAAATATGAAAATCAATAGAGGAAACTATGAGTAATATTGAATTAACAAAAAGCAATGCTCCCATTGGAATATTTGACTCGGGAGTGGGAGGACTAACGGTTTTTAAAGAAATTATTAAATTTCTTCCTTATGAAGACATCATTTACTTTGGTGATGTCGGTCGTACTCCTTACGGAGGGAGGTCAAAAGAGATAATTATCAGCTTTACCAGACAGGATGTTGCGTTTCTCATTGACCAAAACGTAAAATTCATTATCAGTGCCTGTAATACGGCATCATCGGTCGCCCTTGAAGAAATCCGGCAAAACTACTCCATCGAAATTATCGGAGTTATCGAGCCGGGAGCGAAAGCCGCTATTGAAAAAACCAAAAATGGAAGAATAGGGGTTATTGGCACCCACGCTACTATCAATTCCAACGCTTACGCCAAAATCATCCACAATATTGAACCCAAGATAAAAGTCTTTTCTCTGGCTTGTCCTCTTTTTGTCCCCTTAGTTGAAGAAGGTTATATTGACCGCGAGGCTACTTACCTTATAGCTCAGGATTATTTGCGAACAATGCTCGATGTAAAAGCGGATACCTTAGTTTTGGGATGTACCCATTATCCCTTATTAAAGGATGTCATCATGGATGTGATGGGAGAAAAAGTAACTCTCATCGATAGTGGTGAAGAAACCGCTCGCACTGTATATCAAAAAATGACGGAAGGTAATTTATTGAACCCTAAAGCATCACAACGACCGGCGGAACAGGGTGAGTATAAATTTTTTGTCAGTGATGTCCCTGAGAAATTCTCTAAAGTGGCATCTCGTTTCTTGGGCAAAGAAGTGCAAAAAATCACCAGAGTCGATATCAGCGGGTATTGAGGACAGATATCTAATTTAATTATAAAAGAAGATTCATTAAAAATAATAGAGCAAAAAAATTAATTTATAAAGATAGCGAATGAGCGGCTTATTATTCTGTCAGGTCTTGCCCTGAAAGGGTGTGACCTGACGAATTGACCAGCATAAAAAAAATCAGGTCACACTCGCAAAGCGAGCAAGACCCGACTTAACTTATAAAATAATCCCTTAAACTGGGAAATCGATAAAAACAACATTGAAAACATAAAACATAATTAGGAATAACCATATTATGCAACTTGTCCTTGCCACCAATAACGAAGATAAAATTAAAGAAATAAAACACTTTCTTGATGACCTGCCTATCACTATCTTGACCCGTAACGATTTCCTTGAGTTTCCCGATGTCGAGGAAATCGGATCCACCCTAGAAAAAAACGCTATTCTCAAAGCTCAAGAAATAGCAAGATTTTGCGGCCTTCCCGCTCTTGCCGATGACAGCGGTTTGGAAGTTGATTTTTTAAAAGGCACTCCGGGAGTTTTCTCTTCCCGTTATGCCGGTGAAAAAGTAACTTATGCCGATAACAACCGCAAATTATTAGAAGCACTTAAGGGAGTCCCCCAAGAAAAAAGAACCGCCCGATTCCGCTGTGTTATTGCTATCTGCTGGGAAACGGATAAAAAAATCGACACAGTGGAAGGCATCGTTGAAGGATATATTACCGAAGACATTATGAGTAATAACGGTTTTGGGTATGATCCCGTTTTTTATTACCCGCCGAAAAATAAACGTTTTTCGGAAATGAGCTTGAAAGAAAAAAATCTCATCTCCCACCGCGGCCAAGCACTGAACAAAGCAAGAGCTTTGATTATCGAAAAGATAAATAAAAAAGGTAACTAATATTTATAAATATCCGTAAATATTTTTATTTTTATGCTTTAAAACCTTATAGTTTATTAGCTACCGCCTGGGCAACTTCCAAAGTTGTGTTGCTCCCACCCATATCGTAAGTACGTACTCTGCCTTCTTTAATCACTTCAGCGATAGCATTTTCCAAAGCTTTGGCGTTTTGTGTTTCACCCAACCAGTCTAACATCATTTTAGTGGTCAAAAGCATCGCCATCGGATTGACCTTATATTGTCCCGCATACTTGGGAGCAGAGCCGTGAGTGGGCTCAAAGACAGCATAATCATCACCAATATTACCGGAAGATGCAAACCCTAATCCGCCCACCAGTTGAGCGCAAAGGTCGGAGACAACATCACCGAACAAATTAGAAGTAACTAACACGGAATATGTCGAAGGATTTTTAACCAACCACATACACATAGCATCAATATTTGTTTCCCACAATTCGATTTCGGGATAATTTTTGGCTATTTCTCTAGCAGTACGAACCATCAGTCCCGATGTTTCTCTGATTACATTTGGTTTTTCCACCACCGTTACGGATTTTCTTCCTGTTTTTTTAGCAAATTCAAAAGCATCGGTAACAATATCGCGACAGGCTTGGCGAGTAATAACGCGTAAAGAAATGGCGATATCTTCTTTGGCGACAGCATCAAAGCGTGCCATCTTGGCATTATTTTTTTTCATAACTTCGCGGACATCATCGGGTAAAGGATAAAACTCAATACCGGCATACAAACCCTCGGTATTCTCTCGAAAAACGACGATATCGATATCGTCTTTGTAATTCAAAGGATTACCCTCAAAAGCCTTACAGGGGCGCATATTGGTGCGCAAATTAAATTCCTGCCGAAGGCGAACAATGGGCGAAAAATATGTATGACCTTGTTTCTGAAGTTCGGGGCTCAACTCTTTCTGGGCTTCCTCTTTGGGTTTGGAAGTAATGGCTCCGAAAAGAGCGCAGTCGGTATTTTTCAAAAGCTCTATGGTTCTATCGGGAAGAGGGTTGGCTTCTTTTTTCCAGAATTCCCATCCAATATCACCGTGAATATACTCGGCATCCAAATCTATTTTGTCCAGTACAATTTTAGCCGCCTCCATAACATCATTACCGACCCCGTCACCGGGCAACCAAGCAATTTTATATTTAGCCATTAAAGTAGCTCCTAATAATTCATAAATTAAAAGTTAAATTAAAAATATGCGAAGTTCCCAAGTCATTGGTGAAAGGAACAAAAGCATAGTCAATGGTTAAATTACGTTTGGTAAAAGATGCCCCCGCCGTAAAATTTTTACTATCATAATTAAACATATAACCGGTCCGCACTTTAAACAACTCATTAACTTGCACTTCTCCCCCCATATTAAGATGAACATCATCATCGAAAACGACAATATCCATAGCTCCCAAATATTTTTGATAGCGGTAAGAAGCGCCAATGGTGTATCGGGTAGGTAATGAAATATCCCGAGAACCGGCAATATTGGGTTTGGAGAGATTTACATCACCACCGATATTGGTTATGGAAGCCCCTATATTCACCTCTGAGGTCAAATTAAATAACAACCCCAAATCGGCATTAAAAACCGAACCGCGCCAAGCTTCGATTTTCTCGATAAACCATCCGATAGAAGCACCAACAGTAAAATTATCCCGCACCTTATAAGATAATCCCGATTTGAAAGAGACATCGTGAGCATCGAAATAGCTAATCGGTTCTGCCGATGGGATCAGACGTTCTTCCAAATTATCAACGACAGCATAACGAATTCCACCATGTAAAAAAGTTCTTTGGGATAAACTTATAGCATAATAACCCGACTCCAGACGAATATTATCCCAATAGGCGGTATGACCGAAAGAAGCTTCAAAACCTTTTATCCCGACAATAGAAGCGGGGTTATACGCCACGCCGTTGGGATCATCGGTAAGGGAAACTACGGCGGTACCCATACCGGCTTGACGGGCGCCATTTTCAATTTTCATCATTCCCAAACCATTAACAGCCTGTGTATTTCCGACTAAAACAACCAGAAACGACAAGAAAACAATTGCTATGATAATTTTCATCATACTTTTAACCTTCAAAATAAAAAGTCAAAAGAAAAAATATGTTCCGAACCTTCATCAGCTTTATCGGTCGAGAAAGCATAATCAATAGCAAGAGCGTAATTTTTCAAATTAAAAAGATACCCGCTACCGGCGGTGAAACGTCCATCGGAGAATCCCGTTCTCAAAGCAAACTCAGGCGAGACAAAATATTCTCCTCCCCCATGGAAAGCGGCATTTTCTTTTTCGTTGATAATAATATCAGCCGCAAGTAATAACTTACGATTCAAAAAACGAGCCGAGCTCCCCAACCCAAGTTCAAAGGGAACTTTGTCATCTTGATTACTACCCAACACATAATCAGAATATTGAAGGTAATATTTTTGATTATTCCATTTATATTTAGCTGCTAAATTGCGTACGACAACACCAATTTTGATATCGTGTATGGGCATCAAATCTCTTGTTTCCCTATCAAAAAGATAATCGAGATAGAACATCGCCCCGATATCAAAAGAAACGGTATATGCGGTCATTTCCGCAAATGTTGTGTGTAAATAACTGGCTCTGAAACCGGCACTAAAAAAACCCTCGAACCTCTTAGCAAAAATAACGGAAAAGTCATGATTGTTCTGGCTTATATCGTGTCCCAATAATTTACCTTCATTGTTGCGCGTGGCAACCGAACCGGAACCACCGTATAACCAGCTTACACCAAGCGCAGTATTTCCCTTTGCAGGAAATAAGATAGAGGCATAAGCAAGAGTGCGATCAAGTTGCATGGCACGATAAGAGGAAGCAAAAAGATTTTTTTTCAAATTGGCAATACCGGCCGGATTGAAAAAAGGTCCGGCGCCATCATCGGCAACAGCGATATAAGCACCGCCAATAGCAGTGGGACGAGCACCGATAGGCACCTGTAAAAAAGCACCGGCATTACCGCCATCCCCATCGGCAGCAAAACCCGATGAAATTAGCACTAACACAAAAACGAATAAGATATAAAAATATTTTGCCATAAAATTCTCCTTACGGTATTACCGCTAATTTACCCCAATAAACTTCACCGGTAGAATATGTTACTTTAAAATAATATATTCCCACTGCGACTTGATCTCCGTTACCGTTTAAGCCATTCCAAATTTTTCGGCGCGCACCGGCATCGGGATAAATACCAGCCGGATAAAATTCATTATCAATTACTCGAGAGACTAAATTCATCGCATAGTCATAGATTTCAAGGGTAATATAAGCATCTTTTTTAACGACAAAGTGAAATTCTTCAGCTCTATCGCGGGTATTACTAAAAGGAACCGGAAAAGCATAAACTTCATCAGAGGGACTCTTTTTATCGACATAGAAATATGAGTTTTGTTTCGATAAATTATTCAAATCAACCCGCACCGTGCGGTCATCTGTCCCCACCCAGAGAAAACTATCAATAACCTGAACGGCATAGACGGGAACACCGGGGAAAATTAACGGATTCCCCAAACTATCGGCAAAGGTCAAGGTATCCCATATTCCCTGTTCGGCATCAAGAGAAGAAGCATATATCAAACCATCATTGGTGGCGGCAAAAACAGTGTCTCCGTTAAAACTAAAATTCCAGGCGAACTTATCATAAAGGGAAGACCAAAGCCGTCGATAACCTACGGTATCATTTGTTAAAGTATCGATAAGGGGTAACATATATCCGCCGGAAATACCCTCAAACCCTCCATAAGCGGGGCGATTGGAA
>Ga0114931_10009275_pt1 | contig 11812 bp, 7 predicted proteins | sample 2SBtaG_FD_89579 | JGI IMG/M metagenome (GOLD analysis project Ga0114931, IMG submission 89579) | Deep subsurface microbial communities from Kolumbo volcano to uncover new lineages of life (NeLLi) - 2SBTROV14_V59a metaG | ecosystem: Environmental > Aquatic > Marine > Volcanic | place: Kolumbo...
GATTTGCTCAGAATAAATTTCTCCCTTCGGGAAACGATTCAACCCATGATTGATTTGGACGGGACCATGAATGGACAGGTTTATGGTTTTAGAACGCGACTTTGCCGCGAAAGTCGCCCCAAAAAATCGGACATCCAGACAACTCAACAACTTCCTCAAAACCTCCGGTTTTTCCTCTTCCTCGAAATTCCCCAAGACTTGTTGATACGTTTCAGCCAACGTCAGGGGATTCATATCCTGATTCAATCGCTTGTAGAAGAAAATTCTTTCGCCCGGATACTTATCAGTCAGGTAGTGACGCACACTGTATTTGAGCGCTTTGTCGGTGGCGTAAACCGTCCCGTCTGGCAGTGTTCTCGGTTGATGAGTAAAGTCGGCGTTGTAGTTAGCGTTGATCGCCTTGACAATGGCGACTCCAAAAACTCGATTTTTGAAGGTACTCATATTTCAAGCTCCTGTTTTGATGTGATCCTGATTCAGCTTTTTTGGTAAATAATGCAGTCGGCAAAATAGCCGGCCAAAATGATGGGCAAAAGGGATTTAAGATCGCCATCGAGATCATAACTCAGAACTTCTGCCATCAGTTTTTCAAACCGGCCCTTGTAAAAGGTAATCGCATGTTTGTATTGCGCAAAGGTTCTTGCAATTGCTGCCCTCAATTGGGTTGCATCTGTCTTTTGCAAAAATGGCTCGAGCAAAGCATGCGACTTGTTTCCGGCTTCGCTCTGGTTCAGCAAATAATAAATGACTTGTCCCGCAGCATAGGCAAATTCGTTGTCGTTTTCAACATGCGCATCGCCCTGGTTTGCAATCTGCTGCATTCGCTGCTGTAATTCTAAAACCTGGCTGGCCATGGTCTCATCACCTCCTTCTCTTTTTTGCTGGTCAAAGTATTCAAAAAGACTAAACCAGATATTCAGTTTTTCTTTGATGGTAAATTCTTTGGTGTGTTTATGATTTACGACCTCATCGTGCTTAATCTCGTCCAGAATGATTGTAAAAACAATCTCATAAATAATTCGGGAGTTTAAGGCTTCTGTCTTGGACTTGTAAATGTAGTCGTAAAAAGCTTTCCTGTATTTCAAAGTCATTTGATATGCCGCAATGCCAGCTCTTTTCTTTAGAGCCGTTGCTTTCTTTCTGTTTCTTTGGCTTCCAAAATCGAAGAAGTAGTTGACTGCGATGGCGTCTTTGAATGTACTAATCAAACATCCGTTAAATAACTTGCTGACTATCTTCCGCTCAAAGTCAAAAATTGTTCGCAGTTGAATGTTATTTAGAGTGCCACCGATTGGAATAACTTCGAAGATCCTCATGATAGAAATCTCATAGCGGAAAGAAGAAACGAAATCAAAGTCTTTCACATCGGTGCCCTGAATATTCAAGAGATAGTAGTTACCGAGATCATGCGCCCTGTCATAAACCGAACGGATGATTTCCGAGTAGGTGATTTTGCGCTCTGCGTCTCTGTTAAAAATTTTAACGACTTCGTTGTTCAACTCCTCTTTCTCGACGAAAATGGGCAGAGGATTTGGGAGTTGCCCATTCGCCTTCAGTTGGGAGAACTTGAACAATTGTAATGCATCGTCAATTGTTACCCGGCTGTTAATGCTGAATGTGGCGGTATGATGCTGCAGAAACGGTTTTTTGGTGTTGTAGCCGGTGAGATAGTCGCTGACACCGTAGGTAATATCGTTTGCCGTCTTGTTGAACTTCTCCGTATTGAAAACTTTAACCGAGAGATATCTACCATGTGTTTCATGGTAATCTTCGAGTGGAACGTTCATCAAATAGATATAGATATAATCTTCCTTCTTCAAATCCGAATAACACTCTAAACTTTTCACAAAGTCTGTTAAATCGTTCTTGCAGAAATTCGAAAAAATCGTTGCCCATCTTTTTTGTTCACCGGTTTCACAGTAGCTGAGTGCTCTTTCGAAATAGTTATTGAGGCTCTTCTGAAACTGTGCCTGATTCTCTAACAGGTTCACCTGGTTCTTTTTATCCAACTTCTTGAAGGCAACACAGAATGGCGAACATGAATGAATCTTCTGATCGGGGTCCAGAGGCTTGAATGACGATACCCATATTGTATGGATTTGTCTACTCAGGCAATCCTGTAAGAACCGCCCTAATTCATCTTTCTTGCGGAAAAGCATGCTTTCATGCTTCTTTAACTTACTAGTTTCATCCAATTCAATTTGAATATGAAGTCCTTCCTTCGGTTGTAAATTCAGTTTAAATACATCTGGACTCAACGACCGAGTAAAATTAATGATCTCCCTAAGCATGGTTTATTCCTCGCTTTTTCAGAAACCCAGTTTTCCCCAATCCTATCTCATTCCAGTGTTTAATTTCGAATATTTGAATCATCTTCGTATTCCATGATAAAACTGCGGTGCGCCTGCCGGTCCGGGAACTGCGAGAGGATGACATCCGGTTGCGGCAGGACGCCTTGCCGTAAGCGATAAAATCACGGGTGCGCGAGTACTCCCAGTCTTCAGCATTCCGCACCAATCCGGCTGTGATAGAATTGTAGCGCAACAGGTGCAGCAGGTACGCATCCCGGTCGATGTAGATATTTTTAAATAGTCTCTGAAAAAGGTGACCTACGCGATTATAGCGTTTGTTAATGGCTTTTGCGTAGGAAATTTGTAAGGACATCACCAAATCCGGGATAGCGCCCTCGGCAGTTTCATGCAAGATCAAATGAAAGTGGTTCGGCATCAGGCAGTAGCAAATAAGTTTAGGGCCGTATTTCTCTAATGCTGTTTTGAGACGGCGCAGGAAAAAGAGATAATTCTCAGGTTCGAAAAATAGTTTGGCAGAAACCGACTTTCTTCGAGAAAGTCGGTTTCTATATCTCTTGAAGAATCGCCCCGCCAACAAACTCACCTCCCCACCTGCGTCAAGTACTGTCGAAATAACTCTCCGTCCAATCTCTGCATTTCGGTGCGTGCATCGAAGTCGATATCGCCGTGCAGTCCCGCCTGGTCGATGTAGAGGCAGAGCGCAAACTGGTGGTAGCGTTGATCCGGGTAGAGCAAAAGCTCGTCGCTGTGGTCGAAGCGCTGTTTACCAATCGCGTGTGCCAGCCACTTGTTGCCTTTGGGAATGTACAGGATTTTTTCCAGCCAGCCATGGATGGGCAGCAAAGCGCGGGCAGTCTGGTCCGGGTGTGAGTTACAAAGCTCCCGCAGAAGATGTCGCAGTTCAGGATGCTGCATCTGCACCATATCCACTGCCCGCGGGTCAAGAAACAGCGCTCGCAAGTAACCGCCATTACTGTCCTTATGACGGCGTAATTTGTAAGAGGCGTCGCCGAAGTAGCCCCACAGCCTCGGGTGGAGTTCTTCCGCATGAGCGGTCAAATAAGTCAACAATTTGTCATGTGCTTCCTCGAAGCGGTTCAGGACGAGACAACAATAGCCGGTATGCGGGCTGTTTTCTTTGCCATCCGAAAAATCCGAGGTGCCGGGCGGCAGGAGTTGCAGCAAACGTTCACATATTAAAGTCTCGATAAGAGAAAAGACCGCGACCGACGGAACAGTGCGTGCCTCGTTCAGCTTTTGCCAGGCCTTTGCAAGACCCGCGGGCTTGCTTCGCCCTCCCAGATCCATTTCGAGCATGAATTCAGTCGCTTGCAGCAAACTGGTAAGGTCGGCCAGATAGGGGTCGATTTCTTGCGCAATCTCCAGTTCACTTTTCGCCTCAGGCAACACAAAGCGCTGCAATGCATGCAGAGCTTTTTCCTTGTGCGCGATGGCTGGGGTGAAAAGTTCGGTTTGTCTGGTCACTTGATATAATCCTTTCCAGCAGCCGGGATGAAGAAGCCGACCTTTTGACCCCGTATCCTCACGAACTGGCTACCCCTATCTTCTGGCCAGGCTTTCGAAGACTAGCACCCGTCCTGAAAAAGGTCGGTTTCGGGGTGGCGCGAAAGAAGCCGACCTTTTGACCCCGCATCCTCACCAACCGGCTACCCCTTATCTTCTGGCAAACCTTTGGAAGGCCAGCACCGGTCCTGGAAAAGCTCGGTTTCGGGGCCAGTTTCTAGAGCGCACCCACCATCCCAAACCCCATCGAATTCGCTTCCCCAAGGCCACATTCCCAAGCAACTTGCATGAGGTCGGGGTTGCCGAGCAGTGTAAAGTGGCCTTCAATCGCACGGCGTTTCGTTTCTTGTGGGGTTCCCTCTTTCAAAGTAATGAGTTTGGTTCTTGGGCGATCGCGGTTTTCAAAGCACAGGAGAAAAGAATGGTCCGCCGGTACGCAGCCATGAATAATACCGTACTTTTCCACAATATTGTCACGCAGCCTTTGCGACAGTTCCGGATCTTCGGGCAACAAATACTTCGGAATAAACTTGCCGTCGTTTTCCGAGGGACGGCTTACGGAAAATGGCGAAAGGCACTGAAACCGCATGCGGTCCGAAAAAGTCGGGCAAGGCAGCGTCTCGACCTGCTCAACACGAAACGCCACGCGCCAACCGCGCCCCGCAATGACAATTTCGGAGGACTCAAACAGCCCCAGAACAAAATGCCGCACAAACTCATCTTGCATCGGGCTGCCCACTTCAAGATTCCATGCACCTCTTGAGCTGACGAGCATAGCCGCGTTTGGTGTCCTCCGCAGCCGTGCTTGTTCATTTCTAAGCAATGAGAAGGTAAACAATTTCATGGCGCGGCCGCTGGAAGCCGGGTATCCTTTTTCGTGCAAAAAAATCGCGTAATCCGGATCCGCCTGTCGCAAAGTCTTGTAGATGGCCGCCGAAAGAGGATACTGATAGTTGATGGAGAGTCTAACCCGGTCGGTGACCGGTTGCAATGTTAATCGAATTCGCATGAGGCAGATTCAAAGTTCGGGCGGGTATCCTCTTGAGGCGCCGCGCATCGTCACACCGTCCCCACAGTGTAAGGGTGGAGAAATCTTATTAGTGACTTGCCAGGATGAAGACGCGATATTGCGGCGGAGAAGATTCGACAGTATTTACCGAAGAGACGGCCTTCGTCGCCAGCACTGCACGTTCTAATTAATCAAAGTTTAATTTACGAAGCAAGTCTTTTGCTGTATTTGTGTCGAATAGTTAATCATTGAGCTCCATACAGATAGAGAAATGAACGCTGAGGTTTTGGGGAAATTCGTGACTTGAAAGGGCTAACTTGCCTGAGGGCCGCGGATCGTGACTCTCCCTTTTCCCGCGAAAGTCATGAAACAGGCGTTACCTTGGTCCGGGTCATCTGAAGCCGAACGCAAAGGTCCGGCGCATCCATGAGACGGCATTCGGTAAGACTCCCCCGCGAAGCTTGCAGGATTCAGACCGTTGACGCAATCCCGTCGAAGACCGTCTTTCTTGGAGAAATACGCTCTCTGACGCTATCTGTTTCTGCCGACTAGCGCTATCGCAACAGCAGCATCCGTCGCGCCCGGCGCAGGTCCGGGGCAGTAAGTTGATAAATGTAGACCCCGGAGGCCACATCTCGTCCGTTGCCGTCACGCCCGTCCCACTCGACCATGTGCTGACCGGGGCGTTTTTCTTCATCCACCAAAACGCGCACAAGCTCACCGAGAAGATTGAAGACTCGGAGTTGCACGTGCGTATCGGCGTCCAGGCGTGCCGGTATCTCGTATTCTATTCTGGTAGAGGGGTTGAAGGGGTTGGGGAAATTCTGGCTTAATTGAAATTGTTCGGGCAGTGTTTGCAGGTCGAGTACGTAATCCACCCTGTCCGCTTCATTCGATATCGTGAGCTGCCCGCCGGTGCCCGCGGGTCCGCTCAGGGTTAATGTCATGACATTCTCTCCGGTCGCGAGATGAGGGCCGAGGTCTAACGTGACCACGCCTTGCTCTGGCATGAAATAACTGTTGTCCGTTATTTGTGCTTTGCGTTGGTCTGACAACAATCTGAAACGCTGGCCGTTGAGATCCACATTCACTTCCGCCAATCCTTCATTTTTGATCTCGAAAAAACGGTCGACCGCGGGAAAACTAAAAGTGTGGCGAGTTACCTCGCTGTCCATCGAAAGAGTCAGGAAGACCGGATCGCAATTGACACGATTGCGGCAGCGGTCGCGGGCATCGATACTGAAAAAAATATTCTTATCAGGATTGATCAAATCGATGCGAAAACCAACTTTCTTTGCACCGATCTGAAAAGGGTCCACCGTCAGGATGCCGTTGTGGATCTCCACGGGTTCAATGACTTTGATGCCGGAATGCGCATCGAAGAAAAAGCCTTCAACGGCATCTCCCCCAAACGTGAACTCGCAGTATGGTGGAATCGTGTCGACGAAAACGGTAGCGGTGTCGCTGCAAACGACGACCTCCCCATTCGTTAACAGAATGAGCGTTCGAACGATCAGCGTATTGTCACCTGCTCCGACGGGTATCTTCGCCTGGATAGTAGAGCCGTTCAGAACGGCCGGAAAGCCGTTAATGTCGCTTTCGAATGAGAGAATCGGCACGTTGTCATTTAGGGAGAGAGCCGCCGTCACCAACAAACTGTCATCGCAGACTATTTCCCCATCTTTCGGCGAGGTAAAATCGATTTGACAGGCTGAGCCAGCGGTGCGAAACACCGTGATGGAATCACGCGCGGCGGAGACCTGTCCGAGACTATCCGTTACGGTGCAAACCTGCAATATCCCATTCGCGCCCAGTTCGAGTTGGACAATCGAATCCATCATGATGTGCTTGTCTTGCTGAAGAAAGAGGGCTGGCCCCTTAGCGGGAGCCACCACAACCGGTTTGCCATTCACCGATGTCTTACAGGCAAATTCATACGGCTCCACACCGCCGGATGCGGTAATCCGGGTTCGCATCAGCACCGCGCCGTTGGCGATGGTGCTACTATCCTTGGGACTCGTGATCTCGGTCATGTTCAGCACCGCGGCAGGACGAAGGATGGACACGGAATCGAGACAGGTCGTGCTGCGTCCCACAGGGTCGGTCGCCGTGCAGGTCGCAACCAGCAGGTTGTCCCCAATTTGGGTTGGGACGACGGCGCTGAATAGGTTCCGCGACGTTACTGCCGCCAGGCCGTTCACCTGACAGTCGAGCGCGGCAACCGACATGGCGCCACCAAACAAAACGCTGCCCGTCACCGTCACGCTGTCGTGAATGACCGTGTCGCCCGCTTCCGGTGTGACAATTGTCACCGCGCAGGTTGTCGGTTGCAGAACGTCTCCAATTTTATCTCCCACCAGCGTGGAAAACTCGATGAAATCCTGAGCAAACGCTACACCCGGCCCACCGCCAAACACGTGTGACTCATAGAAAGAAATGAGCATCTGGTTGCCAATGACGATGACGTCCATTTCATCCACACCCGCTGATTGCGCATTCAGAATCGCGGCATCAAGGCTTAAGCCGATATTGGGCAGGCCGTCCGTAGAAACGCAAAGAGCCTGCTGGGCCGCCGGTCTGGCGTTTCTCCCGAACTCTTCGGTGGCAGCCATGACCGCATCTCCAACCGCGGTGGAATTGCCCAGTCCGTTTCGGTCCAAAGCGCGGATCTGAGTTGCCAGGGATGTGGCCGAGGCGGTGGAAGAGATCAAGGTCAGCGGCAGATCGATGCGTACCGTCCGGGCGAATTGAATAACGCTAATCGCCACCGTGCCATCGTGAGGAATCAAATTGGGATTCTCGAGTGCGCGCGCAAAACCTTCCAGTTGCAGGGCGTACTCGGATGGGTCCACACTCCCGGAAACATCGATTAAGAATACCAAATCGGTTTGGTTGGCCGAGGAAGTCCGGGGTGATGGTTTTACGTCTTTGCGGATGACATCGGAACGAGAAACGTGGGCTGGGACAGCCCGACCCTCTTCACCGGCCGAGGCCAATAAGCCGTCAGGCTGCCCGATGATATGTAATATCCGCAAGGCAACAAAAAGCGTCACCGCGCGCAGTGAGATGCGAAAAAAGACCATGGTTATGCCTCCATGCACAGTCGATTGTTGAAAACACGGATGTAGTTTGTATGGGTCGACTCTTTATGCTTATCAACGACGAACTTGCTTTCGACTCATCAAAGAGACACTCGCATCTGGGAAAGTTCATCCGAAGTGAATTCCCGCCGCAAGAGGTGAAGCTTGTGACTCCACCTTATCGAAAGCCGTATTCGTGGGCACAACAATGCTATTCCTGCATCGACATTCTACCCGGAACGCTTAGTGAATTTATGAAAATGTCACATGTATCTGAGCCTCGTTGTAGCCAAAAGAAAAGGTCAAATCGTTTTATCAAAGAAGACATATGCCGATAAATAGATTTAGCGCTAAGGGAGAAACATCGAATCTGAATGAACCGTGAGAACGCTGAGGTAAACTCATGACACGTCGTTTGAAGCCGGCACCCTAATTACACGTTCCACCGGACCAGACGGCGGGGAAATTCAACCAGGAAAAAGGAGACAGGGTATGCGAATATTGATCGTTGAAGATGACTTTGACGCGAGTCAACTCTTAAGCAAATATCTGGCCGACTTAGGCGATTGCGAAATAGTCGGGGACGGTAGTGCAGGGGTTGCTGCTTTTAGAAAAGCGTCACGAGAACGGGATCCGTTCGATTTGGTGTGCCTGGACGTCATGATGCCGGCAAAAGATGGGCATGCGACCTTACAGGAAATCAGAACAATCGAAGAACGGCAGGGCTTGCTCATTGGAGAAGGCAGCAAGGTTTTGATGATGTCAGCGCTGTCCGGCAACAGCACGATTCTTAAAACATTCATGGAATTGTGCGATGCTTATCTGGTCAAGCCATTTTCAAAGCAAGCCTTGCTTGACAAGCTTGAAGAAATCGGGATCCTCTCAAATAGCGTCCAGAACGGTGCCGACGGTGATTCCTACAAAACAGTAAAATAACCGGACGGCACCCTGATCCATCAGCCCGCGAAAGCCGCCCTGGCATTTGCAATATCCTGGTAGATTGTATCGCGATCCTGGCCCGTCGTCGCTTTGAAAAATTGTATTAGCCAATCCTTGTGGGCAGCCAGGGCACTGTTCGTTTCTACAAAATGCACCAGGCCATCAATATTGATCCCCAGACTGAAATCTTCTCTCCGCGCCTTAATCACGGCTAACAATTCATCCAGCTTTGGCGCGACATTTTCGTTCTGGTTCAACGCAACCTGGTTGGCGACATCGAGCACGCGCATAAAAATTTTCACCAGAACGCTGAAATCTTCGCTATTAAGGTACGTATCAATCTGCTGCTGACATTCAGAGTGGCGTCCGGAAGTAAAATATTTCTCCACCAGTTTGACCTTCTCCTTCAGGTCATTCGGATGGCGCGAGACCCAATCCCGGGTAAGAATGAATGATTTTTCGAAATCAAAAGTGAATTTTTGATACAACTCCGCCGCTGCCTGGTAAGCTGTTTCATCGTCGGGAAACTGTTGCAATCTGTTGTCATATGCTTGCGCGGCATGGGGCCAGTCCTTGAGGTAGGCATACGCTGAAGCTATACTTCGCTGAAGCTGCGTCCATTGTCCAGGCATGGCCTTCCGCGTTCTGACGCGCATGGAATTCTTGTAGGCTAGCACTGCGGCCGCCATGAGTTTTTCACCCTCCGCCCTCTCTTTGCGGATTGCCATTTCCGCTAATGTGGCACCGAGATTATTTTCTGATCGCGCCCAAAATGCCGGTGCCTCCTCCTCCGTGAATACCTTTAAAGAATTGCGCAGCGCCTGCACGCCAGCATTTAGCAGACTGTCGCTTTTCGCGCCCGTTTCTTCCAGCCCCATGATTGCCAGCGTTGCCCCGAGGCTATTTTGAATTTGACCCCACTTTTTCGGTGCTTTCTCAAAGGTGAACACATCCGCGGCCGCCAAGTAAGCCTTAACCGAATTCCCATACACCTCGGCGTTATTGGTCGTGTTCATGCGACTGGCTGCTTCAGAGTAAGTGCGCCCGAGGTCCATCAGGATGTCCGCCCAAAGTTCCGGTGTTTCCTGGTCCGAAGTGAATTGCAAGGCTTGTTGATAGGCTTTCAAAGCGTTAGCAAAATCAAAATTGAGAAAAGTCGCATGGCCTATGAGGCGTAATTCGCGTACGCCTTGCAGTCGAATTTCGCGGGCAATCTCACTGTCGGATGTATCCACGCCAACTTTTTCTCGGTACTCTTCCGAACGATTTGCTACCGACTGCGCCAGAACTTTTGCCGCGGCCCCAAAATCTTTGCGATAAAACCGCGCCAACGCTTTTTTAAACAAATCCGGGCTCTCTGCGTTGGCCGCAACCCACTGTTCAATTTCGGCTTTCGCTTGAGCTTCCGTCACGCCGAGGCGGTCGGCCCAGGGTTTAAGATACAACATAAAATCGATTTCAGAAGGTGAGCGCACTGCGTCGATCTGCTCGCGCGCGACATCCGAAATAGTTAACAGAAATGTTTGTACGCGCTCCTGAGCCGACGCCGAACCCAGAAACAGGAAAAGGAAGCTAATCCGTAAAAGTTGTTTGGGTGTCATTTCTTCAGCCTGTCCTCGATGATCATTCTAATTCACAAGACGAACTTTTAGTTTACTCAAAATGTTTCTTTAATGCAAAATATTTTGGCTGGTGAGTAAGCAGTGATTCGGCATAAATTCATAGGGTCGTCTTGCGCTTCGAGTTCAAGAATTTTTCCGAACAGTTGACTTTTGCGGAGGTCGTCACTAAATTTAACAACGCTAGCCTGAAGGCAGCAACGTGGAAAGTCACACAGGTTGGATCAAACCACCCGTTATTATTTCACCACGGAGGAAGGTCAGTGCTTTTTCCTTTACGAGACCTGGGGCGGGTGATAAACCCAATATCCCGATTTTACGCAGACGGATAATATATTGATAAGACGAAGAACGTACGCCTGGCTGCGGGTTTCTCCGGGCGATATTGGCTGGTGGGCAAATATGGTCTGTAGCATCTATAGCTAAGTGAAAAATAATTCAGGAGAAATACAAAATGAAAATGACAAGCACAAACGGTTTACTTGTAGTACTAGTGACTATTTTTACTCAACTAATGATGAATACCGCTGTAGCAGAAGAACATGTTTGGAAAGTTGCTGATGGTGTCTACAGATATGGAAATCCCAACTATGGTTATTTTTCGATGTTTGTGGTAACTGATGAAGGTGTCATTGCGATTGATCCTATGAATACTGAGCATTCTAAAGGAATGTTGAAAGCAATTAGAAACGTCACGAGTAAACCTGTTCGCTATCTTCTGCACAGCCATAACCACTGGGATCACGCCAAGGGAGGACAAGTATTTCGTGATCAAGGTGCCAAAATTATCGCGCATAAGGAAGCTGTTGAGTGGATGAAAGACAATCCACACCCTGAGCTAGTGCTTCCTGATGAAGTCTGGACTGGAATGCGAAAAGATATCGTTTTAGGCGGCGAGGTGATTGAACTCCATTATTTGGGAATGAATCATGGATTGGGTATGACCGTATTCCTACTGCCCAAGAACAAAATTGCTTACATCGCTGACATTGTAACGCCTAATCGCATGCTTTTTTCTATCGCGGATTTCAACATCAAAGAGTGGACCCGCACACTTACTGAACTTGGAAAAATGGATTTCCAACAGGCTGTTTATTCTCACACACATGCGAAGGAGGCGATCGGTACAAAAAAGGATGTCACTCAAACTCGTGAATTTATAGAAGATTTGCAGGCGGCGATAATTGCTGAATTCAAGCAGGGAATCTCATTTTACGAAATGCCAAGTACCTTAAAACTCCCCAAGTATGAGCATTGGGATTTTTACAACGAATGGTTACCCATTAATGTTTGGAATATGATGTTTCAAATGGAGATGGGCCCTTTCCC
>Ga0114931_10009276_pt1 | contig 11811 bp, 11 predicted proteins | sample 2SBtaG_FD_89579 | JGI IMG/M metagenome (GOLD analysis project Ga0114931, IMG submission 89579) | Deep subsurface microbial communities from Kolumbo volcano to uncover new lineages of life (NeLLi) - 2SBTROV14_V59a metaG | ecosystem: Environmental > Aquatic > Marine > Volcanic | place: Kolumbo...
ATAGCCCATCCACCACCCTCGCTTGTCGTCGCCGCCCGGCCGGGCTAGCTTCTCTCCAGCGACCCAATCACCACCGGGGCCCACGCGGACGTGGCGGAACTGGTAGACGCATTGGACTTAAAAGCAGGTTATTTTAGGGAAGAATGAGAAACTTATTGCTATAATCCAGTAGGTTAGTAAACTGTTTCCCGCAGATATCGCCTTACACAGTCCTTACACAAAAGGGCTGTCCAGCGCGGGAGATGCGCCATGTCTGAATCCGCCGTCACCCACTCGCTCATGGGCGGCAAGCTCCACGTTTACAAACGCGACGGAAGCCGCTTCTGGCAGTGCTCTGCCTACGAAGCCGGCCGCAACCGCCGCGCCACCACCAAGGAAGAAAGCCTGGCACGCGCCAAGCAGGTCGCAGAAGACTGGTACCTGGAATTGCGCGGCAAGCTGCGCACCGGCGAGATCAAGCTGGAGAAAACCTTCCGCGAAGCTGCTGCGCAGTTTGAGCGCGAATACGAGATCATAACCGAAGGCCAGCGCAACCCGGTCTATGTCGAAGGCCACAAGCGCCGCCTGAAAATTCACCTGATCCCGTTTTTGGCCAGATGGGCCTGTCGGAAATCACCCCCGGCCAGGTGCAGGAATACCGTATTCACCGCCGGGAAAAAGCGATGAAAGAGCGCGGCAAACCGCCCGCGCGCAGCACTATGCACCAGGAAATCGTATGCCTGCGGCAGACCCTCAAAACCGCCGTTCGTCACGGCTGGCTGCAATTTATGCCCGACCTGTCGGAGCCGTACGGCAAGTCGGGCAAGATCGCCCACCGGGCATGGTTCTCGCCCGAGGAATACCGCCAGCTTTACGAGGCCACGCGGCGTAGGGCGCGCGCGCCCAAACGTCCCCGATACAAGTGGGAGAGCCAGCAGCTTCACGATTACGTGCTGTTCATGGCCAATACCGGATTGCGTCCTGACGAAGCGGCACGGCTCGAATATCGCGACGTGAGCATCGTCGTGGACGAGGGCAGCGGCGATGAAATCCTGGAGATCATGGTTCGCGGCAAGCGCGGCGTTGGCTACTGCATGAGTATGCCAGGCGCCGTCACGCCCTTCAAACGGCTGGTGCGGCGCAATAACCCGCAGGATCAGACCGCGCGGCTGTTCCCGAAGCACCACAGGCAGCTCTTTAATACCATCCTCGATGAGGAAGGCCTTAAATTCGACCGCGAGGGCAACCGGCGCACGGCCTATAGCTTACGCCACACCTATATCTGCCTGCGCCTGATGGAGGGCGCGGACATCTACCAGGTCGCCAAGAACTGCCGGACCAGTGTTGAAATGATCGAAAAGCACTATGCGGTTCATCTCCGGACCTCTATCGACATTGCCGCCATCAATGTCCGGCGTGAGCGTCCCCGTTCCCAGAAAGGCAAGCCCAAGGGGGCGCGACGGCAGAAGCCCGATGCGGCGGAAAGTTAGGTTTTGCCGCCCCGAGCGGCTGCGGTTATACAGGACAGGTGTGCGGGCGTGGCGGAACCGGTAGACGCAACGGACTTAGGCCATGCTTTGAGTGCGCCCGCGGAAACGCGGGACGTAGAACTGCTCAAATTCGGGGGAACCTGTGAAATGGCAATCCCGAGCCAAGCCTGGACGGACAGCCCCGGCCGGGAAGGTGTAGAGACTAGACGGGCAGCACCTAAGGCGAATGCTAGGGTGAAGGGATAGTCCAGACCACAAACCCGCCATGCCGGCGGGGCGGTGAAAGCCGTAGCTGGTACGAAAATCCGTTTCCCGTAAGGGAGTGGGGGTTCGAGTCCCCCCGCCCGCACCAGCCCCGCGAATGACAACGACATGAAAACCGGCCCCGAAAAGGGGCCGGTTTTTTAGTGAGCGGCTACGGACACGGCGATGGATAGCGCCGGTGCCGCGCGATCGCGCAGCGAATGTTTTCAAGGCTGACGCGGGCCTTGAGGCGGGCATCGGAGCCGGGAGCGCTAACGGCCAGCTCGTGCTGGACTTTGCGATACAGCGCCTGCAATTCGGCCAAAGAGCGGTATTGCAGCTCGGCGGGGGTGATGATCTTGCACATCGTATTCCTCCTTTTTCCTTTCAGGTCCTGACCGCCAGGACCTTTCCGGCTCCCCCCACACACAATCGGCACAGGAAAGGTCCGCACGCGGTCAGGGCTGTAAGGAGGCAAAAGGAGAATGATGGGAATGAGCGTCACGGCTGACGGGATGCCAGAACGGGCGCAGGACGGATGAGACGATCGTTTACGGAAGTTCAGGAAAGCTGGCCGGCGCGGTTACGGCGCAGCCAGATCACGGCGCAAACGGAACGAAATCGCCCAAAACATAGACTGAGTAACGGTTTTGAAGAATTTGCTAATAACTTGTTAACAACCTAAGGTTTATAATTAAGTATACTTTCGCTTATTAAACCCCTTATTGTGGGGCAGATTGATATTACAGATTGGTAGTCCTGATGGAGATTAAAGTCAGGGGCGAGATGAGCATTGCCGAAATCCGGCAGGCCCTGTTCGAGAAAATCATCGAAGCCGAAGAAATGGGCGTGCGCTACACGCAGGGCGCAACCTTGTTCCTGAATCCGACAAACGGGTTCGGCGACAAGATAGAGCCGCGTAAGCACGGCAAGATCGTGAAGAAGCTCAACAGCTCAGGCCCCTACAAAAGCGCGGCCGACAAGTACGATCCATAACGGGACCGTGGAAAGGAGGTGACGTGCGGCACGATCCATTACACGGATATGCACCATTTCCTGCTCGCCTGCTTGGATTACGATTTTTAGAAGTAATTATAGAGGATTAGATGATATTAGATAATTGGGGACCGAACGATTTCAAAGATAAGGTCGCAGTCAGGCCGCTTCGCGTTCAGATGCCAACTCCCCATTTCAATACGGCCAGCCTTACTCACGCTGACATCACGGATGATCGCCTTCGAGACGCATACCGAAAAATGGCGGAGATCATTTCCCTTCAAGGTGACCGTGGCGAAGCTTACCTTCCAATCTTCGCTCGCCTCCACAAGGAAATCCAATTTCGTGAGTCCAATAAGTCTTTGCTTGCCTTAGCAAAGGAGGTAGCAAGCAAGAGTCCCACACCTTGAGTAATTACATACATTTTTACATACAACACTTCATACAAAATCGCGACACCGATATAAGTTATTGAAATTACTAGACAAAATTAGGCCTCCGAAACCTATGGCGTCCCCTACGGACGCCCTAGATTATGTAAGTATATTTACTAACACCTTCTTTTTATTATGTTTTATTGTCAAGTTGACAAAACAATGGTGAGTAATATAAAATATTTACATACATTTTGTCATACTCACTTACATACAGGAACAATAATAATGCCAAAGTATATTGTGAAGCGAGGAGACTGGTATCATTTCAATAAACGCGTTCCAGAGGTCCTGAAACATCTTGAGCGGCGCACCCATGTTTCCGTCAGCCTCAAGACAAAATGCCCCGATACGGCCTCACGCCGTGCCGCCATCGTCAATGACTATGTGGAAGCCTATTGGTCGGACATCATCGAGAACGGGCCAACGGACAAGGATGCCAAGCTCAAAAGAGCTTTGCGCCTGGCAGAACTGCATGGTTTCCGCTACAGGCCGGCGGCCGTCATTGCCGGCGAAGACCTTCCCGAGATCGTTGCCCGCGTCGAGGCCACTCCCAGGGACAGTCCCGAACAGATCGAAGCCATTCTCGGCAATGCAGGTGAGCCCCAGCTCATACTATCCCAGGCTCTGGAGCTTTACTGGGAGTACGCCCGGCACAGAACTCTCGGCAAGAGTCACGAGCAGGTTCGCATCTGGCGCAACCCGCGCAAGCGCTCAGTGGGAAACTTTATTGAGATTAACGGCGACAAGGCCGTGCAGCGAATCCAGCGCTCGGATCTTTTGAACCTTAGAGACTGGTGGCTGGACCGCATCGAGAACGAGGGGATATCGCCTAACACCGTCAACAAGGAGGTTGTCCAGTTCCTCAGGGAAATCCTCACAACCATCAATGACAATTATGAACCGCCGCTAAACCTGGATATTGACGCCTTGTTCAAGAACCTTCGGATCGAAGGCGCAGACGAAACTCGTCCCCCGTTCAGTTCGGCATTCATTCAAAACGTGCTGCTGAACCAAACCAAGCTCGCAGGTATGGATGAGGACGGCCGCTTGTTGCTGTGCGCGCTCGCCGACACAGGGGCGCGTCCGAGGGAGATCATCACACGGCAGCCTGACGATATCATTCTCGATACATCTATACCGCATATCAAGATCAGACCGAAGGTCGAAAAGTTAGGCGCCCGAAAAAAGACAACAGAAAAGGGAAAAACCAGTCCCAGCACGCGCGACATTCCGCTTGTCGGCGCGTCCCTATATGCGTTTCAAAAACGTCCCAATGGCTTTCAGCGCTATGCCCAAAACGTCAATTCATTCACCTCACGGGTGAACAAATTTCTTCGGGAAAATGATCTTTTGGAGACGCCCGATCACAGCCTCTACTCCTTCCGCCATTCTTTTCAGGACCGTCTGACCGCCCTGGAAGTGGGCCACCGCATGGAATGTGAATTAATGGGCCATGCATTCAGGGGCGAGAAATACGGTGACGGGCCAACACTGGAGCACAAACAGCGCGTCCTCCAGAAGTCAGCGTTCATAGTTGTATCTTGAGAGTGTCAAGTCCAATCTGGCACGGCTGAGCCGTTCTATATCCGGTCTGGAGACAAATAAAAGCATCTGTCCGTTCTTCAGCCGGTCAGCACCAAATTCGACCTGTCCAGCCTGCCAAGCATGTCTCCGATCATAGCGACAGCCTCTGCTACGTCGCTTTTGGTCGTGTGCCGTCCAAGGCTAAAGCGGATCAACGATTCGCCGCACTCCAAAGGGCGGCTTCATGCCCTCACGTCACTGAACGGGGTGGTTTTTCGAGGTGACCGACCGGATTGCCTGTGCATATGTTGAGATCGGACATGGCTCACGTCGAGCGACTCTGCTAGTCTGTCGACGGATCGACAAGAGGCAGGGCCATGGCATCAAACCAGCAACCATCCCGCGCATCCAAGGACGACAGCCAGGTCGTGGGATTCCGCATCCCTCAGCCCCTTGCGCGCGACGTGAAGGCCGAAGCCGGCAAGCGCGGCTTGAAACTCAACCAGCTCTTTGCCGAATTGTGGGACCTGTATCGGAAGCAAAAACCTAAAAAAGTCTCATGACGGTGATATTGACTGACAAATAAGAATTAAGAACGGAACTTTGAAATGGGCGTAAATCTTGACAAGCCCCAGCAGTGGAAGGCCGACATCGCCCAGTCAGTCGATATGTACAATGACTGGTTCATGAATTTCGCGCCCAAAGCCTTTCGCGAAACGCGCATCCAGACCACGAAGGACGTTGAGGCCACACTGCGGTCCACCGACAATCTCACGAACATCCAGCCTGATATCCTGCGCCGTCACCCCGATGCCCTGCCTACCCTTCGCATGTCCACTTGTCCGCCGATCGCGGTAGACCGCCTGATCGGCCTCGCCAAGGTGCCCAGCAGCATGGTCAAGCGCATGGAGAACGAGAAGAAGCTTCCCGTACGGATGGGCCGTCCCCAGATCGACGAGGAACTGCGCAAGATGGCCGCAATCATCGAGAAAATGGCCGATCCCGACATTTTTGTCTGGTTGGACCGGGCCGAGGCGGCAACCGAAGCCGAAATCCACCGCGCCGCCACCATCGTTGCCGACCGCCTCTGCGGGGCGGTTGCCAACCCGATCATCCGTAACGCCCAGGAGAAGCGGCAGCTCGCGGCTATTGCCGCATGGCTTGAGCCGCGCGGTTACGGGCAGATCGCTGGCGGCGAAGGCATGAGGTTCGATGCCATGCCGCCCGGCACTTTCAGCTTTCGTATGAACGTGCCGGTCAAGCTCGAAGGCGGCAAGTCCGTCAACATCCCTGTTGATGCCGTCATCAAGCCGAAAGATGGCGGCGCAGAAGAATTGCCGCTCTTTTTCGAAGCCAAGTCGGCAGGCGATTTCACGAATGTGAACAAACGGCGCAAGGAAGAGGCCGTGAAGATGACGCAGCTCCGCAATACCTACGGCGCCGATGTGCGCTTCAACCTGTTTTTGTGCGGATATTTCGACAGCGGCTATCTCGGCTATGAGGCGGCCGAAGGCATCGATTGGGTGTGGGAACACCGCATCGACGACCTTGAACAGTTCGGAATATGACCATGCCGGCAGGACGCACATATGAAGCCCGCCGCCTTGCCTTGCAGGCAGATCTCGACGCGGAGAAGACGCCCGAAGAGCGTAACGTCATGGGCCAGTTTGCAACGCCCGCCGCGCTGGCAAAGGACGTTCTGGCCTACGCGGTAACCCTGCTTCCCCGTGGCGCTCCGATACGCTTCCTTGATCCCGGCATCGGTACGGGTTCTTTCTATGCGGCTTTGCGTGCGAGCGTTCCTGCGAAACGTATCAAGGCCGCCGAAGGGTTCGAGATCGATCCCCATTACGGTCTGCCGGCACAGCGGCTATGGGCGAAGACGCCGCTCAATATCCATATGGGCGATTTCACGAAGGCCGTGCCACCGGCCGAGGATAAGGAGCGCTTCAATCTTCTGATCTGCAATCCGCCCTATGTGCGGCACCATCACATTGTCAATGGCGAGAAGGTCCGGCTTCAGGACGCGTCCGAAAAAGCCTGCGGCGTTCGCATCGCCGGCCTTGCAGGCCTCTATTGCTATTTTCTCGCCTTGTCTCATGCCTGGGTGAGCGAAGGCGGTATCGCCGCCTGGCTTATCCCAAGCGAGTTCATGGATGTGAATTACGGCCGGGCGGTGAAGCGCTATTTGCTCAGCAAGGTCAATCTGCTGCGCATTCACCGCTTCGATCCGAACGATGTGCAGTTCGGCGACGCCCTGGTTTCCTCCGCGATTGTTTTTTTCCGCAAGGAGCCGCCGCCCGCGGATCATCAGGTGCAATTTACCTTTGGCGGCATGCTCGCCGATCCGAAAATCAGCCGCCGCATCCCGGCGGAGGAATTGAAGAAGGAAGACAAATGGACGCGGTTCCCCGTCGCGGAAATCAGGGTAAAGCATGAAGGGCTTACGCTTGGCGATCTGTTCAGGATCAAGCGCGGTCTGGCGACTGGCGATAACCGGTTTTTCATTCTCACCCGTGAGCAGATCGAGCAGCACGAACTGCCCTGGGAATTCTTCAAGCCGATCCTGCCCAGCACGCGCTATCTGGAAGGCGACCACATCAAGGCCGACGCGCAAGGCAACCCTATACTTACGCGCCAACTCTTCCTGCTTGACTGCCGCCTGCCCGAAGACATCGTGAAGGAGCGTTACCCGAAGCTTTGGGCCTACTTGCAGACCGGAAAACCCGATGTGGCAGACCGCTATCTCTGCCGTTACCGCAAGCCATGGTACAGCCAGGAGGACCGGCCCCCCGCGCCGTTTATCTGCACCTATCTGGGCCGCAGCGACAAGAAGAACGGCCGCCCGTTCCGATTCATCTGGAATGAATCACAAGCAACCGCCGCCAATGTCTATCTTTTGCTTTATCCCAAACCGGCGCTTGCCCGCGCCCTTGCGGCCGATAAGAGCCTCGCTCGGCAAATCTGGACCTGGCTTAACGGCATCAAGGCCGAAGAGCTGCTTGGCCACGGCCGCGTCTATGGCGGCGGCTTGCACAAGCTTGAGCCGAAAGAACTGGCCAATGTCCCGGCAGACGAAATCATCCAGCTTGCACACATTCCCCTCGAAGCATCGGCAGAACAAGTTGATCTGTTTGAGGAGCGCGTTGCATAACTTTGTAACACAGAACTGTTGCTAATCATGAGGAGATAACAATCATTTGATTTCTCTGCATAGTTGTCGAGTTTCTTGCCTGCCGTTATGGTGGTTGCTATGACAAGGAAAGGAGAGCGGCATAAAGATGACCGCGTGGGAACACGACCATCTTCTTCACATTGGTGGAGAAACGGAAACGCCGGCGGACCCGACCAGTGAAACACGCGAGTGGCGCAAGCGAATAGAGCCTTGGCTGTCCGCCATATTCCAAGCCGAACACCTCTCCCTGCTAGTTGGTAACGGATTCACGAGCGCTATTGCGCATCAGGCTGGCGCAACCGCAGCCAGTATGAGTGCGGCGAATTTCGGTTGCCCCAATGAAGACAAGGTGATGGCTCACGCCACGAAGATGGCTCAAGCTATGGGGCGCGGCACAGCCAATATCGAGGACCAACTCTCCGCCGCGCTTACATTCCTGGCCGGGCTTCAAATCCTAGAACATGCTGATGCTGCTTCCTGGGAAATAGCCATCGATACGGTTCTTGGCGGATTTATCAAAGATGTGCTCGCCATGGAAAGGGGCATTGGCGATGGGCTCGAAAAGCCATCGTCGTCCGGTGGTCCGCTTCCGAGAGAGTTGCTCGTTTCATTCCTGATGAGCTTTGCGAGCAGGGCGGCATCAAGAGAACGGCTCCACATCTACACAACCAATTATGACAGGCTGATCGAGCGTGGAGCCGACCTGGCCGGGCTCCGTCTGGTCGATCGCTTTGTCGGCGCTATCGAGCCGGAATTCAGATCGTCTCGCCTCCAAGTCGATATGCATTACATGCCGCCAGGCATTCGCGGTGAACCACGGCACCTTGAGGGTGTCGTGCATTTCACCAAGCTGCACGGCTCGCTGGACTGGCGGTATAAACAGCCGCGCCTCTATCGGACGGCGCTTCCCTTTGGCGCAGACGAACACCATCCCGGAGTGCCGGAGAGTCCCAGCGAGTCCGTCATGATTTATCCGAATGCGGTCAAGGACGTTGAAACCGCAGCCTATCCCTATGCCGACCTGTTCCGGGACTTTTCGGCCTCTATCTGTCAGCCTAACAGCGTGCTCGTTACCTATGGTTATGGTTTCGGCGATGACCACGTTAACCGCATCATTGCCGACATGCTCACAATCCCTTCCAGCCATCTCGTTATCATTGGCTGGGGAGACAAACCGCATGAGAGGATTGCCTATTTTGTTGCGCGGGTCGGCAGGCTGCAACAAATGTCCCTGCTTATCGGCAAGCATTTTGGCGATCTCCAGCAACTGGTCGAGCACTACCTTCCCAAGCCTGCTATCGATCCGCTCACTATCCGTATGGCTGAGCTGGTGGATCGACGCGGCAAACTTTCTGGGGGGGAACCAGGAGACGGCGGTTCCGCGCCATGACCACGATAGTCGAAAGAGTGGCGGCACTTGCCGTCGGCCGTATCGAGGTCGTTACAGCGGCCGAATTACGGTTCAGCCTTTTCAACGAAACGCCGCAGGCGACGGCTCTTAATACCGGCGTGCCGACAGGGTTCCCGCGCATCAATGCATATGTCCTGATTCCGAATGAGAGCGGTGCGGTGGTCGCCGTGGTGAAGGAGATTTCCATCGTACGGTTGAAACCACTGGGGTTCGGCAGGCAGGACGAAGGGCTTGTCGATTTGCCTTTCCCGGCGCGGACCGTAATTGCCATTCCCTTTGGTACATTACTGCAGGACGGCGTAGATTCCGACCACCAGCCTCTTTATAAGCTGGAGAGGGGCGTGCCCGTTCTGCCTTCTGTAGGCGATCCCGCCCTTCTGCCAACGGCAACGCAATTGCGCTCTATTGTCGAAGCGCAGGCAGATGACCGACTTGTGCAGATTGGCACGGCGCCCTTTGCCGGTAACGCACGCGTGTGGGTGCATCCCGACAAGCTGTTCGGTCGCCACCTTGCCGTGCTGGGCAACACCGGAAGCGGCAAGTCATGCTCAGTAGCCGGGATCGTACGGTGGTCGCTTCATACGGCCTATGAGCGCGCACCGGTAAATGGGGAAAAGAAAGAGCCAAATGCGCGCTTCATCATTCTGGACCCCAATGGCGAATACGCTGAAGCCTTCAAGGACGGCACTATGGCAGTCCGGCGTTACGCGGTCGGCGGCGAAGGCGGTGCCAGGCCGCTTGCAGTGCCTGGCTGGCTCTGGAACGGGCAGGAATGGGCAGCCTTTACGTCTGCTCAGCCCGGCGTGCAGCGTCCATTACTCTTGCGTGCGCTCCGTTTGTTGCGCAACGCCGGTTCGACCATTGCCACACTCCGTACACAGACGGTTCGGCGCTACCAAGGTTATGTCAGGCAGATTGAGCAGCTCTATGCAGACTTGCCTCAAAGTGTTTCAGGATTTCCGCGTAACAAGGCGTTTGGCGAACTTCTTGAAGGATTGCTTGGTCTAACTCAGTCAGACGAGTCGCTCCTTGCCGTGCACGGGGAAGATGCGCAGGATCTTCGTGATGCGATTACCGGTATTCAAGGTCCCATCGAGACTGTCATAGCATCCCGGCACTGGAGCAGTGGCGCGGGATTTGGATACAATAATTTTCAACCAAACGATTTATTGATAGTTCTTACAGCCCTTCGCGGCATTACCGAGGCATTCCCTGTTGCGGCATCGCACGGCGAGATCAGCGAGGATGCCCCTGTCAAATTCGATGTCGATTTACTGCCAGAGCGAATCCATGAAGTGGCAATGGCTACGGGCGGCCAGGCTGTGGCGAATGTGGAGCCTCTGATTAATCGCATTCAGGTCATGCTCGGCGATGCCGGCCTGCGGCCTGTTATCGATACGGACGGTGCCGAGTCGTTGACCGAGTGGTTAAACGGTTTACTCGGCCCCACGGAAGGCACACCGGAGCCGCTGGCGATTGTCGATCTCTCACTCGTACCTTCCGATGTCGTTCATATCGCCATTGCGGTGATTGCCCGTCTCGTTTTTGAGGCATTACAGCGTCAGATTAAAGCTAGCAACACCACGCTCCCCACTGTGCTGGTTCTCGAAGAGGCGCATAGTTTTGTCCGCAAGGATACAGATATTGGCGGTAGTGCACAGGCCGCAGAACTGTGCCGGCAGACATTCGAGCGCATTGCCCGCGAGGGCCGCAAGTTTGGTCTTGGCCTTGTTTTGGCATCCCAGCGCCCATCCGAGCTATCGCCAACTGTGCTCGCCCAGTGCAATTCGTTTCTGCTCCACCGCATTGTGAATGACGTGGATCAGAACCTTGTACGGCGGCTTGTTCCTGACGCCCTTGGCGGACTCTTGGGCGAATTACCAACGCTGCCTTCTCAGCAAGCTATTCTTCTTGGCTGGGCTGTTCCTACACCTGTGCTTGTTCGCATTCGCGATCTGGCGCAGCGGCCACGTTCCGCCGACCCCGCTTTCTGGGCAACCTGGTTGCATCAGAAAGGCGCGATGCCTGACTGGGCGTCCCTTGCCCCGTCGTGGGAAGGCAGTACGAAAGAGCAGGATTCCGGCGATCCAGCCGAAAGCGTGTAGGCTTTTTCTTTTGTTGTTCCAGTCTGGCGCGTCCGGCTCACGCCGGAAACGGGCTCTAGGCGCTGCGCGCCCGGAGCCGGTGTACCACCGTCTCCGCCAGCTGGTGACGATCCCGCGCGCAAAGGCCGGCTACGCCGCCCTGACTGAGCGGCCATCCGGCCGCATTTCCTTTTCTTTTTCGGGGCCTGCGGCCCCCTGCCCGTCAAGGCAACCCTGACGGGCTCCGGCGGGGCGTTTCCCCGATCTTCCTCCCTTCGGTCGTGCAGATCGGGTGATCCCCCTCACCCCGCCTCCGGCCTGTGACGGCCCAACCCCCGCTCATTGCCGCGTGGCTAGTCGGGTTGCATGCGCAACCCGCAAGCCAAGGAGGGAAAGGCAATGAAACAGGACGTATATGAGAGGATCACAAACCGCATTGTGGCCGAGCTGGAGCAGGGCGTGCGCCCATGGC
>Ga0114931_10009277_pt1 | contig 11811 bp, 8 predicted proteins | sample 2SBtaG_FD_89579 | JGI IMG/M metagenome (GOLD analysis project Ga0114931, IMG submission 89579) | Deep subsurface microbial communities from Kolumbo volcano to uncover new lineages of life (NeLLi) - 2SBTROV14_V59a metaG | ecosystem: Environmental > Aquatic > Marine > Volcanic | place: Kolumbo...
CTCAAACCCAACATGGTATTACCCGGCAAGGATAACCGCCGGGCCCAACCAGACGAAGTGGCGGCAGCCACGCTCAAGGTATTGCGCCATACCGTACCGGCAGCAGTACCGAGTATTAATTTTCTTTCTGGCGGTCAGGATCCGGAAGAAGCGACTGTTAATTTAAATGCCATCAACCAGCACGCCCCCGATGCACCCTGGCGGCTGAGTATTTCCTACGGTCGCGCATTACAACAGACCGCATTACATGCCTGGCTTGGAAAAACAGAGAATGTGCAAGCTGCACAAACAGCACTATTGAAACGTGCACGCCTCAACCATTTAGCCATGCTTGGCGAATATCAACCGGCGTCGGAAAGCGACTGAGTATTCCGGGGACAGATTAATCAGAGTTTCCTTCAATAGGGTGGCCGGCTGTTGCTGAGACACAGGCCTACCAGGTCGTCGAGGCGCGCGGTCCCGGCACACATCACGGTGTCCGCGCCACCCCAGTAAATCTTTACGCCGCCGTCGTCATCCGCAACTGCGCCGCAGGTAAAGACGACGTTGTGTACATAGCCGGTGATCTCCCACGGATCCTCCGGAGCCAGTACCCATTCATTCGAGATGCCGATAATCTTCGCCGGATTAGCGAGATCGTGTAACGCCACGCCGAGGCGATAGACCGCCCCGTCCATGGTCTCGAATACCCCGTGGTAGATGCTGAGCCAACCGCGCTCAGTACGGATCGGGGTCGCACCAGGACCGATTTTCGACTCGTCCCAATGATATTGAACGGGTTTCATCACCACTTCGGAATCGCCCCAGTGCACCAGGTCTGGTGACCATGACAACCATATCGCCCAGGGACTGATCTCCGAATGCGGGCGGTCCAGACGGGCATATCGACCGTTGAAACGTTCGGGGAAAATAACGACATTACGCATGTCCGCTTGCGTGATCAGCGCAACCCGTTCGACGGAGCGAAAGTCCCGGGTCTTTACCAGCCCGATGCGTACACCGTGGCGTGAATAGGCGCTGTAAGTAATCAGGTATTCACCGTCGATGCAGGAAATTCTGGGATCTTCTACGCCATAGGCTTCATACTCAGCAAAGACACCCTCTTCCGACGGAACCATGAAAGGTTTTGGCCCGACCGTGAATTTGAATCCATCTTCACTTGTCGCTATACCAATAATCGAACGACCACTGCGCAGGTGAGATCGGAACAACATGATGGTGCGCCCGTCGTGGCGTGTGACGCCGGCATTATGAACAGTCTCTACCGGATAGGGGATGTCATCTTTTGTCAGAATTGGATTGGCGGAGCAGCGCTCTATCACAGATTTATGAGATGCAGCGGTCATAATCATCCTCCAGCCTGATGATGTCGTCTTCCCCGAAATAATCACCTATCTGGACTTCTACCAGAACCGCCGGGACTTCGCCGGGGTTCATAATTCTGTGCACTGCGCCCCTTGGGACATCCACAGACTGTCCCGGCTTGAGCAGAATTTCTTTCTCTGCCACAGTGACCAGAGCCTCGCCACTCACCACAGTCCAATGCTCTGCACGGCGCTGGTGCTTTTGCAAACTCAGCCGCTCTCCGGGGTTGACGATGAGTTCCTTGATTTTGTGATCGTCCCGTTCGAGCAAATTCTCGTAATGCCCCCACGGACGATAGTTCTCCCGACCCTCAAGGATCTGATGATACACATTCACGTATTCGTGAGCCATACGCTGGCATGTAAAGCGTTCTTCAACCTCGTGTCGACAGACGCGCCGGTCGAGTGCGTCAATCCTGCCCACTGCCTGCACAGCCGCATCCACATCGTCAACAATAAATCCGGTACTGCCATCGCGAATGAGTTCCGGCATTGAGCCTCGCCCGAATGCAATCACCGGCGTACCACACGCCATGGACTCGACCACGCTCAGCCCAAAGGGTTCGTCGAAATGAATCAGGTGCAACAAGGCCAGCGCGCCGCCCATGATCTCCTGCCTTTTTTCCGGCCCGACAGAACCCATGTACTCCACTTTTGACCCATCAATATGGGGCTCGACCTGTTGCCTGAAATAAGCTTCGTCTTGCACAATGCCGGCGATGACCAGACGCTTGCCGGTTTTACGCGCAACTTCAATGGCATCAACGACACCTTTATCGGAATGGATGCGTCCAAAAAACAGCAGGTAGTCTCCTGTTTTTTCCCGAAAAGTAAACTGTTCGAGATCAATACCATGATAAATGGTGGCAATGTAATCAAGTTCAGCACATTTGTCGGCCTCACTGATGGCTACATAATAGGTGCTGTCGTTGTACTCTTTATATACGGGCAGTATGGAGGGCGAAGAAAATCCATGGATAGTTGTGACGAGCGGTGTATTGATAAAACCGCTGTAACTGAGTGGGAGAAAATCAAACTGGTTGTGAATCAGATCGAACTCCTCCGCCCGTTTGAATAGCTCTGATATGTGCAAACATTCCCACACTTTTGGATCGATCGAGGGATCTTCTGACCAGGGCCGCTCGCAGACCCATGCAAGTTTGCCACCGGTGTTGGAGTCGCCGGTCGCAAACAGCGTCACATCCACGCCCATCGCCACAAGCTGTTCGGTCAGGAGACTGACCACATTTTCCCACGGCCCGTAATGACGCGGTGGTGTGCGCCAGGACAAGGGGCTTAACATAGCAATCTTCATAAGGGGCCTGCCTGACTACCTGCGCGCGGTCCACGCGCTAAGGAATGTTACAGTAGCACGATTAGCCGGATGGGATAAGAGTAGAAAATGCATGTAGATATCAGGATCACAACGATCACGCATTTCTATAATTCCGGATGTGGCGTACATTACGCCGGGTGAAGACAATTGTGTCTTTCAGAAACAAATAGTCTACCCTATTAATAATTCAACATTTATGCGGTGCGGATGGCAAGCCAGGCCGTACCAGCTACTGAGAGCTTGCGAGTAGACACGTCAATAATGGATAACAGGCCACCTACCACCCCCACTCCCCTTGCAAGGCGCAAGTCGATTGTAATGAATGCGAAAATCGGCCGCGTCATTACCCGGCCATATCTACCGTCCGGTGAAGAACGCATCCGAAAGATTATCAAGCGGGTGCTGAATCTGGACGAGAACGAGGCGGGTACGATACTGGACAACGTCTTGCAGGACTTCTCCCACCGCCACCGCTACTTCAGGGAGAACCTGGAGCGAAATTTTGAACTGGTGGCCAGCTTTGTGCCGGATATCGATCAAGTATCGAAGCAACAACGACTTTTGATCGGCGCGTACTTTACCGCGGAATACTCAGTAGAAGCAGCGGCATTGTTCAATCCCTCTATCGTTCAGGTCGCGAACCAGGAGGCGGATCCTGAAGGCTCCTGCCGCTTCGTTATGAGCTTCCGTGCCATCGGTGAAGGTCACATCTCCTCCATCGAGTTTCGCAGCGGGATTATCGATACCAACAACGATATCTACTTCGATGGCTTGAGCGACTACGTAGAAGCTCCGGAAATCCATCCTAATCCAAGCTATGACCGGCACTTGTTCCGGCTGAAACTCCAGGAGATGGGGGCGAGTAATGTGGTAACGCACCAGCTGCTCAACAAGCTGCCGGACAACTTTACCTTCAACGATCTGCAGGGAAAGATCGCCGAACTCCAGAACAACGGCCAGTTCCTGTGGCAGGAAAAGACGGATGCCATTGACATGGCGATGTGGCTGGCGCAATCCAATTACCAGATTTTGTTTCGCAAGGATCACCCGATTTCCGAGCGGGTGATCTTTCCCGTGTCGGAGTCCGAGCGCAAGGGGATCGAAGATGCCCGCTTTGTACGTTTCGTCGACGACGACAGTGCAGTGACCTACTACGCCACCTATACCGCGTACAACGGCGAGACGATCCTGCCGCAACTCATCGAGACCAGCGACTTCCTCTCGTTCAAGGTTATTACGCTGAATGGAGTCCAGGTACAGGGCAAGGGAATGGCCCTGTTCCCGAGAAAAATCCGGGGTAAATACGTGATGCTGTCACGCCAGGATGGTGAGAACAACGCGATCATGTTTTCGGATAATCTGCACTTCTGGCAGCAGGCCCAAATTCTGCAGGAGCCTGAGTTCCCTTATGAATTCATCCAGATGGGGAACGGCGGCTCACCCATCGAGATGCCTGAAGGCTGGCTGGTGGTGACCCACGGGGTCGGCCCGATGCGGACCTACAGCCTCAGCATCGAATTGCTGGATCTGGACGATCCGAGCCGAATTATCTGCCGGATTAACGAACCGATCCTGGTGCCGAATACACAAGAGCGGGAGGGGTACGTCCCGAACGTGGTTTATAGTTGCGGCGCACTCATCAACCAGGATGAATTGATCATCCCGTATGCCTCGGGCGACCAGCGCTGCGGCATAGCGACGCTGCAGATACCACCACTGATGGCCAGGCTGACAGCACGGTAGGGAATGGTAGCCTTCACTATTCCGACGATACTTTCTGAACATCGACCCGGGCGGGATCTTCCCCTGAGGTAACCCGGTCCCAGCCGCGGTGGTTGTAGACAGCGAGCAGCGCCATGAGCCAGCAAAGCGTAGACTCTGCCCCCTGATTTTCATTCACACCCTGCGCTTCGAGTCCGTCCCGGCAACCCCCGGTAGCGTAATCGCAGAGCGGAACCCCCAGCTCGTTCTCCCCCTGGTACCAGTTGAGACAGCGGTAAGCATAAGCGATCCACTCCTCATCCCGCGTGCAGTTGAATGCCTCAATGCAAGCGTCCACCATGGCCGCAGCCTCAATGGGTTGTTGATCGAATCGCGCCTTTTCGCCGTCCCGGCTAAACCAGCCGTCGTTGCCGATGGCGGCGAAGTAGCGACCCGTCTCATCGGTCTGAACTTTGTGCAACCACTCGAGCGCGTGCAGACCCATCTCTAACATTTCGCGATCCGGAAGCCACTGCCCGGATAGCAGCAAAGCCTGTGGCAGCCGGGCATTGTCGTAGCTCAGGATATCCTCACAGCAGGGCCAGTTTTCGACGGCGGAATTCCTGAACCACGCCATGAGCCGGTCCGCCAGTATCTTGCGCATCCTTATCACCCGACCGTCGCCACTATAGCGGGACAGGTACGCATGAATACCGATGATGACGGAGGCGATCGCCCGGGGGTACGTGAAATGCTCCACGGTATCCAGCGACCGCTGGAACAAGTCTGATGCAAAACTCACATGCCCTTTATCCCGCCCCAACGCGACCGCCGTACCCAGGCCCCACAGTGCGCGGCCGTGGGAATCCTCCGAGCCTGTTTCCTCGAGCCAACGGCGATCATAGGACATGAAGTTGCGAAACCGGCCGGTCTGCCCATTGAAGGCATAGCCGAGAAAACTCAAATAAACGCCGACCAGGTCAACCAGCGAGGAATCCAGCGGATGGAGATCCTGTGCCGTGACGGCAACGATCAACGCGCGGGCATTGTCGTCCACACAATAACCGTGCGTCCGATCCGGAACCGTGTGCCTGGCATGCTGAAGCATACCCGTTCCATCGGTCATTCGGCGCAAATGATCAAGCTTGATTTCCGGTAACCGTTGCTGGCGTAGTCCGGGAGTCTCCAGCGGGTGTTCGGGTATGTTCTTGCGCAAGCGTGCGTGTTTGGCTTCTGCAAAGGTATCGAGATAGCGGCGGCCCACATGGCTCCAGATCATTTTTCGGCCATAGTTATAGGCTCTCTTCTGCATAGCCCGACGCCCATCAGGATCGTCCAGGATGTCGATGACTTCCCGTGCCAGAGCGGCCTGATCCCGGAATGGAACCAGCCTGCCCCGATCATTGGCGAGCAACTCCTGAGCATGCCAGTAGGGTGTGGATACCACCGCTTTACCCATCCCCAGCGCATAGGCGAGCGTACCGGAAATAATCTGCGCTTCATTCAGGTACGGCGTGACATAAATATCTGCCGCACCAATAAACCCCAACAAGTCTTCGTCGGCAATGAAACGATCATGAAAAACAATGTGCTCCGAAACACCGAGTTCTTTTGCGCGCCGGTGAAGGTTGTTTCTGTAATCTTCTCCCTGTTCCGCCTTAAGGTGCGGATGGGTGGCACCTACCACCATGTAGATGACCTGCGGGTGCAACTTAACGATCTCTGGCAAAGCGTCGATCACAACCTCAATACCCTTGCCCGGCGACAGCAGGCCGAAGGTCAGGATAATCTGCTTTCCGGATACGCCGAACTTGTCCTTGCAGGCATCGGATTCGACCAACGGCACGTCAGGGATACCGTGGTGTATGAGAACGATCTTCTCCTCCGGCACCTGGTATATATCGCGCAGGAATTCGACTGAGCGTTCGCTCATCACTACCAGCCGGTCTGAAAACTCGGCAATTTGCATCATGATGTGGCGGTCATGAAGGGTCGGATCCTTCAGTATCGTGTGCAGAGTTGTCACAACCGGCATCTTGAGATCACGCAAGAGCTCGATGATAAAGCTGCCCTGCTTGCCACCAAAAATACCGTATTCATGCTGTAGACAGATCACGTCCACCTGGTTGAGGTTGAGCAGGTCGGCCGCCAGGCTGTATTCATTCAGTTGGTTCTGGTTGATCTCGAAGCGCACCTGAGACGGGTAGGCATAGCCTGCCGGCTGGTCGTTCATCGCGACCGCCCAACAGGCTTTGTCCGGTGCATTCAGCGCGATGGATTCAAGAAGGTGCGTGGTGAACGTGGCGATACCACACTGCCGGGGAAGGTAATTGCCAATGAAGACGATGGACTTGAAAGCCTCCCATTCTGGTCGTGAGCCTGTCGTGCCGAAGTTCTCCATAGACGCCTTTTGTTAGCTGGTATTGTTGTGCAGGTAGGTGAGCGATTCGATCTTGATGTAGTAGTACTCGAAGGTCGCCGAACCGCGAACTGATGACCTCGTCTGCAAGGCCCTATTCTACACGGTTTCAAGGTGCTTATCTGTACGGGGGCGAACCGGGGCCCGGACAACGTATAGACGGCGTTTCTCTGGCGCAAAGGATGTTTACCAATACTCACTTGGCATACGGGCGGTGTCCATGTAAGCGGTTCCTTAACATGATCCTTGTTAATACCAGCTGCTTTTCAGTTCCGTCCATGCCTTGCTTATTTTCGCAGCGTCGATAATTGACAGGCCAAGTTCTTTTGCTATCTGTTCACTCTCCGGTCGATGCCGGATAATTTCCTCCAGCAAGGGCCTGTAGTTGCCGTTGAATATGGGCACCCGATATTCAATGATCGGAAATTCATCGGTCATCACAGCGGTGTCACCGGCGAACGCCTGCAGTCCGTTACGGTCGAGCAGAAAATGTGCCGCGAGTTGCTCAGGCGTGCTGATATCAATTTCCCCAAGACTGCGAGCCACGTTGGTATTCGACATCAGGGTCTGGAAATGCCCCGGCGGCAGTGGGGCGTTATTCATTCTGCCAAGGATCAGCGTCTCACCGCTTTCCGTCCACCACAGACTGGCGTTCGGAAATGCTTTTAGAAACGTGGCGATCAGCATGCGGGTATCCTCATTGCTTTGCGTGTGCAACGGGATCCACTGGACCACGACACCCTCATCCGTCAGGCGGCTCTTCGCCAGGTTATAAAAATCCAGGCTGTACAGGTTAGCCATGCCGGCAAGCACAGGCGGCGGGGGCTCCAGTGTGATCACATCAAAGTGCTTGGCCGGGTTGCGCACCATATAGTTTCGACCATCGTCAGTCACCAGCGTTACGTCCGGGTTCAGATGGACCTTTTCGTTCACATCGGCGAACAGATCGCTCAAACCGACGATAGCCCGTGACAGTTCAACGACTGTCAGTTGCGTATCCGGATGTGTCGTGATGGCGCCCGCGGTCAATCCGACACCCAGACAGATGACAAGGGAATTTTTGACGGGTGCCTGCGACATGAATACCGGAATGTGACCTTGCAGGCGCATGTAGCGCACAGCATAGGCACCTGTCCCCGAGTAGGAAGTCCCATTGACCAACAGCCGTTTGAACTTGTCGCCCTCGCCCTCTTCTGTTACTAAAATGGAACCGTAATAATCCTCCTGGTAAGCGATGATCTTACCTGTGGTGTAATTAGTGATCCGGTCACGAACGAGTCTGGGTGGCAGAAAAAGCCAGACAAGCAATGACAGTGCGACCGGAACCAGGGCGATGCGCTTGCCGATTGACTGGCTGGCGGTGGACCGAGCGACAAGGACAACAGCGGTGATGACATACAATGCCGAGATGATCGTGATCGACCAGTAAACGCCCATCACCGGCAACAACAGGAAACCCGTGCACAGTGAGCCGACCACCCCGCCATAGGTATTGATGGCATACAAGCGGCCCATACTCCGACCAACGGTGTGCTGGCTGTCTGTGATCAAGCGGGCGGCTATCGGGATACTGGCACCTAATGCAATCGTCGCCGGCAACAGTGCGCCCGTTGCCCAGAGTGCCCATGTCTGGAAAAACGCCTGTTCGATATTGAGGCCGAATAACCCCATGATGCCGGATACAATCGGTGGCATGACCGAATTCAGTACGGGGACCCCGACGAGGGTGAACAGGGCCGCCAGTGACTGCGATAGCGCAAGTGCCGAGTACAGATCTTTCCAGCGGTCGACCCGGCTGCGTACGATGTAACTGCCGAGCGCGATGCCAATGAGGAACAGCGCCAGAACGATCGAAAATACATACGCGGTCGAACCGATGCCCTGTATCAGCAGGCGTGTCCAGAGAACCTCCAGTGACAGACCCAGGGCGCCGGATAACCCCATGATGGGTAATATGACGCGAGCAGCGCGATTTTGTCGGACTGGCTCTGAAGTTTTGTCAGGGGAAGGCGTCTCATCGACAGGATCAACCCGTGTGTTTGCCCACAACGCTCCCAGCCCGACCAGAATCGACAGGGCAGCGGCAAGTTGTGCGGTATGCGTCAGACCGATGTGCTCGATCAGGTAAAAACCGGAAACCAGCACCCCGACAACCGCGCCGATAGTGTTGGCGGCATAAAGCGTCGCGACGCGGCTGCCAATATGGCCATCACGAGCGATGACGCCACGGTTCATGAAGGGAACTGTTGCCCCGAGCAAGGTAGTCGGAATGATTAAAAGCCCCAGGGTAAGCAGAAAGCGCGCAGCCTGCAGCAGGTAAAAGTGGCTATTCAATAACTCGCTGAAGGGCTGTAATACGATATTGAGTTGGTCCACAAAGGGTGTGACGGCGAGTGCCGTGATGCCGATTCCGATTTCAAGCAGGGCATAAATAAAAAGCGGGCGTCTTGCACGATCGCTGAATTTTCCACCGAGCCATGAACCCAGTGCCATGCCAAGAAAGTAAGCGGCAAGTACTGCTGCGATGGCAAACAGGTTGACACCAAAGGCTACTTGCAGCTTCCGTGCCCAGACGACCTGGTAGATCAAACCGCTGATACCGGATAGCACGAACAAACTGGCGAACATCCAGTAGTTATCTCGCCGTGATGATTTCATGGGTTATCTTTCGGAAGAAGTTTGATGCCCGACAGTTGGTTCTGTCTGTTATCTGGCCGCACTGCTAATGTTTGTGCAGGAAAAATAAAACCCCCTTTTCATAAAGTCCACGTTATTAAACAGCTATACACCTTACATTTCGTTCTGATCGTTAGTCAATCTTCGCTGGATCCTGCCAATGCGTGGCGAATTCGACATGATCAACTGGAAACGAGCACCTGGACAGTCTTGTTCCTGAACGTGACCTTGCCTTCATGAGCGACCTAATATAGGTCTTGGGTAAGCATCACACCCCAAACAATGGTGTTACAACTGGATCACAAGAAAAATTTTACAATTTTCCTCTCCCCTTTGCAGTTGGTAAGCAACTAGAAAAATTTTACAATTTTCCTCTCCCCTTTCCAGTTGGCAAGGCCACCTACCACTATTAGGCACCGTATGACCGCATATCGTTTTGTCCTTATGCATCCGATGATAAAGCGTTGCCTCCACGATACAAGGCTGTCACTACACCAAACACGATACCCAATACCGCCAGCATCCATACCACTGTCGGCCCCGCTGGCCAGTCAAGCCAGAGTGAACACATTAGCCCTGAGGCAAAGGCTAGTATACTCAGTATGGATCCTGCGACAATTGCAGTAATACCCTGTAACTGCCTGACTGCCACTGCCGGAATGATCAGGCTGGAAAATACCAGGTAAACACCGATTAACTGTACCGAGGCTGTCACGGTGACGGCAAATAGTACATAGAATCGCAAACGCCCCGGGCCTAGCCAGTACCAGAGTATAAGCACTGGCAGGTACACCAGAGCGACCACTATCAGCTGGTCACTATTCACCCACAGCAACTGGCCTGTCAGCAGATTCGACAGATGTTCCGCACCGTGCGGATTCCCGGAGAGTAGAAGCAAGGCGCCAGTTGCTGCCATGGCAAAGGTAATACCGATCAGTGCTTCCTGTGTCTCCGGACAGTACCGTTCATAACCGCGAATCAGTATGGCGCCGAGCAGTGCACTCCCCGCAGCTATTCCCTGGGTACCCCAACCACCGATATCCCACCCCAGTAGCACCGCAGCAATGACGCCCAGACCTGCGATCTGAGCAACAGCGAGATCGATAAAAATGATACCACGTTGTAATACTTCCCTGCCCAGTGGAACATGGGTTGTGATAATCAACAAACCAGCGAGTAGCGGTAACCCGATAACATTCAGATCAAATGTTTCCGGTATCATGATGCGGCCGCCAATAACCGACGCAAAGTGTCGTCGAACAAGCTAAACAAATCATTAGCCTCCTCTGTACCACCCACGGTAAACGGTAGCACAACTTCCGCAATCCCGGTTTTGCCAGACAGCCAACGTGCCGCCCTGTCATCCTGATAAGCGGCACGCAAGATCACTCGTGCTGGTTGCTGCTTCAGTGTGTTGACCAACCTCTCCAGATCTGCGCCGCTGGGTGGAACACCGGGCTTCGGTTCAATCGTGGTGAGCTGATGCAACCCCAACCACTGATTCAGATAAACCCAGCTGTTATGTTGAACAACAACATCCATCCCTTTTAGTGGTGCGGCCTGCTGCTCCCACCGATCAATCGCCGCCTGCCAACGAGACAGGAAATCATCCAGATTGTGCTGATACTCCGCCGCATTGCCCGGATCCACCGTAGCGAGTCGTTGTGAAAGCAATTTCGCAACCGCTGCCAGATTATACGGGTTCATCTGGATGTGTGGATTGCCCAGGCTATGAATATCACCTTGGGAGCGATCCAGGCGTTGTGGGCGACCCAGTAGTGACACCACGGAAACCGCTTCAACATAACCGGGTTGTCCGGGTTGAATTTGCGGGTTGTTTGCACGGCGCAATAGCAGAGGCAGCCAGCCTACCTCAAGACCCGCACCGGTGCATATCACCAAATCTGCTCTGCGTATACGCGAAATCAAACTTGGGCGTGCCTGAATATGATGGGGATCCTGTAACGCGACCGTGGCCGTTGTTGTTTTAACCTGCTCACCTCCCACTTCCTTCGCTAACGCGGCCCATTCCGGTTCGCAGGCGAAAACAGAAACTGCTGCCATGCCGGGAAGCGGCAACGCGGATATCGCACCAAGCAATACTATGAAACGTAACATGATGACCTCCTTCAGAAGTGATGTGCCCCGTGGGCGCCTATGGTGAAAATGTATTGAAGATAAATGCGATCGACCGACTGGATGTCCGAATCATCACGGCTGTACTGTAGGCGTAAGCGACCAAACTCGCTATTCGACCAGTCCATCATCAATGAGTAGACCTTTGGTGACACGCCAAGCGTATCCAGTGTTGTTCC
>Ga0114931_10009278_pt1 | contig 11810 bp, 10 predicted proteins | sample 2SBtaG_FD_89579 | JGI IMG/M metagenome (GOLD analysis project Ga0114931, IMG submission 89579) | Deep subsurface microbial communities from Kolumbo volcano to uncover new lineages of life (NeLLi) - 2SBTROV14_V59a metaG | ecosystem: Environmental > Aquatic > Marine > Volcanic | place: Kolumbo...
CCGCCCGCGCCCTCGGGGTGCGGGATGCGGTGATCATGCTCAGACACGTGCTTCCGAACGCAATGGTTGCTACCTTGACGTTCATGCCCTTCATCCTGAACGGCTCGATCGCCACCCTGACCTCGCTCGACTTCCTGGGCTTCGGACTGCCACCCGGGTCGCCGTCGCTCGGCGAGCTGCTCGCCCAGGGAAAGGCAAACCTGCAAGCACCCTGGCTCGGTCTGAGCGCCTTTCTCGTGCTCGCGGTCATGCTGAGCCTGCTCGTCTTCATCGGTGAAGCGGTGCGCGACACCTTTGACCCCCGAAAGATGTTCTCGTAATGGCGAAGCCCCCTTCGCGAGCACTGCTGGAGATCGCCGCCCTGAAGGTCGTCTTCGGGGAACCACCGAACGCCACCCCGGCCGTCCGCGGAATCGATCTCACGGTGGAGCGCAAGGAGTCGGTGGCCCTGGTCGGGGAAAGCGGTTCGGGAAAGTCGGTTACCGCCCTGTCGGTATTGAAGCTGCTGCCCTACCCCCTCGCCCGGCATCCAGCCGGCACGATTCGGTTCGATGGCGAGGAGATCCTCGGCGCCCCCGAGCCCGTGCTCGAACGGATCCGGGGTGGACGGATCGGGATCGTCTTTCAAGAGCCGATGACCTCGCTCAACCCCTTGCACACGATCGAGAAGCAGATAAGCGAAGCGCTGCGCCTCCACCAGACCGTTTCGCGACGGGCCGCTCGGGCTCGCACCCTCGAGCTCCTGGAGCTCGTCGGGATCCGCCAGGCCGCGGATCGGCTCGGGGCCTACCCTCATCAGCTCTCCGGGGGGCAACGCCAGCGCGTGATGATTGCGATGGCCCTCGCCAACGAGCCCGAGCTGCTCATCGCCGACGAGCCGACTACCGCCCTCGATGTCACCATTCAAGCTCAGATCCTCACCCTGCTTCGAGAGCTCCGGGAGCGCCTCGGCATGGCGCTGCTGCTCATCACCCACGATCTCGGCATCGTTCGCAAGATGGCAGACCGGGTGTACGTAATGTGCGACGGAGCGATAGTCGAGAGTGAGCCGACGGAACAGCTCTTCGATGCCCCCGCCCATCCTTACACCCGGCATCTGCTGGCCGCGGAGCCAAAAGGTGCAGCCGTCGAGGCCAGACCCGATGCGCCGGTGATCGTGCGCGCCGAGGACATCCAGGTCTGGTTTCCCATCAAACGGGGCGTGCTGCGCCGCACCGCCGACCACATCAAGGCGGTGGACGGGGTCCGCATCCAGGTCAAGGAAGGACATACCCTCGGCATCGTGGGCGAGAGCGGATCGGGCAAGACGACCCTCGGGCTCGCACTTCTGGGGCTCGAGTCTCACTCCGGATCGGTCCAGTTCGACGGGCGAACCCTCGACGCCCTGCGGAGCAAGGCGCTGCGAGCGCTCCGAAAGGAAATGCAGATCGTCTTCCAGGATCCGTACGGCAGCCTGAGCCCCCGTATGTCAGTGGCACAGATCGTCGGAGAAGGGTTGCTGGTCCACGACCTGGCCCGCACCGCGGCGGAACGGGATGCGCTCATCGTCGACGCGCTTGCCGAGGTGGGCCTCGACCCGGAGACGCGCCACCGTTACCCGCACGAGTTCTCCGGGGGACAGCGCCAGCGGATCGCGATCGCCCGGGCCATGGTCCTCAAGCCCCGCTTGATCATCCTCGACGAGCCGACCTCCGCGCTGGACATGTCCGTCCAAGCGCAGATCGTCGACCTGCTGCGGGATCTGCAACGCCGCCACCGCCTGACCTACATCTTCATCAGCCACGATCTCAAGGTCATCCGAGCATTGAGCCACGACGTGATCGTCATGCGCAACGGGGTGATTGTCGAGCAGGGGACGGTCGATCGCATCTTCGAGCGTCCGGAAGACCCGTACACGAGGACGCTCGTCTCCGCGGCCTTCGACCTCGAGGCAAGCGCGCTCGAGGAAGGCGAGCCCCGCGCCTGACGATCCACCCGATCCCCGCCCTCACCCCCGCACATCGGAACCATGAATGCCCCCCGCCTCGAAGGCCGATCGTCGAGCGTACCGGGACGCCTAGACCGCGTGCCTACCCCAATCCCAACCGGCCCCACCCGGCCCCACCCGGCCCCGGTCTCCCCTCCACCCAACCTCCCGTGTCCTCCGCCAAGAAGATTCTTGACTGTTTTACTCGGAAACCTCTACCATTCCCGACCATATTACTCGGGTTTGACTCGTCCCCAGCGAACAAGGAGGTCAAGGTGTCGCAGCCTGAAGCGGCGATCGCGAACGCGGGCAACGCCACAGCGCCGATCGATCGTCATCTCAAGCGCGAGTACGAGCATGGCTTCGTCACCGATCTCGAGTCCGTCACCCTCCCGCCCGGCCTCGATGAAGACGTCATACGCCACATCTCCCGGATCAAGAACGAGCCCGAGTTCCTGACCGAGTGGCGGCTTGGCGCCTACCGGCAGTGGCGCCGCATGACCGAGCCGAACTGGTCGAGCCTGCACATCGCCCCCATCGACTATCAGGCGATCTCGTATTACTCGGCGCCGAAGTCCAAGGAAGATGGCCCGAAGAGCCTCGACGACGTCGACCCGAAGCTCCTGGAAACTTACGAGAAGCTCGGCATCCCGCTCAACGAGCGGGCCGCGCTCGCCGGTGTCGCGGTAGACGCCGTATTCGACAGCGTCTCCGTCGACACGACCTTCAAGGAGAAGCTTGCCGACGAGGGGATTGTCTTCTGCCCTTTCTCCGAGGCGGTGCAGACCCACCCCGAGCTCATCGAGCAATATCTCGGCAGCGTCGTGCCACAGTCCGACAACTTCTTCGCGTCGTTGAACTCCGCGGTGTTCACCGACGGATCGTTCGTCTACATCCCGAACGGGGTGCGCTGCCCGATGGAGCTGTCGACGTACTTCCGGATCAACGCCTCGAACACCGGACAGTTCGAACGTACCCTGATCATCGCCGCCGAGGGCAGCTACGTGAGCTACCTGGAAGGCTGCACCGCCCCGATGCGCGACGAGAACCAGCTGCACGCCGCGGTCGTCGAGCTCGTCGCCCTCGGCCACGCGCACATCAAGTACTCGACTGTTCAAAACTGGTATCCCGGAGATGAAAATGGTGTCGGCGGGATCTACAACTTCGTTACGAAGCGCGGCGAGTGCCGTGGCGAGTATTCCAAGATCTCCTGGACCCAGGTGGAGACGGGCTCGGCCATCACCTGGAAGTACCCGAGCTGCGTGCTGAAGGGCGACCACTCCGTCGGCGAGTTCTACTCCGTCGCAGTCACGAACAACCATCAGCAAGCCGACACCGGCACCAAGATGGTTCACCTCGGCCGCGACACCCGGAGCAACATCGTCTCAAAGGGAATATCAGCGGGCCGGGCGCGCAACGCCTATCGAGGACTCGTCAGAGTCGCCCGTAGCGCCGAGGGTGCCCGCAATCACGCTCAATGCGATTCGCTGCTCATGGGGGACCGTTGCGCCGCTCACACTTTCCCGTACGTCGAGGTGCGCAACCCCGGCGCGCGAGTCGAGCACGAAGCGACCACATCGAAGATCAGCGAGGACCAGCTCTTCTACTGCCGCCAACGCGGCCTCAGTGAAGAGGATGCGGTGAGCCTCATCGTGAACGGATTTTGCAAGGAAGTGTTTCGGGAGCTCCCCATGGAGTTCGCGGTCGAGGCTCAGAACCTGCTGAACGTCAGCCTGGAAGGCGCGGTGGGTTGACCTCCGTCGGCGACGGCAAGCCCCGGGAATCCCATCCGAATTTGAACGCGGAGTGATCGAGGCCATGAGCGGTCCGATGCTGACCATTGACGACCTGCACGTGAACGTCGACGGCAAACCCATCCTCAAAGGGCTCTGCCTCGAGGTCCAGCGCGGCGAGGTCCACGCGATCATGGGGCCGAACGGCGCCGGAAAGAGCACGCTGTGCCACGTGCTCGCGGGCCGCGACGGCTACGAGGTCACGGCGGGCAAGGTCTATTTCGAAGGAGAGGATCTGCTCGCGCTCGCCCCCGAGGAACGCGCGCACCGTGGGGTCTTTCTCGCCTTCCAGTATCCGGTGGAGATCCCGGGCGTCAACAACACCTACTTCCTGCGCGCGTGCGCAAACGCCGCTTGTCGATATCGTGGCGAGTCGGAGCTCGACGCCTTCGATTTCATGCAACGCGTCCGAGATCGGGTGAAAGTGGTCCAGATGGACGAGGCCCTGCTGAAGCGGGCGGTCAACGAGGGCTTCTCCGGAGGTGAGAAGAAACGCAACGAGATCTTCCAGATGGCGGTGCTGGAGCCGAGGCTTGGCCTGCTGGACGAAACCGACTCGGGGCTCGATATCGATGCGCTCCGAGTCGTCTCCGAGGGGGTGAACTCGCTGCGCGGCGCCGAGCGGGCCTTCGTGATCGTCACCCATTATCAACGCTTGCTCGAGCACATCGTACCGGACGTGGTCCACGTGCTGTTCGGCGGCCGGATCCTCCTCTCCGGAGATCGCAACCTGGCTGAGCGCCTGGAGCGCGAGGGATACGAAGGCCTTCGTGCCGAAGGAACGGCGACATGAGGATGCCATTGCTGAAGGCTGAAAACTTCCTGGCGGCCATCCCGGACCGGACCGCCGGGAACGGAGGTCCGTCGCGCCTTGCCGGAGCGGCTCCCGTTCCGGGTTGGCTCGAATCCACCCGCATGGCGGCGCGGGACACCCTCGGCGCCAGGGGTCTGCCCACACCGCGTGAAGAGGCCTGGAAATACACGAACGTCGCTCCGCTCACCCGCGTGCGTTACAGCGACGGCACCCGAGACACCCCGGATGCCGCCGCCCTGGAGCGGACCCGTTCGGTGGCCTGCTCTGGAGTCGATGCGGACTGCGAGATCGTACTCGTGAACGGCCGCTACGCGGCGTCGCTATCGCGCGGGCAGCGCAGAGACCGCTCAGTCGTTCTCGGTAGCCTGTCGAGCGAGCTGCCCACCTCACCGGAAACCGCCCCGGCGCTGTGGCGTGGCGAGCGCGCTCCCCGGGACGGCTTCGAGGCTCTCAATCTGGCGTATTTCGAAGACGGTGCGCGGATCCGGGTCTCCACCGCCGCCGCGCCGCCGCGAGACCCGCTCACCATTCACGTCGTCCACATTGGAGCGGGCGCGGTTCCGGTCCTCGCAATCCCGGGCAATGTGATCGACCTCGAGGAGGGTGCGCATGCCGTCGTGGTGGAGAGCTACCTTCACGCCGATTCGCAACCGCACTGTCTGGTCGGCGGCACTTTCGTCAGCCTCGGTCCCGGCAGCACGCTCGAACATTACATCCTGTGCTCGGGAAACGAAGCGGGCTCCCACCTCCAGTTTTTCGATGCTGATCTCCGCGAGCAAGCGACCTATCGCTGTGTCCAGATCGGGCTCGGTCACCAGCTCAGTCGGACTCACCTCGCGGTCCGGCTCGAGGAGCCGGGTGCGGACTGCGGTCTGTACGGATTGTCGCTCGCCCGGGCCCGGCAGCACCGGGACTTCCACACGTCTGTCGAGCACCTCGTCGCCCGATGCCGGAGCGACGAGTCGTTCAAGGCGATCGTCACTGGCCATGGGCGTAGCGTGTACAACGGCATGGTCCGGGTCCACGAGGGTGCCGAGAAGACCGTTTCCGCCCAGACCAGCCACAACCTCCTGCTCTCCCCCGATGCCGAGGTCGACACGAAGCCGGAACTCGAGATCTACGCCGACGACGTCCAGTGCTCCCACGGCGCCACCGTGGGACAGCTCGATGCGGAAATGCTCTTCTACCTTCGCTCCCGTGGCCTGGAAGAGGATGCGGCCCGGGCCTTGCTGACCGCGGCCTTCGCCGAGGACGTCATCGAGCGGGTCCCGATCCCGGGGCTTCGGGCCACGCTCGGACGTGGCCTCGGAGCGCTGTTGCCCGACAGCGAGGCCGCGCTCGCGCTCGGACTCATCGATGAATCGGGCCACCTGGCGGCGCCGGCGCCAGGGCGAGCGGAGACGACCCGCGCCGCCGGGGAAACGGCGCGCCCGGAAGAGGTGTTCTGATGGCTTCGAATCCTACCCCTACCCGTCCTCTGGGACATGACGATCCCTACGACGTCGAGGCCATCCGGCGCGACTTTCCGGCCCTTCACCAGGAGGTGAACGGGCACCGGCTCGCCTATCTCGACAACGGCGCTACCAGCCAGAAGCCCCGAGCTGTCATCGACGCCCTGACCCGCTTCTACGAGAACGACAACGCCAACGTTCATCGCGGGGTGCACACTCTGAGTGAACGGGCGACCCTCGCCTACGAGGCGGTTCGCGGCAAGGTCCAGCATTTTCTGGGAGCTGCCGACGAGCGCGAGGTCGTATTCGTCCGGGGGACGACGGAAGGCATCAATCTGGTCGCCCGATGTCACGTGCGCCCGCGCCTCGAGCCCGGCGACGAGATCATCGTCTCGGAGATGGAGCATCACTCGAACATCGTTCCCTGGCAGATCCTCTGCCAGGAGACCGGGGCGAGGCTTCGGGTGATCCCGATAGACGACGACGGAGCCCTCGTACTCGAGCGCTTTCACGAGATGCTGAGCTCTCGAACCCGTTTCGTCTCCCTCGTACACGTCGCCAACTCTCTCGGGACGGTCAACCCGGTTCGGGCAATCATCGAGGCCGCCCATGCCGAGGGCGTGACGGTCATGCTCGACGGCGCTCAGTCCGCGCCCCATATGCCGCTCGACGTGCAGGCGCTCGACTGCGACTTCTTCGCTTTCTCCTCGCACAAGGTTCTGGGACCGACCGGGATCGGCGCCCTGTACGGGAAGCGGGCCCTTCTCGAAGAGATGCCTCCTTATCAGGGGGGCGGGGACATGATCCGCACCGTGAGCTTCGAGGAGACGACTTACGCGGAAGTGCCATTGAAGTTCGAAGCGGGAACACCGAACATCGCCGATACGATTGCGCTCGGCACCGCACTGGGGTACCTGCAAAGCGTCGGCCTGGATCGTGTTGCCGCTCACGAGCAGGCCCTGCTCGAATACGCGACCGAGGCACTGGCGGCCATCGACGGAGTCCGGCTGATCGGCACGGCCCCGCGGAAGGCCGGCATTCTCTCCTTCGTCGTGTCCGGAGTGCACGCCCACGACGTCGGCACCATCCTCGACAGCTGCGGAGTAGCGGTGCGCACCGGTCATCATTGCACTCAGCCCGTCATGGCCCGATTCGGGGTGCCGGCGACCACCCGCGCATCGCTTGCCCTGTACAACAACCGCGACGACACCGATGCACTCGTCGCCGGACTTTACCGCGTGAAGGAGATCTTCAAGCGATGAGCGCGCTACGCGAGCTCTACGAGGAGGTCATTCTCGACCACAACCGCAACCCGCGGAACTATCCAAAGCGTCCGCCGGGCACGAATCATTCGGCCAAGGGGCACAACCCGCTGTGCGGAGACGAGGTCGCCATTCACCTCAGCGTGAAAGACGGCGTCATCGAGGACATTGGCTTCGAAGGGGACGGTTGCGCCATCTCCACCGCCTCGGCCTCGATGCTGACGGAGGCCTTGAAAGGCAAAAACGCGGAGGAGGCGCGCGCACTCTTCGCGCGCGTGCATGGGCTTCTGACCGAGGGCGAGGACCCGGAAGTGGCGATCGCAACCCTCGGGAAGCTGGCCGTCCTCGGAGGAGTGAAGGATTACCCCATGCGGGTCAAGTGCGCCACCCTCGCCTGGCATACGATGATGGCGGCGCTCGAGGGCGACGAAACTGCAACGTCGGAGTGAGCATGAGCAACCTGAGCGAGCGATTCGGCGGGTGGTTCGGGCGAGGGTCGTCGAGCGAAGGTGCTCCCCTCGACCCGACTGAAACCCGCGGCGACCCGAACGGAGCAAAAGAGATCGGAGATCGGGAGCCTTCGCCCCCGGCACCCTCGACCCACACCTCACCTCCAGCGATCGGTGCAGTCGTGGCGGCCTTGCGGCAAGTCTACGACCCCGAGATCCCGGTCAACATCTACGACCTCGGTCTCATCTATCGCGTCGACATCGCCGACGACGGAGCGGTCACCGTGGACATGACGCTTACCGCCCCGGGCTGTCCGGTCGCTCAGGACTTCCCCGGCATCGTCGAGGCCGAGGTTCGGCAGGTCCCGGGAGTCACCTCCGCCCATGTCGAGCTCGTCTGGGATCCTCCCTGGGGCATGGACCGGATGTCCGAGGAGGCGAAACTCGAGCTCGGCATGCTCTGACCCCTGCCATGGCGAACCGGGGGGTCTGGGTGACGGTGGCGCCCGCTGCCGACTTCGCGGTCGGGGAGCGCCGAACCGTTCGGACCGACCGGCATACGATCCTCGTCATTCACACCGCCCGAGGACTCTTCGCCGTCGAGGATCGTTGCAGCCACGACGAGTGGGAGCTGGTGGAAGGGGAGGTGCGCGGCGAGGAGATCGTCTGTCCCCGCCATGCGGCTCGTTTCGATCTCCGCACCGGACGAGCGCTCTCACCCCCGGCGTGGCGTCCCTTGACGACCTTCCCGGTACGTCACCGCGCGGGCGAGATCCAGGTTCGAGCGATCCCGCTCTCGTCCTGACGGCCGTTCTGACACGCTCAGAAAGGTGGAAGGCGCCGCCGACTCGCTACGCGAAACGCCTGGGCAAGCTCCAGGTAGCCATCCGTTACCGGAAACTCCGGAAACTCCCGGCTGATCTTCTCCGGCGGACGAAAGAAGATCCCGCGATCGGCCTCCGAGAGCATCGCGGTGTCGTTGTACGAGTCCCCGGCCGCGATTACCCGAAAATGGAGCATCCGAAGCGCCATCACCGACATCCGCTTCTGGTCAGGCTGCCTCAAACGGTACCCGACGACTCGATCGCTGTCGTCGATCTCCAGGTAGTTGCAGAAGAGCGACGGATATCCGAGCTTGGCCATGAGGGGGGCGGCGAACTCGTAGAACGTGTCCGACAGGATGATGAGCTGGAAGTGAGCCCGCAGCCAGCCGAGAAACGAAGCCGCACCCTCGAGCGGCTCGAGCCCGGCGATGACGTCCTGGATGTCGGCGAGCCGCAGGTCATGCTCTTCGAGGTAACCGAGTCGCCGGCGCATGAGGACATCGTAGTCCGGTACCTCCCGGGTGGTATCCCGCAGACCCTCTATACCGGTGCATTCAGCAACGTTGATCCAAATTTCGGGGACGAGCACCCCTTCCAGGTCCAGACAGGCAATCTCCACCACTACTCCTCTGTCACGACATGCAGTCCAGGGTTCAGAAACTGCCTTCGTTGAAATCCATGATGGGCGAGGCGCCCGCCATCAGGGCCGCGAAGCTGGCGCTGGATCGGGGCAGGACACGCTGCATGTAGAACCGGGCAGTGTCGATCTTGGCACGGTAGACTCCCCCGTCGTCGTCCTGGAGAAGAACGAGCGCTCTCGACGCCATACGGGCCCACATGTACCCGAGCGCGACCTGGCCGAACAGGTTCAGGTAGTCGGTGGCGGCCGCGGCCGCCTCGTCCGGGTCGTTCAGGCCTTCCTCCGCGATCCGGACGGTCGCGCGCTGCAAGCGGCCGAAAGCCTTCGCCAGCGGCAGGGCGAGCTCCCGCATCTCCGGTCGCTCGCGTTGCTCGTCCAGAAACTCGCGCAGGGGGTGAAAAAACGCTCTCAGGTACCGGCCCATGTGGGCCGGGAGCTTACGCCCGACCAGGTCCAGGGCCTGAACCCCGTTCGTCCCCTCGTAGATCTGGGTGATCCGCGCGTCCCGGACGATCTGCTCCATCCCGTTGTCCCGGATATATCCGTGCCCCCCGAGCACCTGGACTCCCAAGTTGGCCACCTCGAAACCGATTTCGGTGAAACCGGCCTTGATGACAGGAGTGAGGAGCTGCACCAGGTCGTCAGCCTCTTCCCGAACCCGCGGGTCCGGGTGATGTCCGGCAAGATCGTGGGCGGTGCTTACCCAGAGTCCCAGGGCGCGCGCGCCTTCGGTCAGCGCCCGCATGGTGAGCAACATGCGGCGCACATCGGGGTGCACGACTATCGGGTCGGCCGGAAGCTCTGGATGGGCCGGTCCCTTGAGAGCCCGTCCCTGAAGCCGCTCCCGGGCGTACGTCACCGCACCCTGATACGCTGCCTCGGCGAGCGCCAGGCCCTGAACACCCACGCCCAGCCGGGCCGCGTTCATCATCGTGAACATGGCAGCCATGCCACGATGAGGCTTGCCGACCAGGTAGCCCCGCGAGGAGTCGAAGCCGAGCGCGCAGGTAGCCGAGGCCCGGATCCCCATCTTGTGCTCGACCGCGGTACAGACCACCCCGTTTGGATCCCCGAGCGTCTCGTCGTCCTCGACCCACCGCTTCGGCACCAGAAAGAGGCTGATCCCCCGAATGCCAGAGGGCGCGTCGGGCAACCGGGCAAGAACCAGATGCACGATGTTCTCGGTGAGGTCATGATCCCCGGACGAGATGAAGATCTTCGAGCCGGTGATTCGATAGGTGCCGTCGGTTTGGGGCTCTGCGCGGGTACGCACCAGACCGAGATCGGTACCACATTGAGGCTCGGTCAGACACATCGTTCCAGCCCACTCGCCCGAGGTGAGCTTGGCCAGAAAACGTGCTTTGAGCTGCTCGCTGCCATGGGCGGCGAGAGCCCGGTACGCGCCCTGGGTCAGCCCCGGGTACATCGCGAACGCCATGTTCGACGCCGAAAACATCTCCTCGGTCATCAAGGCCACCGTGCCCGGCAATCCCTGCCCCCCGAACTCCGGGTCAGCGGTCAAGGTTCCCCAACCGGCGGCGATGAAGCTCGCGTAGGCTTCCTTGAAACCGTCCGGGGTGCGCACGCTCCCGTCGTGGAACACACAGCCCGACTCGTCGCCTCTCTGATTGAGAGGGGCAAGCACCTCGCGCGCGAACTTCGCCGCCTCCTCCAGTATCGCATCGACAAGATCCGGGGTCGTCTCGGCGAAGTCGGGACACTCGGCGAGCCTCTCGGTCAGGCCGAGCTCATGATAGACGTAGCGCATGTCGCGCAAGGGGGCTTCGTACTCGGGCATCTGGCTCTCCGGCGCTCTCGATCGCGCGGGAAAACCGCACACCGCATCACGGCGTTGCGGCGTCGCGCGTCGCGTTCACAGTCTCTTGGGGGACCTCTTAAAAACTCAGAGGTCCCCGCGGTACACGGGTATACCACCAAAACTGAAGGCGTAAGCCTTCGATTTTGAAGCGGGGCGCAAACCGCGTTGGCGCCCGGGCGCGCTCTGAGAAGTCCAGGATGGATTTTTTCAGAGCTTCCTTAGTTTCGTAACGGCCGGCCGGTCTTGAGCATGTGCTCGATCCGTGCCGCCGTCGCGCGGGTGCGAGCCAAGCGGAGGAAGGCATGGCGTTCCAGCGCCGTCAAGTCGTCTTCCTCGACTTCCTCGGTCATGTCAGTGTCGCCTCCGCTCAGCACATCGGCGACCGCACCGGCCACCACCGCATCGTGCTCGCTCGCGACTCCGAGCGCCCGAAACCCCTCGACGGCGAGGTCCAGGGCGGCGCGAGCACTGGGGCCCGGGAGCCGGGCGCGGGGAGACTCCGGCGCCGCATAGCCTTCCGCCAGCTCCAGCACCCGGGCGCGGGCGTCGGCCAGCAGGCGGTCCCGATTCATGGTGATGCGGTCTCGCTCGAGCAAGAAGAGATGGTCTCTTGCCTGCTCGGCCGAGCGCGCCACCGTCGCCAGCGTAATCAGCTCGAATGCCTTTCGAATAGCCGGCATGGGACCGCCCGGCCGGCGAGGATGGTGATGCCAGCGCATCGTCAACTCCTTGCATCCGCCCCAACCGGGGAGAAGACCGACGCCGGCTTCGACGAGCCCCATGTAGGTCTCG
>Ga0114931_10009279_pt1 | contig 11810 bp, 8 predicted proteins | sample 2SBtaG_FD_89579 | JGI IMG/M metagenome (GOLD analysis project Ga0114931, IMG submission 89579) | Deep subsurface microbial communities from Kolumbo volcano to uncover new lineages of life (NeLLi) - 2SBTROV14_V59a metaG | ecosystem: Environmental > Aquatic > Marine > Volcanic | place: Kolumbo...
ACAAACACCCTCAGAGGAAGAGTGTTAAACTTGATGAGTTGATAAATAAATTCGTTAGTATGTGGAACCACGGATTCTCTGAGGATATCAGAATGCGTTCGGAGAACGAAGAGTTCTATCAAAATAAAGGTGTTAAATTTTTAATTGATTTCTATATGAAATATAAACCTTTTTTAGAAAATACGATTGATATAGAAAAAAAAATTCTTTTTAATCTAGATGAAGAGTATAAAATTGTTGGTTATATTGATAGAATTGATAAAAACAAAGAAGGAGAATATGAAGTTCATGACTATAAAACTAACAAATATATGAAAAGTCAGAAAGAAGTTGATTCAGATAGACAACTTGCATTTTATCATTTAGGTATGAAAGAACTTTTTCCTGATGTGAAAAAAGTTAATTTAATCTGGCATTTTCTGTCTTTTAATCAAGAAATAAGATCTGAAAGAACTGAAGAACAACTTGAGGACTTGAAAAAAAGTACTTTACAACTTATTAAGAAAATTGAGTCTACTACTGAATGGAATGCATGTGGAAAACCTTGGTGTGATTGGTGCTCTTATAAAAAGAAACTAGAACTTGAACAAGGAAAAGAATATGTTCCTAAATGGGCTAAGAATGAGAAATTAGATAGGTTTTTCTAACGCTTTCTTTTAGGTTTTTTAGTTTTCTTTGGAATTTTTTTAGAGATTCTCCTTACTACTTTCTTTGGGCTTCTATTTATGCTTATCTTTGAGAATATAAAGATATAAAGTATCTCTAAGATTCCAAGAGTATTTACTATTAATAAAACAATAAACCAAGTTGTGCTATTTTTGTGAGCTGACTTCCAAAGAGCTAGTCCTTTCCAGATAAGACTCCAAATTACCGCAATTAGAATTAGAGAAGTTGGTAATGTAGAATATGAGTAAAGTCCTTCTAATCCGAAAACCATGGAAGGATAAACGAACTTTGATTTATAAATGTTATTAATTTATTTATTGGAGAATATAAATCTTTAAATAGAGTGAGATTCTAGATCGTTAGTTAACACAATTTGTTGTATATGTTTATAGAGTTTACCACAACATCTTGTATTAATTTCGAAGTTACAAAAGAAGATGAGATGTCCATTTTGCGCCCATACAGAAACTAAAGTTACTGACAAAAGGGATGTTGACAAAATAACTAGACGCCGACGGGAATGCTTGAAGTGTGGAAAGAGATTTTCCACGCATGAGAAAACAGAGTGGAAAGAATTAAAGATAATAAAAAGAGTGGTGAAAGTCAATCTTTTGATCGTGAAAAGATTTTAGATGGTATATACAGAGCTTGTGAAAAAAGACCTGTGAATAAAGAAAAAATTGAAATGATGGTAAATAATATTGAGAAAAAAGTTAGGAAAAAAGGAAAGCCTGTAAAAACTGATTTTGTTGGTGAGCTGGTTATGAAAGAATTAAGAAAAGTTGATAAAGTTGCATTTATTAGATTTGCTTCAGTCTATAGAGACTTTGCAGATATATCAGATTTCAAACAAGAAATAAGGAGTCTTATTGGTAAAAAATGAACGAAGATAAAAAAGAATTTAATTTGGACCAAACAAAAGTAAATGATATTGGAAAAGTTGGAGGTGGTGCTGGATTAACACCTTTAGGAGACTTAAAGATTGATAGATTATTTAGTAAATATGGTGACCCTTATAAATTTGATATTAATGGAAAACCTATAGAATGGATTCCTGAGGTTGTAGAAGTTACAGATGATAAAGGAAATAGTGTATACAAACAAGAAGACGTTATGAAGCCCTCTTCTTGGTCTTCTTTGGCACTTAAAGTAGTTGCTAGTAAATATTTCTGGGGTAATTTAAATAAAGGAGAAAGAGAAAACTCTATTGAACAACTTGTAGGAAGAGTTGCAGATTTCTATGACAGGCAAGCTTTGTATCAAAAATATTTTGATAAGAAAGAGTCCAAAATACTAAGAGATGAAATAGCAGCTATTTTGATTAATCAATTGTGCTCTTTTAACTCTCCTGTTTGGTTTAACGCAGGCATTCAAAAGTATAGTGATAAAGCTGGAGGAGTTTCTCCTTGGAAATGGGATTTGATGCAAAATAAAGTTGTGCATGCGGAGAAAAATGAAGATAAACCGCAATGTTCTGCATGTTTTATTTTAAGTGTTAAAGATGACATGGAAGCTATAATGAAGTTACAGCTTGCTGAAGCAATGTTGTTTAAAGGTGGCTCGGGAGCAGGCTCAAATCGTTCTGCATTAAGAAGCTCAAGAGAAAGATTAACAGGCGGAGGAATCGCTTCTGGACCTGTTTCATTTATGAAAGGCTATGACGCTTACGCTGGTGTAATTAAATCTGGTGGAAAAACTAGGCGTGCGGCAAAGATGGAAATACTTAACATTGACCACCCAGACATTATGGACTTTATTACGGCAAAACAAAATGAGGAAAGGAAAGCTTGGGCTTTAATTGAAGCAGGTTATAGTGGAGGCCTGAACGGAGAAGCATACAGTAGTATTTGTTTTCAGAACTCTAATATGAGTGTTAGGGTTCCCGATGAATTTATGGAAGCAGTTAAGAAAGAAGGAGAATGGAAAACAAAGTATATTTTAGAGGATGAAGACTGCGAAACTTACAAAGCTAAAGAGGTAATTAATAAAATAGCTGAAGGGACACATTTATGTGGTGACCCTGGAATGCAGTTTGATAGTGTTATAAACAAGTATCATACATGTAAAAACTCTGGAAGAATAAATGCAAGCAATCCTTGTAGTGAATATATGTTTTTAGATGATACTGCTTGTAATTTGGCTTCTTTGAACTTAATGAAATTTAGAACAGATGAGGGAGCATTTGATGTTGAGAAATTTAAGGAAGTCATTGAAAAAATCATTGTTGCGATGGAACTAAATATTGACGGCGCTAGTTATCCTACTGAAGAGATAACCAAACGCTCACATATATTTAGAACACTTGGCTTGGGCTATGCTAATTTAGGTGCTTTGTTGATGAGTCTTGGTTTACCTTATGACTCTGATGAGGGGCGTGCTGTTGCATCAGCGATTACCTCCATAATGTGTGGGCAAGCATACAAAACATCTGCAAAACTTGCAAAGTTAGTAGGACCCTTTCCAGGATATAAAGAGAATGAAAAACCTATGTTAGAAGTTATGAGAATGCATAAAGAAAATGTTAAAGAAATTTCTGTTAATAAAATGCCTTCCAATTTAAGATATTTGGCTAATGAAGCCTGGGATGTTTGGACTGATGCTTTGGACTTGGGAGAAAAACATGGATATAGAAATGCTCAAACAACTGTGCTTGCTCCGACGGGAACGATTGCTTTCTTAATGGATTGCGATACAACAGGAATAGAACCAGATATTTCTCTTGTAAAATATAAAGTTCTTGCTGGTGGTGGAATGTTAAAAATAGTTAATAGAAGTGTTCCTTTGGCTTTAAGGAATTTGAATTATAGTGAAAGGGAAATTGAAAGGATTGTAGATTACATTGATAAAAACGATATGATTGAGGGTTCCCCAGACTTAAAAGAAGAACACCTGCCTATTTTTGATTGTTCATTCAAACCTGCAAAGGGCAAGCGATCCATACATTACAAAGGACACATTAAAATGATGGGAGTTACTCAACCTTTCATCTCTGGTGCAATTAGTAAAACGATTAACATGCCTGAAGATTCCACAGTTGATGAAATTACTGATGCTTACATTTTTGCTTGGGAACAGGGGCTTAAGGCAGTAGCTATTTATCGAGAGAATAGTAAGAGAAGCCAACCCCTTAACACCCAAAAAACTGAGGGTGAAATGGTTAAGAAAGATGACAAAGGACAACTTACTGTTGAAGCTAGAGAAAGACTTCCTCAAACTAGAAAATCGATGACTCATAAATTTGATATTGCTGGGAATAAAGGTTATTTGACTGTCGGGCTTTATGATGATGGTAGGCCTGGGGAAATATTTGTTTCCATGCATAAAATAGGTAGCACAATTAGAGGACTAATGGATAGCTGGGCGACTTCTGTGTCTTTGAATTTACAGTATGGAATTCCAGTTAAAGATTTGTTTAAGAAATTTAGACATCAAAAGTTTGAGCCTGCTGGTTTCGTAAAAAATATGAGCTCTGGCAACCTTGATGATAAATTCATACAGATAAGAACTGCTTCTTCTATTGTCGACTATGTTTCACAATTTATGATTAACCATTTTGTTGGAGGCTCTGGAATGATAGATATTCAAATAGAAGAAATGGAAAACCCTATAGAAGAGCAAACTGAGCTAGAAGACTTTGGAAACGAAGGACTCATTTGTCCTATTTGTGGAAGCCCTGCGAAGAGAACAGGTAATTGTTCTATGGTTTGCGATTCTTGTAAGACCGTCACAAGACATGGTTGTGGTGAATGATAATGCAACAAGAACAAGGTTGCGAACATTTATTTAAGCATCAAGCCGGTATGGAAATTGATGGTTTGATTTATGATATTTTCTATTGTCAGAAGTGCTTAACTAATGTTAAAAAAGAAAAACTTTGTCCTAAAAATATTGAAAGCGTGAAAGGATAACAATAATTCTTAAATAGTGGTTGTTCATAGAGGAGTCAATGAGTGAGATTGAAAGGGACGCTAGTGTTGTTGAAGATATGAATGTTGGCGAAGGAGGTCATAGATTTCATTACGATTCTAAAGCTGGAACTTTGCATCTGGATGTTTCTAAAAGAGTAACAGAAGATAACCCAAGAGGGAGAGTTTTAGTTACTAAAATTGTGGCTAAGGGTATGAATGATAGTTTCGAAGAGAATGTTAGGTTAAATGCTGATTCTCCTGCTGGAGTTCATAGATATCTTTTATCTGATGAAAAAGGACATGTTAGAGAGTACACTTCTAAGGCTTATTTAAAAGCTCGTAGTAATGGATTAAGTTAACAATATTAACTAAAGATTTATTAATGCATTTTATTAAAGTTTGAGATGGCGATACAAAAGTTAGATGATGCTAATTTTAATGATTTCATTTCTAAAGGGGAATGTCTTGTAGATTTTTATGCTGACTGGTGTGGTCCTTGTAAGATGCTTGGTCCGATTTTTGAAAAAGCTTCTAACGAGGTTAAAAACGTTAAGTTTGGGAAAATAAATGTAGATGGAAATCAAGACACAGCTAGTAAATTCGGTGTGATGAGTATACCTACAGTTATCTTTTTTAAAGATGGGAAACAAGTTGAAAGAGTTACTGGAGTAATGGGTGTCGAAGATATTAAGAAAAAAATTAAGGATTCATTTTAATCAAAAATATTCTCAATAAAAACCCTTAAAAACAAACTTTTTCTATTCTCATTAGCTTCTTTTAAAGGAGTATGTGGTCCCGTAGCTCAGTCTGGTCAGAGCACTAGGCTTTTACAGAAGATCAAGATCTCTGTCTCTCAAAAAGCAGAGCTTGTTTGAAGTAACCTAGGTGTCGAGGGTTCAAATCCCTTCGGGGCCATTTAGGATTTGAACACTGCACGATTAAAAATCGCTAGCCTTCGTTTCTCTCAAGTCGAAACTTCAGGAATCCCTTCGGGGCCATTTTACTTAAAAACAGGGCAAAGGGAAAGTTTTAAAAACCTACTTTTTCAATCTTTTATTATCCTTCAGTTGTTAAAATATTTTTGACAACTTTTTCAAGCCAAATGCATATTTTACAACCAAAACACACAAAGTTGAAGCCGGATGAGGTGAAATCATTAGTTTCTAAATATAACATTTCTGTTTCACAATTGCCGAAGATAAAATCGGACGACCTTGGAGTTCCTGAAAATTGTGTTAGAGGGGATGTTGTTAAAATTGAAAGAGAAGTTGATGAAAAAATTAGAGTATATTATAGGGTGGTAATATGAATCAAGTCAAAAGTAAACACACATTAGTTAGGAAATATCTTAATCAGCATTCTCTTGTAGAGTCTAATATTCTAAGTTATAATAATTTTACTAATGGTAGAATGCAACAAATTGTTAATGAAATTAACACTAGTTTCTCAAATGAAGACATAGAAATAAAATTAGGAAAGATTAAATTTGGTAAACCTAATGTAATTGAAGCTGATGGAAGTACAAATCCAATCACTCCAACAGAAGCAAGACTGAGGAACATGACTTACTCTGCTCCTGTTTTTCTAGAAATAACTGTTAAATATGCTGAACAATCAGATAGTGCAGATGTTGAAATAGGAAGAATGCCTGTTATGGTTAAGAGTTCTTCTTGTAATACTGATGGTATGAGTAAAGAAGAATTAGTAGATAATTATATGGACCCTCTTGACCCTGGAGGATACTTCATAATAAATGGTAATGATAGAATTATGGTTATGACTGAAGACCTTGCATCTAATCAACCGTTTATTGAAGATGGAAGACTTGGACTTACATTAAGACTGTTTTCACAAAGAGGACCATATAAAATACCTACTACAATTTCTGAGAATAAAGAAGGTATTTTAGATTTAACTTTTAGTAGACTTAAAAATATTCCTGCTGTTGTTTTATTGAAAGCTCTTGGAATGACAAAGGATGTTGATATTGTTAAAAATATTGGTAGAGAAGAAGATATTGTTATAGTTAATCTTTATAATTTTACTGACATACAAAATCAAGAAGATGCTTTGTTGTACATTGCAGAGAAGTCTGGAATTCAAGGAACTAAAAAAGAAATACTAGATAGAATAAAACAAAGAATTGATAGTTATCTCTTACCACACATTGGAACAGAAAAACAAGTTAGAGAAGAAAAAGCACTTACTATATGTAAATTAATTAAGCAATATCTTGGAGCTAAGGAAAACAAAAAAATAAGAACAGACAAAGATCATTACGCAAATAAGAGAGTTAAACTTACAGGAGATTTGTTGTCTGATTTATTTAGAGTCAATCTTAATATTTTCATTAGAGATATAAAATACTCCTTGCAGAAAATTTCTAAGAGAAAGAAATTTTATTCTATAAAAACTATTGCAAAATCTACTTTGTTCACACATAGAATTGAAAGCGCTATTGCTACTGGTTCTTGGATTGGAGAAAGAACCGGCGTTACCCAAAATATGCAGAAAACAAACTACTTGGACATGCTTTCACAACTTCAGAGAGTTTCTAGTATGTTACCTGGAGAACAAGCAAACTTCCTCGCTAGGACTTTGCACCCTACACATTATGGAAGGTTCTGTCCTACTGAAACTCCAGAAGGAACAGAAATTGGTTTGAGAAAAAACCTTGCTTTGTTATCTAGAATTTCTACAATAGTTACTGATTTTTCTGAAAAAGGAGCAATTAAAGTTTTAGAGTCTTTCGGATTGAACAAAGAAGAAGGTAAAGATTTATTCTTTAATGGTAGATTTATAGGACTAGTTAAAGACCCTGAAGATTTTGCTAAAAAAGTTAGAGAAGAAAGAAGGAAAGGAAATTTCCCTACCGAACTTAATATTAGAAGTAATAATGAGACAGGCATAGTTTCTATTTCTACAGAAGTTGGGAGAGTGCAAAGACCTGTTATTATTGTTGAGAATGGTCAGAGCAAACTTAAGAAAGAACATTTAGATTTATTAGAACAAGATAAAATAATTTGGAAAGACTTGATAAAAGAAGGAGTTATTGAATATTTAGATGCTGCAGAAGAAGAAGATGCACTTGTTGCTATGAAAGCAGAAGATATTGGAGAGAAGCATACACATCTTGAAATAGATACAATTGATTTGTTTGGATTAATAACTTCTTTAGTTCCCTTTGGAAACCATGACCAATCTTCTAGAGTTAATAGAGGTAGCAAGACACTTAAACAAAGTCTAGGAATTTATGCTGCGAACTACCTTTCAAGAATAGACACTGACGTTTCTATTTTACATTATCCTCAGAATCCAATTGTTAAGAGTTTTGTATATGATAGTTTGAACATTTACCCTTCTGGACAAAACTTAGTTGTTGCGATTATGCCTTTTGAGGGCTATAATGTAGAAGATGCACTTGTTCTTAATAAAGCAAGTGTCGAGAGAGGTATGGGAAGAAGCACATATTATAGGCCTTACAAATCAACTGAAAGAAATTACACTGGAGGATTGAAAGATGAAATTATTATTCCAGATAAAGATATTGTAGGTTATAGAACTGAAGAAGCATATAAATTCCTAGAAGACGATGGAATTGCATTCCCAGAAGCAAAGGTTAAATCTGGCGATGTTGTTATTGGTAAAGTAACTCCTCCAAAATTCCTTTCTGAAGCTAAAGATATTAGTATCCAATCTAAGAAAGAAGCTAGCTCTGCAATAAAACAAGAAGAAACTGGAACTGTAGATGGTGTTTTCATTACAGCAGACTCTGAAGGTAATAAAATTGTGCAAGTTAGAATTAGAGATTTAAGATTGCCTGAAGCAGGAGACAAATATGCTACACCTCACGGACAGAAAGGAGTCATAGGATTGCTTGCCGACTCAAATGATATTCCATTTACTTCAAGAGGAGTTAAACCTGACTTAATGTTTAACCCTCACGGTATTCCTAGCAGAATGACTATGGGTTATCTGATTGAGTTACTTGCTGGTAAGGCTGGCGCTGCTAGTGGTCATGTTGTTGATGGTACTCCATTCTCTGGAGCAAGCACCGAGGAACTTGAAGGAATGTTAAGGGAAGTTGGTTTTAGAGAAGATGGAAAAGAAACAATGTATGATGGAATTACTGGAAAGAAAATGGATGCTAAAATTTACATAGGTAACATGTATTATTTGAAACTTAAATATATGGTTAAAAACAAAATCCATGCAAGAGCGTCTGGTAAGGTTGCACTTTTAACAAGACAACCAACTGAAGGAAGGTCTAGAGGTGGAGCTTTGAGACTTGGGGAAATGGAACAACAAGCATTAGTTGCACATGGCGCATCTTTACTTTTGAAAGAACGTTACGATTCCGATAAGACACAATTATATGTTTGTTCTAAGTGTGGACATCTTGCAGTTAAAGATAGAATAAGAAACAAAACATATTGTATGGTTTGTAATAGTGCAGAAATTGAACCTGTTGAAGTATCATATGCCTTCAAGTTATTAGTTGATGAGCTCTTAGCATTGCACGTACTAGCAGCTTTTGAATTAAAAAATAAATACGAATAAATGGAAATTAAAAATTTACAAACTTACAACTCTCAAGAATCTGAGCTAAACTCAGCTAGTGAGAGCAGTAGTTGAAAGAAATGGAAAACGAAATAATTACCAAAAAAATCAAGGCATTAAAATTTAGTTTGATCACACCTGAACAAATTAAAAAAATTAGTGTAGCGAAGATTATAACGCCAGAGCTTTATGATGTTGATGGTTTTCCAGTCGATGGTGGATTGATGGACCTTAGATTAGGAGCTATAGACCCAGGAGTTAGATGTAGGACTGATGGTGCCACAATGAAAGAATGTCCGGGATATCCAGGAAGCATTGAATTGGCTAGACCTATTATTCATATAAAGTATATACCTCTTATTGAATTGTTCTTAAGAAGCTTCTGTCGTAATTGTAATAAACTTTTATTAGATGATTCAAAACTAGCCGACCTTACACCTGCAGAAAGAGCAAAGAAAGCCAGAGATAAGAAAAAATGCCCTCATTGTAGTGAACCTCAAGAAAAAGTTAAGTTAGAAAAGCCAAGTTCGTTTATGGTTGGTAAAAAAAGACTTTTTCCGACGGAGATTAGAGAGATATTGGTTAAGATTCCAGATGAAGAAATTAGAAAGATTGGTGTTAATATAAAGACGTGTAGACCTGAATGGGCTATCCTCTCTCAGTTGCTTGTACCTAGTGTTAATGTTAGACCATCTATAACTTTAGAATCAGGTGAAAGAAGTGAAGATGATTTAACTCATAAATTGTCAGATATCATAAGAGCTAACCAAAGACTTTGGGAGAACTTGAATGCTGGGGCACCAGAAGTTATTATAGAAGATTTGTGGGACTTACTACAATATCATGTTACAACTTTCTTTGATAATAATATAACAAGAATTCCTCCTGCGAGACATAGGTCTGGTCAACCACTTAAAACAATTACTGAAAGAATTAAAGGTAAAGAAGGAAGAATAAGGAAAAACCTTGCTGGTAAAAGAGTTAATTTCTCTTCTAGAACTGTTTTATCTCCTGACCCAAATTTGAAAATTGATGAAGTTGGTATACCTTTGGAGATTGCAGAGATAATTACCGTTGCGGAAAGTGTGACTAATGTAAATATTGAAAAAATGCAATCTTTAATTAGAAAGGGTGCAGAATACCCTGGAGCAAATTATGTAATAAGACCTGATGGAAGAAGAAAAAGAATAACTGTAGATCTTAAGGAAGAGCTTTGTAATGAGATACAACCAGGATATAAAGTAGAAAGACACTTGCAAGATGGAGATGTTGTTCTTTTCAATCGACACCCTTCCTTGCATAAACAAAGCTTAATGGCACATTATGCGAGAGTACTTCCTGGGAGAACATTTAGAATACACCCTGCAGCTGCTAACCCTTACAACGCTGACTTTGATGGTGATGAATGTAATGTCCATTCCCCACAAACTGAAGAGGCTAGAGCTGAATCGAAAACTCTTTTAGATATAAAGAATAATATAATATCCTCTAAAAATAACACTAATCTTGTTGGGAGTATTGCCGACGCAGTTACTGGCTCTTATATTTTGAGTAAAGCTAAAATGAATAAAGCTGAGGCGGATTTGTTGTTATTCTCAACTGGAATCATTGGAGACTTTAAAAATAAAGAAATAAAAGGCATTGATGTTTTTGAAAAGATAATTCCAAAAGGTGCTAAGATTAACATGCCTTCAGAAATTTTAGGAAGTAATAGTTTTGGTCTTGAAGACGGACCTATGGTTAAATTAATTGATAAAAACTGTGGAAGAGAAAGAGCAGTTACTGCAATGCATGATGCATTTAAAATAGGTACTAATTATTTGAGTAGAAAAGGTTATACTCTTTCTGCACAGGATTTAAATGTCTCTCCGAAAGTTAAAGAGATAACTAGAGAAATAATTGAAAAAGCAGAGAAAAAAGCAGAAGACATAATAAAAGAATCAGAGGCTGGAACATTATCTTTGATACATGGAAAGAATATAGAAGAATCTAGAGAAATTAAAATATCTCAGGTTTTGAATGGAGTTAGAACAGAAGTTGGAGAAGTAGTTAAGGAAAATTTCCCAAAAGATGGTAATGTTAATAAAATGATTACATCAAAAGCTGCGGGAAGCATGCTTAACATTACTCAGATTGGTTGCTGTGTTGGACAACAATCTCTTTGGGGTGGAAGAATTAGTTTTGGTTATAATGATAGAACACTTTCTTTCTTCGAGAAAGGAGATATGGGCTCTGCATCTAGAGGGTTCATAAAATCTTCATTCTCTGATGGCTTGAATCCTACTGAATTTTTCTTTGGAGCAATTGCTGGAAGAGACTCACTTATGGATACTGCATTGAGAACACCTAAGTCTGGTTATTTGTATAGAAGACTAGTTAGTGCATTTCAAGATTTGAAAGTTGAATATGACAATACTGTAAGAGACGCTTCTAAAAATATTATTCAATTCCAATACGGAACTGATGGTATGGATGTTGGGAGTTTACATTTGAATGCTAAAGTTTCTCCTGGAGAAAGCGTTGGTGTTGTGACTGCTCAGAGTTTTGGTGAGGCTTCTACCCAAATGGTTCTTAATGTTTTCCACTCTGCTGGTGTTGCAGAAATGCAGGTTACACAAGGACTTCCTAGATTAATAGAAATTTTTGATGCGAGAAAGAAACCATCTACTCCGCTTA
>Ga0114931_10009280_pt1 | contig 11809 bp, 9 predicted proteins | sample 2SBtaG_FD_89579 | JGI IMG/M metagenome (GOLD analysis project Ga0114931, IMG submission 89579) | Deep subsurface microbial communities from Kolumbo volcano to uncover new lineages of life (NeLLi) - 2SBTROV14_V59a metaG | ecosystem: Environmental > Aquatic > Marine > Volcanic | place: Kolumbo...
AGGCCGCTGTAGCACGCCTACAGCAAGTTTCGATAACGCCGACTGTGGGACTGCACACAACGGCCTATCCTTTTAATTTCAATCCGTTAGGGGCTTCAAGCAGACTCCGGTTCCGTGTTGTAGCTCTTGCAAAGGACCCTGCCATTCGCGGCGAGCCACGCCTTGATCCGAAGCCTGCTTGAAGCCCGGAAGGCAATGTATGTTGGTGCCGGGTTAATACCTTAATCTCTGACAGGCAGAAGTGCTGCCGGTCGACTTATTCTCGGGGCAATCCGTCGATTTGTCCATGACCTGCTTATCGGCCGCAATGCGCGTTTGCCGTCAATCCAGGCCAGGGAAGGTTAGCGTGACGCAGGTGCCGCCCATTTCAGAGCAGGTGCCGACCTCGAGTGCGCCGCCGTAGAGCTTGATGATATCCCGCGACATCGCCAGGCCGATTCCGTGACCGTGCACCGGGTCCGCGCTGGCGCCGCGTTCCGCGACCTGACCTCGGATCGTGGCGTCGATACCGGGGCCGTCATCCGCGATCCGGATACGTAAACCCGGCCGCCGTTTGCCCGATTCGGGAACCGCTTGTGCCTCGATCCGGATGCGTTGTCTGCACCAGATGCAGGCGTTATCGAGCACGTTTCCCAGGACCTCGAGCAAGTCGTCCTCGTCGCCGTGAAAGAGGGCGTCGGTGTCGATCTCCTGCGTAAACTCGATGCCCTTTTCGGCATAGACCTTCTTCAGGGCCGATACGACCTTGGCGATCATGTCGCCGACGGAAACGGGACCCATGAGTTGGGTGCGACCCGAGCCGGCCGCCCTGCGTAGCTGGTAATCGATCTGCTGCGAAATACGATCGACCTGGTCGCCGATCAGTTCGCTGAGATTGCCGGTCTCGTGCGGGCGCTCCATCTCCGCGCGGATTACGGCCAGTGGCGTCTTGAGGCTGTGGGCGAGGTCGTCCAGGGAGTGCCGAAAGCGTGTAGCGTGCTCGCGCTCGACGCGAAGCAGGCCGTTGAGGTTTTCCGTAAGGGCCTGAAGTTCTCTCGGGTAGTCGTTCCCGAGGCGATCCTTTTCGCCGTTTTCGATGGCGCGCAGATCGTCCGCTACTCGCCGGAGCGGGCTGAGTCCCCAACGCAGGATCAGGGCGTGCACCACGAGCAGGGCGATCATGACCCCGAGAAGCGCGCCCCATAGGAGTTTTCGGAATGCGTCGAGCCGGCCGGTCAGTGTGCGCAGATCCTCACCGACCGAAAAGGTATAGACCCTTGAAGTATTTGGCGAGGCGTCCCAGGACACCCCGAGATCGAAAGTCGCCATGGGCCGTTCGGTCTGCGCGCGCTTTTGCCAGCGCTTCTCGCCGAGCTTCATGGCCTTGACGGGGATCGCCGGCTCGTCGCCGCTGGAGGGCGACAGCCAGGCGATGCGGCCGTCGGGACCCAGAATCTGACCGTACAGACCGGAGCCCGGGGTAAAGAACGCGGGGATCGGGATTTCGTTGATCAGCTCGATGTCGCCGTTCGGTCGGGGTGAGGCCGCCGCGATCAGCACCGAGGCGTGGGCTTGAAGGTGTTCCTCCTGGGCCGTTTCGAGAGAGTGGCGATAGGCTTCCTCCAGCGTGAATCCCGTCATCGCGAAAAACACCGAGATCACGAAGGTTAGCGCGATCGATAGCCTGAGATGTACCGAATTCACGGTCCGTCCGGTTGTTTCATGGGGAAACGATACCCGCGTCCGCGCAGGGTCTCGATGGGATGCAGGCGTCCGTCGGGATCGATTTTGCGGCGCAAACGGCCGATGAAGACCTCGATGACGTTACTGTCGCGATCGAAATCCTGGTCGTAGAGGTGTTCGGTGAGTTCGGTTTTGGAAATCACCCGGTCGGCATGCAGCATGAGGTACTCGAGCGCCTTGTATTCGAAGGCCGTGAGGTTTGCCGGCCGGTCCTCGATGCGAACCGTTTGCTTCAAGGTGTCCAGCTCGATCTGACCGATCGTCAAAGTGCCTTGGCTCCAGCCTGCCGCTCGCCGAACCAGGGCATTGAGGCGCGCCATCAGTTCCTCGATATGAAATGGTTTGACAAGGTAGTCGTCGGCGCCGGCCTCCAGGCCTGAGACCTTTTCTTGCCAGCGTCCCTGGGCTGTCAGTATCAGGATGGGAAAGGTGTGGGATTCATCGCGCAACGTGCGGATCAGTTCGATGCCGGGGAGTTTCGGTAGTCCGAGGTCGATGATCGCGACATCGAAAGGGTGTTCGCGTCCGAGATAGAGGCCAAGCTCGCCGTCCTCGGCCGAGTCCACGGCGCAACCATGGGCTCTGAGTTGCTCCTCGAGATGGGTCCTCAGTCTGGGTTCGTCTTCGACCAGGAGTACTCTCATGACAGTCTCATCGATTAACGGCCTATAGGGCGAAATGGAGAAACCATCGGCTAAGAATGTAACCAAGCGCGGGATAGATCAAGCCCTTTGTGCGCCGAAGGCGGCTTGGGGGCGACGAAAGGGTGGTCGGATGTAATACAAAAAAAGAGGCCGGGTAACCCCGGCCTCTTCCTGGTGCTTAGCACTCTTCCGAGTCGATTCAGGAGCGAGGATATCGTCCCGAATGATGCGGATGTTCCTTAGAATGCAAACTGGGACCACAGGCCGATCTGACTGTCCTTCTTCGATGTGACACCACCGGTGCTGGATTTGACGTGGTCGTAGCCCAGAGCCAGCGTGACGTGCTTGGTCGGGTAGTACTCGACACCGACGCCATAGTGATCCTGCTTGAGCTTGGGAACGACATTGTCCTTCGTATGGTCGAATCGAGCGAATGCGCCGTAGTTGTGGGGCAGCTTGGTCCAGCCCCAAACGGAGTAGGCGGTCTCGCGAACCGATGTGCCGCCCGTGGGGTCCTTCTTTTTGCTGGCCAAGTTGGCGCCGACGCGGTAGTCGCCGCCCTGGCCGTAGGTGGCCATGATCTGATACAGCGTGGACTTGGTCTCGGTACCGTTGGCGCCGGCCGGCTGGGTCTTGGTGGCCTTGTAACCGTTGCGATACTGAAGGTCAAGGGTCATGCCCGGGAGCAGGTCGTAGCCGATGCGGCCGTCGAAATCCATGCTCTTGCCTTCGCGATCGGTATGGCTGTAGCCGGCGCCGTTGGTAAGCGTGGCCCAGTAGTGCGCCTTGCCGTCAGCGACGTCGCCCTTGAGGCCGATGCCGAGATCGGAAGATGCGTCGTAGCCGTTCTGGTCGACCAAGACCTTGCTGAAGTAGCGGTGCTTCCAGAGACCCTGCTCGTAGTCGATCCAGGGGGTGTGGGACTGACCGAGACGTAGGACGGCGGCCTTGCCGGCCAGCTTGCCCTCGAGGTAGGCGTATTTCAGGAAGACGTAGTCATTCTTTGAAGATAGCTCGGAAGCGCTGGCCTGGCGGATGTCGGTCGTGACGCGCATGAGCCACTCTTTGTCGAAGTTGTACTTGACCGTAAAGTAGGCGCGATCGACACTGGCGGACTGTGTCTTGGTGTTCGGGCTGGCAGCCGTATCCTTCTCTGAGACCAACTTCGTGAAGACCTTGGACTCGATGGAGAGCTTGCTGTCGCCTTTCTCGAGGACAGTGATGCCGCCGGCCTGCGCCGTGGTCACGGCCATCCCGCAAACGATCCCGGCAGCACTCGCAATGATTTTTCTATTCATGGCGACTTCTTTCTCCATAGTGGTTGTTGATCAAAGTCAAAAAATAACAGCGTACTAATAATATTTTGTAATATGTGTATTGGTATCCCGCGAACGCAAAAAAACCGCGCTGCAATCCCTACGCAAGCGTATTGGTTAATGGGAGCTTGGTCTTGAGGCGTCGTCGGGGCTGACCCACGGGAAATGCCTTCGCAGGACCCAAATGTCTCCTGGGGCAAATGCGGCGTACGTGCTTCCCAAGCGCCTTTACTTCGCCGTTATCTGAATAGCCCCCTTGCATATATAGCTGGGTCTACAGATGTACGGCATTGCTTATCGGGCGCCCTCCGGTGTCGGTACCCACACCCGTCAAATCTCCGGGACTCCTGGCGCCTCGATATGCCGCGAGTATAAGTAGCGAATATGACAGTTTTGTTACAAAATGACAATTTGATGACAGTTAGATGAATTTTTTATGAATTTTTTATGACAGAGGGGCGCTTGCGTGTTCGCGGGATTTCTTCGGGGAAGTTTCTAACTCACTTTAATAGCGGACATTTTTCCGAAGCTTTCGATTTTTTCGGCCAGAGAGGATAGTTCGTTATCTCAGGCCTCCTGTCGGATGTAGCATTACTGTCATAATTGACGGATAGAATCAGCGCAGTTTGAAGAGGCGGCCGCCGGGCGAATTGTGACGCGCGGGTGTTCTCGATGTAGATTTCCAATGACTAAGTAAGTGAGGTATGTGCTGAATATGAATAAGCGTATTGTTATCGCGGCTACGGTGGCGTTGTCCGCCCTGTCGTTGAATGCCGAGGCGCGCGATCAGATCCGGATCGTGGGTTCGTCGACCGTTTACCCGTTCGCCAGCTATGTTGCAGAAGAGCTGGGCGCAACGACGACGATCAAGACCCCGGTCATCGAGTCGACCGGTTCCGGCGGCGGCATGAAGCTGTTCTGCGCCGGCGCGGATATGGATACCCCGGATATCACCAATGCCTCACGCCGCATGAAGCCTTCCGAGTTCGAGAAGTGCCAGAAGAACGGCGTCAAGGACATCACCGAGGCGGTTATCGGTTATGACGGCATCGCGATTGCCCAGGGCGCCGATGCCAAGCCCTTGAACCTCTCTCGCGAGGCGATCCTGCTGGCTGTTGCCGACGAAGTACCCAATGCCGCCGGTACCGGGCTGGTCAAGAACAGCTATACGTATTGGGACGAGATCGATGCCAAGCTTCCGCATCGTCGCATCCTGTTCTACGGGCCGCCCACCTCTTCGGGTACCCGTGACGCCTTCGAGGACCTGGTCATGAAGCACCTGACCAAGCATATGGCGGCTTACGGCAAGAAGAAGTACCACAAGATCCGTCAGGACGGTGCCTATGTCCCGTCGGGTGAGAACGATAATCTGATCGTTCAGAAGCTGACCAAGGACGCCTCCGCGCTCGGCATCTTCGGTTACAGCTATCTGGAAGAAAATGGCGACATTCTCAAGGCCGCTACGGTCGACGGCATCGCGCCTGAGCCCGACACGATCTCTTCCGGCAAGTACCCGGTGTCGCGTTCCCTGTACTTCTACATCAAGAAGTCCCATGAGGCGCAGGTCAAGGGCATCGCCAAGTACGTCAGCATGTTCATGAGTGAAGATATGATCGGTAAAGGCGGCAACCTGTCCGAAATCGGTCTGATTCCGCTGCCGGAGCGCTACCGCAACGACATCCGCAGCCGGGTCGAGAAGCGTGTCAATTTGACGCTGGGCGATCTGAAGAAGAAATAAGCGCGATTTTTCAGCGTTGTCATGATAGATTGGCCTGGGGAAACTCGGGCCAATTTTTTGTTGTTGGCCTATGATCATTTCCGGCCATATAGTTTAGGAATCTCTGATTGAGTCAGGGGTTCCCCAAGTCTCAAATACGGTATATTGAAGTGGTCGGAACGAAGATTGGGGGGAATGGCTCGACGCGAGCCGCTTTGTAATGACTGCGTCTGACGTCGTCTTTATCCTGTTGGCGGGATTCCTGCCAATGGCGTGGTTTGCGCACCGCCTTGGCAAGAATAGAGCCGTGGCGCTCGGTGGCGCGGACAATATGCATTCGCAACCGGGACACTACGGCTGGTACGCCGTGCTGGGCCTCGCCCTGCCCGCGCTTGGGGTCGCAGTTGTCGGCGCGATCCTTTCTCTTACCGGTGTCTACCACGTTCCCGCTATCATGCTGGTGACGGCCGCCCTGGTCGTCTCCGCCGCAGGGCTCAGTCTTGCCCTTCGATTCATGCGCGCGGACCTGCCTGCGCGAAACATCGTCGAGTCATCCATCATTTGGGGGCTGCGCCTTGCCTCGATGATCTCGATCCTGACCACGGTGGGGATCTTGTTGTCGGTGATCATCGAGGCGATCGAGTTTTTTAAGATCGTTGGCTTCTGGAATTTCCTGACCGGTACCGAGTGGAATCCGGATACGGCCTTTCTGGCCGGTGCGGGACGCGGGCATGAAGACGTAGCTCAGGCCCATTTCGGATCGGTCCCGATCTTTGCCGGAACATTCATGATCACCCTGATCGCGATGTTCGTGGCAATCCCGATCGGGCTCTATGCCGCGATCTTTATGTCGGAATACGCGAGCCGCCCGGTCAGGGGCTGGCTGAAACCCGCGCTCGAGGTCCTGGCGGGCATTCCTACCGTGGTGTACGGTTTCTTCGCCGCGATCACCATCAGCCCGCTCGTGGTGCAGACGGCGGCATTTTTCGGCCTTGCGGCCGATGCGACCAATGCCTTGGCGCCGGGCATCGTCATGGGGGTCATGATCATTCCGTTCATCTCCTCCCTGTCCGACGATGTCCTGATGGCCGTGCCCCAATCATTGCGCGAAGGGTCGCTGGCCATGGGTGTCACCAAGGCCGAGACCATTCGTCATATCGTGATCCTGGCGGCATTGCCCGGCATCATCTCGGCTTCTCTGTTGGGGGTCTCGAGGGCGGTGGGCGAGACCATGATCGTCGTCATGGCCGCGGGTCTCAGGCCCAATCTGACCTGGAACCCGCTGGAAGGCATGACCACGGTCACGGTGCGTATCGTGGACGCACTGACCGGCGATCAGGAATTCAACTCTCCATTGACGCAATCGGCTTTCGGTCTCGGTCTGGTACTCCTGGTCCTGACCATGATCCTGAATCTGATTTCATTGACCGTCATACGCCGCTTCAGGTTGAAGTATGAGTAATATCGATCTAACACCCTCGATACGGCGCCGTTACCGCGCCGAACAGCGCTTCAAGGTGTACTGCATGTCGGCGGTCGCCTTCGCCCTGCTGTTCCTGGCCTTCTTTTTCATCGACCTGGTGAGCCGGGGGTGGCCCGCCTTGGAGCAGGCCCAGCTCCAGACCGAGGTCTCCTATTCGGAGACGGTCAAGGCCGGCCACTACCGTAAGGCTATCGACAAGTCCCTGCAAAAGATCGCAAGCAGGGGCTGGTTGCGTACCCTGCCGCTCTACTTGCGTCAACATCCGGATCGGGTCGGTGACAAGGAGGTCATGTGGATTACCGCCGACGCCAGCGTCGATCAGTATCTGAAGGGGCATCAAAGCAACCTCAAGGAAAAGCAGCGCAAGCTTGTGGATCGGCTCTACTCCGAAGGGCGGATTCGCTTAGGTTTCAACTGGGACTTCTTCACCCGTGGGGATTCCAAGCTGCCGGAGCTGGCGGGTATTCATTCGGCGATTGTCGGTACGGTCTACGTACTCTTTTTGACGATGATATTCGCGTTGCCTATCGGCGTCATGACGGCGATCTATCTCGAGGAATTCGCGCCCGACAATCGCTTGATTCGCATGATCGAGGTCAATATCAACAACCTCGCGGCCATTCCGTCGATCATGTTCGGCCTCTTGGGTCTTGCGATCTTTATCAATTTCTTCGGTGTCCCGCGTTCTTCCGCCCTGGTCGGGGGCCTGACGCTATCGCTGATGACCCTGCCGGTCATCATTATCAGTGCCCGCGCCGCGCTCAAGGCGGTGCCGGATTCCATTCGCGAAGGCGCGCTGGGTGTCGGCGCTTCGCCCTGGCAGGCGCTCTGGTATCATATTCTACCGGTGGCGATGCCGGGTATTCTGACCGGCAGCATCATCGGCCTTGCGCAGGCGATGGGGGAGACGGCACCGTTGATCATCGTCGGGATGCTCGCCTATATCCCGGATGAGCCGAGTAGTGTTTTCGAGGCCACCACGGTGTTGCCCGCCCAGATATTCACCTGGGCCGGGGAGCCGTTGCGAGCCTATGCAGAGCGGACCGCAGCCGGTATCCTTGTGCTGCTGGCTGTTCTTTTGAGTCTGAATGGTCTCGCCATCTGGTTGAGGCGACGATTTGAGCGGAGTTGGTGATGACGGAGGCCTTGATTTCAGAAGGGCGGTTGGTCGGCGTAGCCAAGATGGACTTGTCCGGACCTTTAACGGCGGTGGAAGACGACACAGTGACTGATTTATCTCAAGACACGGTCGGGGTGAACTCTGCGCCGGGCGATATGATCGCGATTGAAAACCTGCGACTCTGGTACGGCGACCAAGAGGCGTTGCATGGCATCACGATGAGTATCCGGGAACGTCATGTCACAGCGTTTATCGGTCCTTCCGGCTGCGGCAAATCGACCCTGCTGCGTTGCGTGAACCGAATGAACGATCGTATCCCCGACTGTCGTATCCAGGGACGTATTACCTTGGACGGCAAGGATATCTATGAGTCCAAGGTCGATGTCGTGCGACTGCGGACGCGAGTCGGCATGGTCTTTCAAAAGCCGAACCCCTTTCCCAAGAGCATCTATGAGAATATCGCCTTCGCGCCGCGTATCCACGGGGTGGCGCGCAAGGGCAACGAGATGGATGAACTGGTCGAGACCTGTCTCCGTCGGGCCGGTCTTTGGGAAGAGGTCAAGGACAAGCTCCATCAGCCCGGAACGGCGCTCTCCGGCGGTCAGCAGCAACGACTCTGTATCGCCCGGACGATCGCAGTCAGGCCTGACGTGATCCTGATGGACGAGCCGTGCTCGGCCCTGGATCCCATTGCTACGGCAAAGATTGAGGAGCTGATCGACGAACTCAAGACGGAGTTCACCATCGTCATCGTGACCCACAATATGCAACAGGCAGCTCGCGTCTCGGATTATACCGCTTTCTTTTATCTCGGTACCCTGGTCGAATATCAGAATACGAATACGATGTTCACCTCACCCGAGAAGGCCCAGACCGAAGACTACATCACCGGTAGGTTTGGTTAGATGGCGCTCGTGTCCGGGCATACCCTTACCAAATACGATAAGGAACTGGTCGCACTCGATGATCTGATCCTGTCGATGTTCAAGCTCGACCAACACAATATCAAAGGCGCGCTCAAGGCCGTCTACAACGGCGACCGGGAGATGGCCCAGCGGATCATCTCTCAGGACGAGGCGGTCAATGCCCTGGAGGTTCAGGTCGATGAACTGGCGCGACGCCTGATCGTGACCCATCAACCGGCCGCGTCCGATCTGCGCAAGGTCTTTGCGGTGACCAAGATCGTTACGGATCTGGAGCGCATCAGCGACCTGGCAACCGATATCGCCGGTGCGGTCAGTCGTGTGGGTGGGGGTAGCGCCGTGCGCTTTGGGCAGCTCAAGGTCATGCATAAACTGGTGTTGGGCCAGATCAAGGCCGTTCGCAAGGCCTATTTCGAAAGGGACGTCGAGGCGGCGCACCGGGTCATCGAGCAGGACAATGTGGTCAACGAGGCCTACGAGGCCTGTCAACGCGTGATGTTGACCATGATGCTCGAATCGACCAAACAGATTACTTCCTATCTCGCCTGGTCGAACGTGGCCGTCGAGTTGGAGCGAATCGGCGATCACATCACCAACATCGCCGAGATGACGATTTACATGGTGATCGGGCACGAGGTTCGGCATGTCAGCCCGGAACGCATTCAGGCGCTCATAGAGGATCAGGACGACGACGACTGAACAGCAGGGCGAATTCGGTGCACTTGCGGCGGCCATCGATATTGGCTCCAATGCCATTCGTCTGCGTATCGGCGGTCTGGATGCCGATGGTCGGCTGAAGATCGTTCATCAACACCGCGAGGCGGTTCGCCTCGGTCACGAAGCCTTCACGCTCGGAAGCTTTTCAGATCAGACGCTTGACACCGTCGAGGCCGCTTTCCAGACCTTCCAGCAAGTCATCGGGCGTTATCCCGTCCAGTCCATACGCGCCACCGGCACCAGCGCATTGCGCGACTCCGAAAACGCAGCCGAACTCGTGGCGCGTGTTCAACGCGCCGTCGACATCCCGATCGAGACCATCTCGGGCGAAGAAGAGGCTCGGCTGATCCATATGTCGGTTCGCCACCGCTACAGGGAGATCGACGACCGCAGCGCGCTGCTGATCGACATCGGCGGCGGTAGCGTCGAAATCACTCTCTGCGAGCATGGCGACATCGTCGCGGTGGAAAGCTTCCGTATGGGCACGGTTCGCCTGATCGAGTGGTTCAGCAGCGGAGATGCCGACAGCCTCGATCTCAGTCTCATGAATGAATACATCGGTTCGATGCTGCGCAAGGTGCGCGAGGCGCTCGCGGGCCGTAAGATCGATGTGTGCGTCGGTACGGGCGGCAACATCGAGGCCTTGGGCGACCTCGGCGTCAATCTGCTCGGAAACGAACGCGGTGATTCTCTGACGGCCAAGGACATTCGCCGTCTATGCAAACGCCTCAAGTCCATGACCTGCGCCGAACGTGTCGAAAAGCTCCTGCTGCGTCCCGACAGAGCGGACGTCATTATCCCCGCGACCTTTGTCCTCAAGGGCATCACCGGGCTCGCCGAACCGGCCGATCTGCTCGTGCCCAGGATCGGGCTGAGCGACGGCATCCTGCTGGATCTCCTGAAGGGCCACGAACCCGGCGGCGACGTCGCCGGACACCAAGCCATGGCCTGGGCCACGGCCCTGGCCGAGAAATTCCACGCCGATCTCGCGCACGCCGAAAAGGTTGTGCACCTGGCTCGCTCGCTATTCGAGCAGACCAAGGACATGTTCGGGCTAAGCGGGCGCGATCTGCTGTTGCTCGAAGTCGCCGCCCAAATACACGAAATAGGCATGGCCGTCCGTCCCGCCCGTCATCATCGCCACGCCGAATACCTTGCCTCAGCCTCGCCCATGATCGGTCTGAGCCCCGACGAAAAGGCCCTCGTATCCGCCTTGATGCGCTACCAACGAAAACGCTTCCCCGAGCCCGGCCACGACCCCTGCGATCGGTTTTCGGCAGGCGATCAAAAGCGATTACAAAAACTCACCATCCTGCTCCGCCTCGCCACCGCGCTCGACAAGGAGCGCAAGGGACAGGTCAGGGAAATTCAATTGAGCGACGAAAACGGCGAACTGACGATGACCCTGTTCGGCCGTGGCGACCGCTTGCTAGAAGCCTGGAGCGTCCGCAAACAAATGCCCTACGTACGCCTGATTTTCGGTCGCGACATGCAACTCGTTCTGGCGGACCCAGAGCCCGATGGCGAGGCGGAAGAGGAATTGAATGAGGATGATAGCGGCCCAGCTTAAAGGGTTTCGATTTTTCTATTTCGGGAATTGGAGCGATGGAGTTGCCAATATTACATTCAGGAAACAACCCGAGACATATCGATCAGGCGCAATGCCTGATATCTGTATTAGCTGACCGTAGGAATATCCGAACACGGTTGTTGTCGATCCGTTCTAAGCTGACAAGCCTTTATTTACCGAGACGTTCAGGATACATGGGTAGCGTATTCGCTATTTTTTCGCGTACGTATTTCATGTGTTGGTTGGGACGTATTTCTGCATTTGATATTACGGATAGTGTCTGTTTAGTTCAACAGACATTTATCCGCGCATGCTGCGCACAGTAGATAAATGCTTATAAGTTAGGCGGTAGGAGTAAAAATGGAAAAGAGCCAACTTCGTACAGTAACTGCGCAACTAGCTAGTCCAAGCGGTGAGCTAGGTGCGGAAATATCTATTAAAATGAATGATACCAACGCGTTCATTACCACCCGTTCCATCGAGGCGCTTGCACCAAGCCACGGTGATTGCATCGTCGAGATCGGCCCGGGTAATGGAGCTTTATCATGTGGACTCGTGCAGGCCATTGGCGCTGAGGGACGCTATCTTGGAATAGAG
>Ga0114931_10009281_pt1 | contig 11809 bp, 9 predicted proteins | sample 2SBtaG_FD_89579 | JGI IMG/M metagenome (GOLD analysis project Ga0114931, IMG submission 89579) | Deep subsurface microbial communities from Kolumbo volcano to uncover new lineages of life (NeLLi) - 2SBTROV14_V59a metaG | ecosystem: Environmental > Aquatic > Marine > Volcanic | place: Kolumbo...
CCGGGTCCGGGCACGTTTCTTCACCGACAAGGGTGAGATCCTCGTGTCCTTCCATCCGGACAAGGCGCCACGTACGGTCCGCAACTTCCTGGAGTTGGTGGAGCAGGGATTCTATGACGGACAAGTCTTCCACCGCGTCATCAAGGATTTCATGGTGCAGGGTGGTTGTCCTGACGGTACGGGCATGGGGGGGCCAGGCCATACGATCGAAGCCGAGTTCAATGATATCGCCCATGAACGAGGCGTCCTCTCGATGGCACGATCGCAGCACCCCGATTCGGCGGGGAGCCAGTTCTTCTTCGTTCACAGTGATCACGCGGCCCACCTCGACGGGAAGTACACGGCCTTCGGTCGCATCGCCGAGGGATTGGATGTGCTGGATGCCCTGGCTTCGGTCGAATGCGAATTCGGGAATGCAGGAGAGCGGAGTCGCCCGGTCGAGGATCTCCATCTCCTCCGGGTGACCTTGGAACTGGCCCATGAGACGCCGGACGAGACGCCCGACGAGACGGCCGACGAGAACGAGGAGCAAGACCATGAGTGACATCGAGATCTTCGACGCAGACGAGTTCCAGAACATCCTGCTCGAGGTCGAGGATGGCATCGCGACGATCACCATCGATCGCGAGAAGAAGCTGAACGCGCTCAACAATGAGACGCTCGAAGAGCTGGCGCAGGCCATCGAGGGATGTGAGTTGGATGAGAGAGTGGGCGTCATCCTCATCACAGGTGCGGGAGACAAGGCCTTCGTGGCCGGAGCAGAGATCGACATGCTCGCAGAGCAGGGCGTCCTGGATGGTCGGGAGAACAGCCAGTTGGGACAGGTCGTCTTCTTGACGATCGAACAGTGCGAGAAGCCCGTCATTGCTGCCGTGAATGGCTTTGCCTTGGGCGGAGGATGTGAGTTGGCCTTGGCCTGTGACATCCGCTATGCATCCGAGAATGCCGTCTTTGGCCTGCCCGAAGTCTCACTCGGCCTCTTGCCGGGCTATGGCGGCACGCAGCGACTGCCGCGTCTCATCGGAACGGGCCTCGCCCTGGAACTGATCCTGACCGGCAACAAGATCGATGCCGAGGAGGCGCTCAGGATCGGGCTCGTCAATCAGGTCCTGCCCGCTGATCAGCTCGGGGAGCATGCCCGCAGTGTCGCCAAGACGATCTTGAAGCGAAGTCCCGTGGCCGTGCGGTTCGCCAAGGAGAGTGTCCGTCGCGGCGCATCCATGGAGCTGCAGGACGCTCTCAGCCTGGAGTCGGATCTCTTTGGAATGATCTCGGCCACCCAGGACATGCGCGAAGGAACGCATGCCTTCCTGGAGAAGCGGAAGCCGCAGTTCACTGGAGAGTAGTCTCTGGAGAGTCGTCTCCGTTGACTAGTCTCCGAGAGTCTCGAGCAAGAGATCGATTGTGCCCAGGGTCTGCCCCCGATTCTGGGGTCGGAAGCCAAAGAGGATCAGCTCGCCCCGTCCGTGCTTGTAGCGGGCCAGCGCGGCCTTGCCCGCGATCTTCTCCTTTCCCTGGAGATAGCCCGAGGCAAAGGGGTCGTCCGCATAGCGCAGAAGGACTTCGAGCCCCTTGCCTTCGAGGGCGACCGCATCCTTCTGGTAGACGGCGAAGCGATCCTCGTAGGAACCGAGGAGGCTGGAGCCTTTTCCCCTCTTGGTCTTCTCGACCATGAGGAGGCTCCCTGGACATGAGAAGCCCTTGCGTGCTTTGCCTGCCAGGACGTTGAGGCCCTTGGCTTCGACCAGATCCAGGAAATAGTCGACCGATCGTCCCCAGGCCACGATGCGCCCGCCCCTCTCCAGGAATGCGAGGAGGGCCTTGCGGCCAGGTTCTCCGATGCCGCCTGCGAATTCCTCGAGCTGTGTCTTGGAGCTCTGGCCCTTGTCGATGTTGGATCCCGACATGCTGGCGAAGGCCAGTACCCGATAATCCTTGAAGAGTCTCCCTTTGCGGATCCTCTTGTGCGCCACTGACGAGTAGTCGAGCTTCGCCTGATCCAGGATGTAGCGCGTCCAACCCTCGTCCATGCTGGGGGTCGTGGATCGGAACAGGCCCAGCCGGGCGGATCTCTTGCCGGTCCTCCCGCGAGGGGAGGGGACGGGCGGGAGCGGTTGACGAGCCAGGACTCGAAGAGACAGCTCCCGGCTCTCCTCGTAGGGACTCGCCTGGACGCGAAACATCAGAGGCAGAGTCCATCCCGCCTGATCGTAGGGGCGGATGACCTTGCCTCCGGGGGCGTCCAGCAGCTCGGGATAGTGCTGGACTTCGAGCAGGTCCTTGGCCATGGCTCGGTAGGGCTGGTCCATGGGGACGTAGAACGAGCCCTTCGGGTAGGCGGGACGCCCTCCTTTGGCGGCGAGACCCCGCGTCAGCTGCCGGACCTCGATGCCCTGGGCCTGGAGCGTGGCCACGAGTCGGTCTGACCGTGGGCCTTGCCTGGCGATCAGCCAACCCTTCTGAGCCTGCTGCTTGCCGGCCTGGATGGCTCTTCGGCCCAGCAGGATCTTGCGCGCGAGGTACTCCCCACGATGTCTGGATATATCCAGGAGAAAGGACCATGCAGCCGCACGGTTGTAGCGCGTGATCTCCTCCATTCCCCAACGGCCTCCCGGCCAGGGGTCGGGAAAGTTCTCCTGGATCGCGTTCTTCGGAAGTCCGACTCCCATGCCCGTAAGCTTGTCCTGCGCCTTGTGGATGGGATCCGCGAGGTTCGCGCTCGCGCATTCGGTCAGGATGCCGAGGACGTTGTGACGGAAGGGCACATTGCGGTTTCCGCCGATCCACCAGTTGTCGAAGGTCGTGGAGGAGACCACACCCTTGCAACCCTGGATGCTCATGTCGTGGGACATACGGGATCCCAGCAGGTTGAGGGCCCGGGTCAGGATCGGGTCGAGGTTGGGATTGACGGGGTTGGCATAAGGGGGGACGAAATAGCGGGGACCTCGGCTCCCCATCTGGTGCATGTCGAGGAGGGCGACGGGGTAGAGGTGTTCGTAGAGTTGGCGAGTGATGGCACGGGTCTCGGGCAGGTTCTGCATGTACCAATCTCGATTGTTGTCATGCCCCGCATAGCGTTGATAGAGCCAGGGGAGGCGAGCCGACGGTTTCTTGGCGGCCTTGCGCCGTCGGTACCACCTGGCGACCATGGTCATGCCATCGGGATTGGTCGAGGGGAGCATCGCGATGACGACCCGGTCTCTCAGGCGGCGCGCCTCGGGGTCCTCTCGAGTGAGGAGTTCCCAGGCAAGGACCGGACCGTACTGGCTCCCGCCGACCTCGGTGGCGTGCATCGAGAGACTGACGAAGGCGAGAGCCGGAGTCTCCGCCACGATTCGCTTCTCGCCTGCTTCCGTGAGGGTCCGGGGGTCTGCAACCTGGGAGAGGTCCTTCGTGATCCGTGACAGATCCGCCAGGTTCTGCGGGCTTCCGATCAAGGCCATCAGGATGTCCCGGCCTTCGCTGCTCTTGCCGATCACCTGGATCTGCATGCGCGGGCTCTTCTCGGCCATCGCACGGAAGCAGAGGGCGCTCTGCTCATAGGTCATGAGGTGACCGGTGGTCGCCGGCTCGAAGCCGAGCAAGCTACGTGGATGCGGGACGGTCTCCTGGAGAGGAGCCAGGAGTGATATTGCGAGGAGGCCTGCAAGCATGTCGAGGATGGGGAAAAGTCGAGAAGTGGACGGGGACTGCCGCATCTTCTACCAGATCTGCGCCTCCGCTGCTCGGGCCGCCTGTGGTTCACAGGGCCAGCCTCGGGTCTAATGTGGGCCATGGTCTCTCATCGCAAACGCAAGAAGGACGCCGCCAGGAAGGGGCTCAACGAGCCCGAGCTGGAGATGCTGGAGCTGTTCGAGGAAATCCTCACGCGCTTTCGGTGGTTGCAGATCCTGGCGCATTCCCAGAGTTTCCTCCTGCGGGAGAAGCTCAAGATCAGCGATGAAGAGCTGGATCGGGTGCTGGAGGCCGCGACACGGACCGTCGATCAGGATGCGAGCTTCGAGCGGTATCAGGATGGTCTGGCCCGGCTCAAGGCCCAGGTGATCGAGGGAAGACGCGGGATCCGTCGCGAGCGCAAGCTCATGAAGCGTGAGAAGGAAGGCGGCGAGAAGGAGATGGGCGGAGGGGCCGGCACGTGATCCCGATCTCGGGCTGCATCATCAGCTTCAACGAGGAGGATCGCATTGCGGATTGCATCCAAAGCCTCGACTTCTGTGATGAGATCGTCGTCCTGGACAGCGAGTCCACGGATCACACGAGAGAGATCGCCGAGTCCCTGGGGGCCCGCGTCGAGATCCAGCCCTTCTTGGGCCACCGCGATCAGAAGCAGGCGGCCGTGGATCGTGTGAGTCATGACTGGATCTTCTCCCTGGACGCCGATGAGCGCGTGAGTAAAGAACTCCGGAAGGAGATCCTCGCTGCCCGGAGAGAGCCCTCCGAAAGTGTCGCGGGCTTCCGCATGCCGCGGAAGAATCGATATCTGGGTCGCTGGATGAAGCATGGCCTGTTCTGGCCGGATCGAAAGCTGCGTTGCTTCGATCGCCGTCAGTGTCGTTGGGGAGGCACGGACCCGCATGACCGTGTCGAGCCTGCCGATGGTGCCAAGATCGTCGATCTCCAAGGGCCCATCCTCCACGACAGCTATCGTTCCTTCGCCGAGCATCGACGCACCGTGGATGGATTCGCACACATCGCCGCCAGAGCCATGTACGAGGAGGGACGTCGAGCTCCTGTCGGGAGCCCCTGGACGCGAGCCATCGGTGCATGGATCAAGGCGCTCGGACCCAAGCTCGCCTGGATGGACGGGTGGCGTGGCCTAGTCGCCGCATGGATGTCGGCTCGTTACAACTACGTTCGATACAAAGAACTGCGCCACCTTGCGAAGGAAGGGCAGGGGAAAGAGGGAGGGGCATGAAAGTCCTGCACCTCTACGCCAATCACAAGTGGACCGGGCCTGCCGAACTGGCCCTGCAGCTTGCGCGGGGACTCCAAGCCGGATCGCAGGAGTCCGAGACTGGGCTCGATCTTGAGTTCGCTCTGGCGGGGTTCGTCCACCCAGGCATGCAGCACGCCATGCGTGCGCGCGCAGAGGAGTTGGGCGTACACACGCGCGAAGGGTTGTTACTCCGGAGACACTTGCATCTTCCCTCACTCCTCGCGGATGCAGCGAGACTGGGTTCGTGGATCCAGACCGAGGGCATCGATCTCCTGCACTGTCACCAACATGGAGATCATCTGCTCGCCGCAGTCGCTCGCTCGCTATCGCGCCCCATCCCGATCGTGCGTAGCTACTGGGAAGAGAGCGTGGGCTGGGCCTGGCCGCGCCAAGCCTACGCCTTCGCGGCCACGGCAGCCGTGCTGACTCCGTTCGAGGATCTCGTCGGGCCGCTGGTCGACAGCGAATCCCTCGCCACGGGGCGCGTCTTGTTGCAGGAACCCTTGATGCAGATGCCCGCTGCTGCCGGCGAGGCTGAACGAGCCGGGGCTCGGGCTGCCCTGCTGGACGAAGTGGGTCTGGAAGCGCCGGTGCACCTCGTCGGGATCACGGCACGCATCCAACGTCGCCGTCGGTGGGACCTGTTGTGGGATCTCGTGAGCGAGTGCTCGCAAGCCGATCCTGCATTCCAGCTCCTGGTTCTCGGTCGTCCGGACGAGGGAGTCTTTGCAGAGATCTGCGAGCGCCCCCTCGAAGAACGAGGTGTTCTCGACCGTGTGCACTTTCTCGGATACCGACGAGGAGATGCCTATCGGCAGGCACTCGTGGCACTGGACGCCTTCCTCTTTCTCGTGCCCGGAAGCGATCCGACCTGTCGTGCCCTTCGCGAGGCGATGGCGCTGGGGCTCCCGGCCGTGACTTCGGATCTGGGGCATCTCACCACGATCGTCCAGGACGGTGTCACCGGGTTCTGCCGGACCCCTGTGGCCTCTTCGATGTCACAGGCCCTGCTGCACCTCCTGCGTGACGAGTCACTCAGGAAGGCCATGGGTGCATCCGCTCGGCGACATGCCGAGGAGCGTTGGGGCGGTGATCGACAGATCCAGCAAACACTGTCGCTCTACGAATCGCTGCTCGGAGGTCCTCCATGAGCTATTGGGTGCAGGCGGGTGCGAGCGAGGAGGCCCTCCCGAAGATCGAAGAGGCCTTGCGTGGTGACGTGCCCGAGGGTTCCGTCGAGGTGGTCGCCCGCATCCTTCGTCGCGTGTTGCGCATCGAACTCGAGAGCGAAGCTCCGATCTACTGCAAGCAGAACCTCTTTCCCTTCCTGCGCCTTCGCCTGCGCTATCTCTTCCGCTCCTCGCCTACCCAGAAGGAGCGCCGCTTGCTCGAAGCCTGTCGTCGCATAGGTATCCAGTGTCCGGAGCCGATCGCCGAATCCACGCGGCGCGGACTGCTGGGGCCCAAGCTGGCGGTGCTGATCACGCGGGCTTTGCCCACGGGGCGAGCCCCGACCCCACGTGAGCACCTGCGTGCCGTCCAGGAGTTGGCGGAGAAGGGTCTCTACCACCCGGATCTTCATGGCGACAACCTGCGCATCCTCCCCGATGGGCAGCTCGCCACCTTGGATCTCCAGTCCTGTCGACTCCGTTCCCGGCCGGTGGGGGGCCGATCGAGGCAGCGCATGATGGCCAAGGCAGCCCTGGCCCTGGTGGACCAGCATGGTCCTCTCGAGGTCGAGTCGCTGCTCCGGGCCGAACAGGGGGCAGACTCGGCCCGGTCCCTGCTCACTCAGATCGAGAGGCTCTCCCAGAAGCGACTCGAATCTCGGCAGAGACATCTCCTCCGTTCGAGCAGTCGCGTGCAGGCCTCTCGGCCAGCTCTGGGGCGAAAGCGTCTGATCCTCCGTGGAGTCTGCATGCCCATGGGCTTCTCCGAGCCGGTGGAGTCCCCATTCCCCCGCTTGGGCACCTGCCTCCTCGCCCGGGCTCCCGAGGGAGCATGGCGGATCCAGTGCAAGAGAGGGCTACGACAGATCTGGTTGGCTTCGCTTCTCCGTGGGTCCGGACCCGAGTCGGAGGCGACCTCGGTAGGAGATGAGGATCGCAAACCTGAGGTTTTTGCCTGGGAAGGGCCTTCGATGCTTCCGTTTGGGATACCGTTTGGCCCCGAGCTCCTCTATATTTCCGGGTGTAAGACCGAGTCCCAGTTGGAGTCTCTGATCTTTCCTCTCCTCTCTACCCCTACCTGAGGCTCGGGCCGACAGACATGAGCGCCTCCCCGTCTGATCCACTCCACTTGAAGCGCGACGCCTCGGCGGAACCTGCCTCCTACGTCGAGGGGGAGCCATTGAGGCCCAAGCGTGTGCTCTTCTTCGGAAAGCGCAAGTCGAGGTCCAAGTGCACGGGAGCCCTGGTCGATGCCCTCCGGACCGAGGGCCTGCAGGTCGTGCCCGTCAATTGCTCCCTGCTCAGACGCTGGATCGGCACCCTGGGGATGCGCGCCACCGTGCGCCTGATCCGGAGGATCTACCGGCCGGATCTGTACTTCGTGTTCTTCCACGATCTGCCGCCGCTTCTCATGGAGCAATTCTCCGGCAAGGTCCCGACTGTCGTTTGGATGGAGGAGCAGACAGCTCACACCGATTCGAGTCATGTGGACTACGTCCGCAATGTCCGTCTGCTCTGCCTGTCGACCCCCAATCTCGTCCGCGCCTACCATTCCCAGGGCGTGCGCAATGCGACCTTCCTGATGAGCGGCTTCTCTCGACGCTTTCACCGTCCCTTCCAGAAGGAACTCCCGGAAGAGCGGGAGATTGCTTTCATCGGCGGGCCGGGAGCCATGGGCGACAGGCCTGGTTTTCTCTCCTGGCTCTCCCAGCGCCATCGGGTCACGCTCTTTGGGAGGAAGGACAGCTGGTTACCCTATCTGTCCCGTTTCCCTGAACTGGAATGGGCCTCCGAACTGCGCCCCAAGGGCTATGCTCGCGTCTGTGCGAGTTCTTCGATCATCCTTGGTCTCAACCAGAGCCATGACTCGGCTCTCTACTTCAGCAACCGCATCTTCTTGACACTCGCCTGCCAGGGCTTCCACCTCACGCACTACGTACCGCGGATGGAGGAGGTCTTCGAGCGAGGAGTCCATCTGGATTGGTTCGATTCGCGGGAGGAGTGCGACGAGAAGATCGGTTGGTACCTCCAACATCCCCGGGAGCGGAGGAAGATCGCCATGCAGGGGGCTGCACTCGTGCATGCGGAGCACCGCTATCGGGATCGCGTGCAGGAGATCCTGCGTCTGTTGGCCCAGGAAGCGCCCCTGCATTGCCCTGTGGACGAGATCCAAGCCCACGAGAACCCTTTCGCGGAGGCCATCCTGGAGACTGTCACTCGCTTGAGCCCAATCCCGCATCTGAGCAAGGCCTCTGGCGGTTTCGAAGACTGAGAGTCGGCGCCAGGTCCCTGTGAAGATCCTGCACATCCTGTCCGAACGCGGATACTCCGGAGGTGAGCATCAGCTGGAAGCCCTGGTCAGGCACCTCGCCAGCCAGGGGCATGACAATCGCTTCCTGCTGCAGCCCGGGGCCGCCTTTGGGGACGTGGTCCGTGGACTCGGGATGCCCGTGACGGAGACTCGCATGCGCAATGGCCTCGATTTCCTCGCGGCTCGGGCCATCTCCCGCTGCCTACGGAGGGATCCCGTGGATCTGGTCCAGCTGGCCTGCTCGCGTTCGCACAAGATCGCCGGGCTGACCAGGCTCCTACCGGGGAAGGTCCCTCCCTTCGTCGTGACGCGGCGCATGGACTATCCGATCAAGACCTCTCCCTATCGCCGTTGGCTCTATGGTCGTGCCGTGGATGCTGTCGTCGCGATCTCGGAGGGAGTCCGGCAGGAGGTCCTCCGCCTCGGAGTGCTGCCGGATCATGTGCATCTGATCCATGACGGTGTGGCTACCACGGAGTTGGGTCACCTCTGTGAGCCGGACCTGCGTACTCGGGCACGACGAGCCCTGGAGCTCTCGGACTCGGATCTTCTCGGCGTGACGCTGGCTTCTCTCCACGAGCGCAAGGGGCAGGATGTCCTCCTCGAGGCCCTGGCCCAGGTCCGGGTGCCCGCGGGTCGTCGTCTGCACTGGTTCCTGGGTGGGGAAGGACCGCTTCAAGAGCCCTTGCGTGAGCAGGCTCGGCAACTGGTCGCTGGTCGTCCGAAGGAGCTCAGCATCCACATCCCAGGCGAACGAGTCGAGCCCGCTTCGCTGTTGCCTGCAGCGGATCTCTTCTGCCTGCCTTCGCGACGGGAAGGGCTCGGTGTCGCGCTTCTCGAGGCCATGGCGGTCGGGATCCCCGTGGTGGCCAGTCGGGTCGGCGGCATGGTCGAGGCTTTCGTGGATGGCGAGTCGGGTCTCCATGTCGAGGTGGCCGACCCTGCAGGCTTGGCAGAAGCCTTGAGTCAGCTCTTGAACGATCCCGATCTGGCCCGGGAGTTGGGCCGCGCAGGTCGAGCGAGAGTAGAAGCGGAGTTCGACATCCGTAGGATGTGCGAGTGCACCGAGGCTCTCTACCGGGAGCTGGCAGCCAAGGAACGGGGGCGTTGATGGGAGAGCAGGAAGAGTTCGAGTCTTGGAAGCGCGATTGCTCCGAATTCCGTTCGGATCGCCCCTGCGCTCCCAGCAAGCTCCGCGGCAAGGTGTGCGGCAGCTGCGACGAATACGTCGTGGGGCCAGCCTCCCTCTGCATCGTCAAGCTGGCAGCCGTCGGGGACGTCCTGCGCACGACCGCATTCCTCCCCGCGCTGCGTCGTATCCATCCCGGACATCGGATCCTCTGGCTGACGCAGGCCTCGGCGGCTCCTCTGCTCGAAGGGAATCCTTACATCGATGAGCTGTTCACGATCGAGCATGGCTTTCCCGAGGCCCTCGACCGCGTAGCCCAGGACCTCGTGCTCTGCCCCGATGCCGATTCAAAGACGGCCGCTCTCGCGCAACGCATCCGCCTCAAGGAGGGGGGTGCGCGCCTGGGTTTCTTCCTTTCCGATCGAGGACTCGTCGAGCCTCTCTCCGACGCGGCCAGGCATTGGTACCTGATGGGAGTCAGCGACGAGAACAAGCGTGCCAACACGCAAACCTACCAGGATCTCGTGGCCGCGACCCTGGAGCTTCCTGTCCCTCACCGGGATCGTCCGGTGCTCGAGCTCTCGGAAGAGGAGCACTCGCGGGCGAGCGCGTGGCTCTCGTCGGTCTGGTCCGGTTCGCGCGATCGTTTGCTAGGACTGAACACAGGCGCCGGCCATCGGTGGCCGCAGAAGCAGTGGACGCTCGAAGGCCAGGTCGCGTTGATCTCCACCTTGCACGAGAAGGGATATACCTTCGTCCTCCTCGGAGGACCTGCCGAGCGCGATAGGCACACAGCCCTCCTTTCTGCCTGTCCACCCGGCAGCTGCATCGATGGCGGCAATGACAACACCCTTCGGGATTTTGCGGCGCGCCTGGCCCTCTGCTCCCTCCTGGTCACGGGCGACACCATGGCTCTTCACATGGCCACTGCATTCTCGATGCCGGTCGTGGCTCTCTTTGGACCGACCTCCCTGGCGGAGATCGAACTCTACGACAAGGGCCACAAGCTCCAGGCCGACGAGCTGGACTGCCTCTGCTGCTACTCCCGCTGTGACAAGCACCCCGACTGCATGGAGTCCATCCCCGTGGACCGAGTGCTGACTGCAGTCCTGGATCTGCTCTAGGAGCTTGCGTGACGCAAGCTCTTAGCTTGTGGTCTCGCCGAGCGGCGCCCATCCAAAGCGCAGCCGTTCGCAGGTTCGGGGCATCAGCGAGGCGAGTCCGACCTGCAGGTAGCCGAGTGCAAAGAGGGAGTCCAGGAAGGCAAGGCCATAGAAACCTGTCTGCAGGCACAGGACGGCAGCAAAGGCGCAGGAGACCCCCAGTGAAAGTTCGAGCACCGGCCAGAGTCCTCCTCGCGCCAGATACTTCTTGCCCAGCCAGCTCTCTTTCTCGGATCCGACGCGATACTTGGGCGTGCGGACGAAGGCGCTCTTGTGTCCGAGCAGGGCTTCGAGGACCGCTCGCGTATTGTTGACGCAGAGGCCGGCGCCCAATGCGATGGAGAAGGGAAGCAGCAGCAGGGATTTCCAGAAACCCTGACCGACGCGCAGCTGACCCACGAGGAAGTACACGAGGATGGGGAGGATGCCAAAGCCCAGCAGGTAGCGGTCCAGCCAGGCCGGGATCTCATCGCCGCGCTGCGCGAGGGCGAGGGCCATGGGAAGGGCCAGGACCGTGACCAGGCCCATGACGGGATAGGCCAGATTGCAGGTGAGATGGAAGGTGCCTTCGAGTCGGGTCGAGAGGCTCAGATTTCGATTGCGCCACAGGCTGGGCAGGAGTTTGAGCGAGGTCTCGATGGCGCCCTTCGCCCAGCAATGCTGTTGCCCCTTGAAGGCATTCATCTCGACCGGGAGTTCGGACGGCACACCGAGATCATGCAGATAACGGAAGCGGAGCCCCTTCATCTGTGCGCGGAAGGAGAGGTCCAGGTCCTCGGTCAGGGTATCGTGACTCCAACCCCCTGCCTCTGCGATGGCACTTAGCCGCCAGACCCCGGCCGTGCCATTGAAGTTGAGGAAGTGACCGGCGCGTTGGCGTGCCTCGTGCTCCACGGCGAAGTGGGCATCCAGGAAAAGTGCCTGCACGCGAGTGAGGAGGCTGTGGTCGCGATTGAGGTGGTCCCAGCGAGCCTGGATCAGGGCGAGACCCGGGTCGGCCATGAGCGGAGGAATCGTGCGTTGCAGGAAGTCCTTGGTCGGCAGGAAGTCGGCGTCGAAGACGGCTACGTATTCGCCGCGAGCCGCTTCGCAAGACTCATC
>Ga0114931_10009282_pt1 | contig 11809 bp, 5 predicted proteins | sample 2SBtaG_FD_89579 | JGI IMG/M metagenome (GOLD analysis project Ga0114931, IMG submission 89579) | Deep subsurface microbial communities from Kolumbo volcano to uncover new lineages of life (NeLLi) - 2SBTROV14_V59a metaG | ecosystem: Environmental > Aquatic > Marine > Volcanic | place: Kolumbo...
TCCAGGCCCACGGCGGCGAGATCCGCGTGGAGAGCGAGGTGGGGGAGGGGACGGCGTTTACGATTTGGTTGCCGGTGGAGGGATAACAAGATGACAGGGTGAGGGGGTGACAGGGTGACCGTTATCCAGATGGCGGTTTTTTGCGCGCCAGCAGATGTACAACAACATTCATGTTGTTTTGCCGAGCAAGGCTGGACAAGGCTTCGCAACATGCATGCTGGGGTACAGGGCGCGGCGAGTGCGTTCCACGCCCTGATCGAACCTCCGCCACGCGCCAACCCCGCGGGCGTGGGACGGACGTTGTAACCCAACATTCATGTTGTCTGGCTGGGCCTGGCTTGACTTTGCACCGAATGAATTCGACAGGCTGGCCTCGCCTTTTTGTTTTTGTGATAAGGAGACGTTGTGTGCGCGAGATGCGCCTGGCCGCCGCGGTCAAATGGTATGAAACTGGGCGCATCTCCCAGAGCAAGGCCGCGGAGATCGCAGATGTATCCAGGGCCGAACTGCTGGCTGCCTTGGATTCATTCGGCGTGTCGCCGTTTCAGGTGAGCGCTGATGCGTTGGTGTGGGAAACGGTCCATGAGTGATCGTTGGGTGGTCAACGCTTCGATTTATCCTTCTGTAGTCCGGCGACATAGCGTTTCAGCGCAGATACGAATCGCTCAAATCATCCTCAAGCCGATTTGGGGGAGGTAATAACGCTACTCTAGCGGGTCTTTTTCGCGTCTCGGAGAAGTAGAGGGCTTTAAATCGTTCCATTTGCTTGATCTTGTCGATTAACGTCCGTTCCTGGTCAGAACTCGCGACATTACGGATCAACGCTTTTGCATCAGCTTCGGTCAAGCGTAACACTAGATAATTGGCAATAGCTGAAAATAATGAAACATTGAAATCTCGCGCTTCCTGAGAAGCAAGTACAAGCGAAATGCCATACTTACGGCATTCTTTAGCCATTGTTGGAATCAATGTAAGCTTAGCCGCCCGATGCGCTTCATCAAAGATGACAGCATGTGTGATACGGTCACGTATTCCCCGACGGAACATATCTTTGTAAAGTCCATAGAAAATAAGTGAGGCAAAGGCCCTCTGTAGATTGTTGTTCTGCGTCTTATGGATCCGGATGACTACAGGTTCGTCACTTTCCCAGAGACTCTTTCTTGATCTGCTTGAATTGAAAAAGCCATAATCCGCTAATTCTTCCAATCGTGCTAATAAGCTTTTTAAGCCTCGGTCCGGTTTTGGGCTGTCCTGAAGTATTTCCAAAAAACGTTTAAACTCTGGCTCTTCTAACTCTGCCGGAGTAGCATCGGGATCGCCCCACCCTTTTTCTATAAAGCTTTGTTTAATCGCCTTGCGAATACGCTCCCCTTGAATATCGCCAAGTTCAGGAAAAATTGCAACGAAAATATCACGTAGCGCCCCTGCTACATCGAGATATGCCATCTGGTTTTCCTGATCTATGACTTGTAGCGGGTTAAAACCAAGCCCACGGAAGTCAATGAATCTGACGGAAGGAACAAGGTTCTGGAGCTGATCATCGATATCTTGGTGATATGAGAACAGGATAGGATGGATATCCGCATCGAGCATCTGTGTACACAGATTTAATAAGCAGGTTGTCTTTCCCATCCCGGGCAACCCTGCCAACAGGATGTGTGGATTCCCTTTAACGGTAAGTGTCCAATGAACTTTATTGCCCGTTAACAAATCTGTTCCCAAGAGAATAGATGGATCATGTTTGATGGCGTTTTCACTGAATTCAATAGAATCGCTGGTGCCAATAGAAGATGCCGGATCTGCATGAATGACGCTGGCTGGGGGAGCTGTTATTCGTTCTACAGCCTTGACGGCGTTCATTGTCCCCTCGATTTCTGGTTCTTGCAGTCCAGGCGGAATAGACAATGGTTGCGCCGGAACAATATCACTTTCGGCAATTGATTCGCGACGAAATTCCGAGCCTGGCATTAGCGCGGGGCCGAACAGAAATACTTGAGTGTCTCCCCCGGCAGGGAAAATTTGTAATGGCTGTGCCCCCCAATATTCAGGACAGAACACCCAGCCGCGGTTGCTTTTCGGTATTTCTGCAAATGTATAACTGCCGCCCTTTTCCAGCATGCGATCAATCTCCGAAGAAATTTCCGCGTATCGATTCGATGACAAAAAATGTCGATGCGCTTTGTCAGCATAGAAACGGAGCACACGTGCAAGTTTAGCCCGTCGAATCGCGCGAAAAGACAAACTTACATTCTCGTTTGAATACCAGTTCTGCCAACGTTTACGAAGAGATTCGGTTTGCTGACAAATATTACTCAGCATTTCAGGGCTGCGAGCGGCGCGTAAATGTCGGCGATATTTCACCTCCACAAACTGAAATGTGAGCCCTTTGCGAGAAATGGCAGTCACATAAATCAGGTCAGGCCCGGTCTCCGCAGTACCGCCACCGCCTACTGCAAGCGGTGGAAGCAAGTCTCTCACGTCATCAACAGGGATAAAAAAGCCCTGGTTGAGGGGCAACCAGCCATCGTTATTGGCAGAAACATTTTGGCAATTCGCGTGCGCCAGCGCTAGCGCAATAAGTTCGGCGGTTGGAATTTTATGCCCAGTGAGGCGTATAGCCAATCGACCGCTGAGTGCCTTGAGGTGCTCCATAAGAAATTCGGCGTTTCGACGACTGCGACTGAGCGCCATCTGTTCGAATGCCTCATCCAGCAAATTCCTGACATCATCAAGATTACTGGTTGATGTAATGAGTTGAAGAGACCCTAAATCCTCTCGTTCCGGCACCGCATCGATCACATAGGCATCATAAACTTCCTTATTCTCCCGCGGTGAATCGAAATACTCAATACCTGCATTTCGATCCAATGTAATGACCCAATCACATAATCGATGAAGCTCTTGAAGACTTTGCGCCTTTTCCTGAGCAACATAAGTCTGTAAAACTGGCGTCTCATTGTCAGATCCGATGCTCCGGGCCACGCAGAGTTGAACGGCTTGTTGTAATCGTTGGAGACGATCGGTGTGCATCCGGTCTGACGGGTGTTTTTCACCACGTGATGAATGCAACGGAAGAATGCGCCACTTTGGATAAGGATGGCTAAAATATTCCCGTTCAAAAAAGGATAGGAGCCCGAAAGCATGGTATGGTCTGCGCCTTGTGTTTTTCGCCTTTGATTCCGCTACAATGCGTGACTCAAATGTGTCGAATGCAATAGCAAGGTGGGCGGCTGTCGTCGGGTTTTGATCGTCTTTGCGCGCCCAACGCAGGCGGGGTAAATTCACACCGCCTGGTAAGATCGTCGACTCAAGCATCCAAACGTCCTCAGGCGCCGTCGTCCCGGCCCCACTCCGTCTTTTCTCACTCACTTCTCCGATAAAACGTCCAGCAATACCGCGCTGCTGCTCGGATGGATACAACTCTAGCACAAACGACGGTGACTGCACCTGCGCAATGTCTTCCAGTTCATCGATGTTAGATGTCGTTTTATGATGGTCATAAACGTGTCCAAGAGCCCGAGCAACTGTGAGTCCATCACCGGGTCTGAGTGCATGAATATGTAATACCCTTGACGTGTTATGACATTCGATGTATTTGATAATTTCGTCACCAAGAACTTGAGCGCTTCGCCTGCCTATGGTTGGGGCTGTCTCTGTTGATTGGCTATCCCCCAAGGCTCGAGCCAAGATCGCCACAGTCGCTTTGGGTTCTTTGTCAGTGTCGGGGATCATCCCTACGGCATGAAAACCTAGCGTATCTGCAAAAACAAAACAAGCGCCAGCCTCCAATCCGGGCAGAAATGCGGGGAACATGGCTCCATCTAACGCCAACAATTCCTCTCGGATATCTTTCGGCTTCATGTTCTGCTCAAAAGCGGTATGGAGGGTCAGATTATCGAATGCTACATGCCATGCCACTCGAACCGGATGGCTGGGGAGAACAATCAAACCGATTGTACGTCCAGAAAGAGACTGCACCTCGACTGTATTGGTCAAAGCAAGTGCGGGATCACCATCTTCCAGAAGGACGGCCCACGCAAGCAGATATTCTTTCACAACAGTGTCGAAAACTTTAGCGTTTTGGTCGTATATCTGGCCGACGCCACCGCCACAAATCATAAAGCGCTCCGCCATACGGCGACTCGCATTCTGCACACGGAGCCACTGTGATTCTAAGGACGACTCAGGTGGACATTCAGCGGGGGACATCGGAATGAATTCAGCCGGCTCTGCGCGTGAACCTGATGCCCGCACTTTAACCCTCCAGCGTCCCACATCTCCCTTCCATTGTTGTTCCACTTCGGCGATCAGCGATGGTCGATATACACGGAATGTCTTGCTCCGTTGCGGCGTGCGTAATAGTAAAAACCCTTTGGCGTCCATTGGCAGATGGGCATCGGTTGAGGCCAGATCCGTAACCATGTCCCGGCTGTCCAGTTCGATAAGCCCTTCGCTAAAGGTGCGCACTTTTTTGCCGACGCCACCTTGCTCCTTCTCCGGGGGGTGACCAAAATGAATTAGGAATTCTTCCGATTCCCGGGGTTCGACCGCCTCATTGCCGATTACCGATACATGTACTTTGGCTGCTATAAGGGCATCTTCACTGAGTTCTGAAAAATCGTCGTTGGTAAATCGGCATTTTTCTTCCTTCTTAGCCGAATGAGAAACGTCCCTATAGGCCAATTCCTCTTCCATGTCGGTCACGATGGTAACGCGGTACTGAACGGCGTCTTTCTCTAGATTTTCCGGGCGAGATTTCCATCGAACTTCCAGCTTTGAGTAATGCCCGGTCTGTTCTGCGTCTGGATCTATGACTAATACGGGTGGTGCATTGCCATCGTCCTCTTCGATCAATCCGGACCACTTCCCGACTTTTCCTGTGTTGGTCCGCCATTGGGACAACTCGATGGCTTGAATCGTTTGCGCCGCACTTTCGATCTGCAAGGCGTTCACCCACAGATGCGGCATGTGCGCCAGTTCTGCCATAGCAGGCACGAGCGGTTTGGTGGCGGCCAGACGTAGAAAACGGTCCAGGTCTCTAACCTGCTCTTCTGAGGGGACCAGAAATCTGATGGTCTCAATTCGACGGGCCGGGGGCAGCCCGGAAACGGTCGGTCCAAGGAGTCGTTCCACGAACATTCGAGACAGATCGAGATCGTCCTCAAGGGAAGAATTTTCATCAGGCTGAACCGGCCAAAGACCAAGCAAATAGAGGTATGGGCCGGGATGATTCTCGTTCTTTGCGACGCGGATCAGGAAATCGAATTCAGTCCAATTTGAAACACTGAATCGACGTCCATACCCGCGCGCTTTCTTAACGGATCGCTCAGCATACAATCGCTTTGCCCGCGATAGTCGTCTCGTCACTTCTTTCCGCGCCAAGCGCAACGCTTGTTTGAACAGGGTCGCCTCATCTATCTCACGTGCGGCGCTGTAGATGCCATCCATGCCCGCTCCAGCTAGCGTTGTGTCGACCAGCAAAAGCACTGCATCCTGTTTGGATTCGCGAATCTCGACGGCCTGATCGGCCGTAATTGTACGCTTTGCCTCATCATCGGAATCCGCCACGCGCCGGACTAGCCAATCCGAAGGCGCAAATCTGGGATCCTCGGCGAGGGCTTCCACAACCTCGGGCGCTAGACAACGTACAAAGGCCATGGCTCCTGGCTCAGCCTTGCCCAGTATTTTGACAAAAGTCTGACTCAAGATAGCCGCATGCAACTTAGACCATTTCATTATCGCCCTCCACCGCCAATTCATAGCGTGGCTGCAGGAACTTCATTGCTTCGGCATCATTGACGCCCATAAACACTCCCAAATCCCGTAGACGTTGTTCAAGCACCACCCGGTTCAGTCGCAGTAAATCGTTTGAAATATCCATTCCCGGTGGGGCGCTATCAACATAGAAGCCGTAACGCCTTTTGAGTATTTGAATGAAGTCTTTGAACGCAAGAGGCCGAGTCCCAATGTTACCCCTTTTGCCATTATGCAGTACATGGCGATGCACCAGGTAGTCCAGAACCGAATCCGCGAAGATCAGTGAGCGGATTTCCCGCGTCCTTCGAGTACCCTGCCCAGCGACCGCACGTGTCACGCGTCTTTTCGACGCCAGCCCATTCGGGCGTCCGATGTGCAGCGTCGAGTCGAACAGTGTAATCAGGTGTCCGTATGTGTTCGATCGACCCTGTAAGGCAGTTAAGGCTTCGGCAAGGCGCCAGACGGGGTTGGGTTGACCCAATTCATCGTCGAGTATCTGCGCATATTCAGGGTAATCCTGTTCCAATCTCTCGGCCAATTCGGCGGCCTTGCCCTCCAGGTTATAAAAAATCGGCCTGGCTTCATCATGGCGCTCGTAAAGGATGTCCCCTAGCAGATTCAACCACTCGGTTGCATAGGGGCGGGTTCGGATAGAAAGCTTTTTGATTTTCCGATTGTAGCGTGCGCTGTGATCGAGTAAGCGCAAGGCCATCAGGATAACTGGGACACGTTCAATGCGGCGCGTAAAATCATCCGTCGATTGCTCCGCAAGTCGTTTGAGCTTTCGATCCACACCATTGGAGCAGTCGACGAAAAGGGGAGTTGGGGTTTGTTCGCGTTTTTCCTGTATTACACCCGTCTCCGACCATTTAAGCAGAATTTCCATGGCGCTGGTCATAATCGTTGTCAATCCGACCGCCATACAGGATTCCAAGAGATCCACGAAGCTGTGACGAGGGATCACCGTTGAATAGGCGCGGACGAAATTTCGGATATCCTCGGAAAAATATTTGGAGGTCTGTTCCGCAATGGGACGTTGGTTGGATATCTTGTCGCCTTCGCTCCCGCGCAACTTGCCGGGGGCTGCCTCTAATTGTTGCGCCAGACGGATCATCAGCAATTGGTCCAGACCGACGGGAGTCGTTTCGTCGAAATGATCGGAAGCGCGGCTGCTCATTTCACCTCGCCGCGTGACGCCTTGGTGGAATGCCTTCAGGAGCACATTCTCTTCACAACCCGCGCCCACTGCGAACCAGGTGCGTTCTCCCTCACGGCTCTGCTGGACATGGTCCCCCTTTTGATCGGCCAGCACGGCCACGATCATTTCCGGGACATAGCGAAGATCCGCAATGGATTCAGGCAGATCCACCCAACTGGCCATGTAATGGGCCGGGGCCACACGTTGAACCTGCTCTCTTCTGCCCAGGGCGTGTTTGACGTTTTCAAGGGTGAAGCAGAGTAGAAGGTCACCCAGAATGGCCTGCCCCGCGTCGTCGTCGAAGCCTTCGAACGTCGGCGTTGCACCTAGTTTATTTGCGATCCGTTCCATCGTCGCCGTCCGTCGCCGTTGTCTGGGCGTCCCTTTCGTCCCGCCATAGACACCGACAAATCGCCCTTTGCCTCGTCGTTGGGCGAAACGAAACATATAGAAGACGGCCGGCAATACGGCGGAAAGTTCGAAATCTTGGACTGACACGGGCAACACCTTGTTATAGTTGCCTGTCCAGATTTCGCGCGTCATTCCACGGCCGAATACCTCATCGACGATGGAGCGGGGGGTTATGGCCGGTTTGGTGGAGCGCATAGCTTAGACTCCTTGCATAATTTTGTCCAAAACGATCTTTTGCTGATGGCCATCAGGCGTCATTTCCATTTTGACAGACACCTTGTAGATCGATTCGTCCTGCATGGGGGTCCATGCGAGCAGTTCACGTTCATCCTCTCGCACAAGACGCTGAATGAAAATTGAAAGGTTGGCGAAGACATCGTCGGTCGATATATCGCCCAATTGATACCCTTCGCCGAGTTCCAACAAAAGATGGAATAATTCGGCGCCTAACCGTAAGCGCTCTTTCTGCTCGTCACGATAGCGGTAAATCAGAAACACCTGTCGATGTAACCGCTCGACGCCTTCTACTTCGGGGGGAAGAACGGCCTCAACGTAAAAGCTGGTAAGTGGTTTTTCAACCCAGAATGCTGTTTCGGTGGGGGTGCGGGGTATAATCCGCAATGGAACGACATCGGGGCGATCCAGGGCTTGAGGTGGCAAGTCTTCGAGACGCGAGATGCCATTGCATAGGCGTTTGCGTAATTTTCGCTCTTCGTCAACGCCCTGCATCAGGGCAAGGTTGCGAAATAGCTGTAAGTCTTGCCCCCGGGCCAGTCCCAATGCGGAGGGATCTCCGGTGACTTGCTCAATGTGTTCCTCAGTCCACTCAAAATAGGCTCGGCGGCGGGCTGATTCCAAAGAAAGATTTTCGTAATGGGGAGCGATTCGGGACTCGTCCGCTGCCGGCTTGGTTAAGAGATATCGATCGATCTGTGGATGGGCTTCAATAGCGGGATCAAATCGGGCCAATTCTCGGAGGGTTTCTCCTTGGCGACCGGGTGAATTTGATACAAATGCGCGCTCCCAATATGGCATCGTATATACACCGACATCATCATGGTAATCTTCACAGAAATGGATGCCAAACAACACATAGACTAAAGCGGCGCGTAATTCGCGAATCGTAATGTGCGTTTCTCCTCGCAAGTGCACAGCCTGCAATGCTTCAAACAGACGCTGGCGGGCGCGCCGGCGGGTTTCCCAGTCAGCGGACTCCCGGAGCTTATGCGGCCCGAAAATATAGGCTGCTCGGAGTACTTCACAACGTTCCTTGGCTGAGCACGACTGGCATGGTGACCAAATCGTTTCCGCATCTTCGCCTCCGTACAAGTGGTCCAGTAATTGATCTAGGAATCCAGTCTCGATGGCTTTCCGATCTGGGGTGACGCCTCCGACCAGGGATCGTTGATTGAGATCGATGAATCGAATGTGAGACTCCTGGGTAATCGCTTCATTTTGAAGGAATCCATGGAGTTCTTCAGTCAATTCAGTTGGAACGCCCCCATTTCGACGTTCAACTTCTTCGATCCATTCCAATAATCGTCCATCATTGATGGCCAGCAGATGCACGATATCGTCATGGGGGGGGCCGTCCTGGAAAGGAGCAAGGAATTCATCGATGATTTCGTCAGCAGATCTCCCTCGCCAGGCCGCCGACCCATCCAAATTCATCCTGACAACCATACCGTCCTTCGTCTGCCCTTCAATGATGCGTTCTGCTGACGAACTGTGACCAAACTCCAGTCGGTTCGCGATGTGCTGGAGCAATGCTGTTTTGCCATCACCGGCATTGCCGCATAAAATGACCAGCCGGACGCGCCTTGTTTGAATATCACGGACCAATGTTTCTTCGAGCATCGTCTTAACATAAGTCTGTGTTGCAAAAGGTGTGTCTAAGCCCCGCGTTTCACGGTTTCCCCATCGAGAGCCTGGATATGACTGAAGCAATGAACGCAACCAGTCGACCTTCTGCTCGCGTAAAACCTGCGATCCGACTGGGAGTGGCTGCGCGAAGGTTTCAGATACCGGCATTAATTGAGTCGGCTCGGTCCCGACTGTTGATATGTACGGCGTTGTGAGAATAGCCGGGGTCTCATCCGCAGTTTCATATGGCAGGCTGGAAGGGACTTCTACCTGTGTGAGAATAGCCAGCGCTTCATCCGCAGAATTCAACCGTTGATCAACATCGGGATGAGTCGCCGCGTCTATAAAGGCTGCTAATATTGGATAGGTAGAGCGATCAAGGTTTTCCCAATTTACCCCCTGATTTTTAGCTATTTCACCACCATATCGAAATGGCTCTTTATCGAACACGACGTGAAAGAAACTGGCCGCCAATGCATAAAAATCGTTCGAGGCTGTAGCCGGACTGCCAGCAACCTGATCCGGTGGGCAATACAGGACGGTACCCGGTCCATCGATAGGCTTGCTGATTTTTTTAACGAAATCATAATCTGTCAGAACAAGATCGCTCCCGGAGATGATCATATTGCGGGGGCTAACATCACCATGTATAAGATTGTTACGATGAAGCACATCAAGCGCCTCACACATCGTGCGTAACCAGCGTACTGCTAATGCTTCGCTGGAGACCTCTGACTGTTCTTCAGCTAAGAGCGGAAACACACTGATGAATTCTGCGAGCGGTGTGCCTTCGACCCAGGTCATTAGAGCGACAAAGTCGTTTTCTCGCCATTCCTGAGCCACTTCGTAGATTGCTGAGAGACCTGCATGGCGACCAAGGTGGGAACGAACCAGACTATACGATCTCAATACTTGTTGTCCCATTTTTGCTTCATGGACAACCTTTGCGACATAGGTCCCCAGATCTTCTTTAGTTACGCGATCAATTTCAACGATCTTGAAGGTTGTGCCGATGCCTCCAGATCCCAGCCGTAACAGAATCCGATATTCTCGACCGTTAAACTGGACGACCTGATCTTCTGTCCAGAAACGTGCGGGTGGGAGGGATGGGAGCGCAACAGATTCGCCGAGAAGTTGTGAAAACGACTCCTCAATAGCCTCCAATGTATAGCGATCTTGTGGGTTTTCTGCCAAGCCCCGATTAAGCAATTCTAAGGCGCGTGCGCTGTTGGCATCCTGTTGATTTCCTTGGAATAAAATCTTTAAAGAGGCGCATAGAGAATACACATCCGACCTTTGGTCTGCTGCACCCAAACCATGTATTCGCACCTCAGGAGCCAATAGCGATTCCATTTCTTCGGAGTTTTGTGAAACACCGCTACTGGCCACAGTCATGTCGGACGGAAGCTTCGTCTTGCTAAATCCTGTAAGAATTGGTGAGTTATCATGTTTCACCAAGATTGTGGACGGAGTAAGATTGCGGTGGACGAATGGTCGGCCTTTTGACCCTTCACTGTGGAATTCCGCGACTGCTTGGATGGTCCTACGTGCGAATTCCAGCCGGTTCATCATGTCCCATGTGTTATCAGACGCGCGGTCTGCGATACATGGCGCAGCAGGATCAACCAATGTGAAGAAGAACATCTCACCTGCATACCTCGGCGCCTGCTGATACGAATCTAAGATTCGAGGAGCCCAAGGGTATAACTGCAAATGATGCAGGGCGCTGAACTCTCGTTGCGCGTTCGTTTCTGCATTTTTCTCGTTGCTTGCTGATAAATCATACAGGTGCAAGATCACCCGATCTTGTCTGGCGGAGTGAACTCCCTTATATACGCGGTGGAAACGTTCTTCCTTCGGCGTCTGAAGTTCCAAATTCACATATCCGGCCATTCGCCGTAAGGATCCGTCAATAGCAACTGCACTTTTGGACTCCAAAGCGCGTGCTAACTGTTCCACCTGCGAGCGAGATAATACTGAAGGTGCCGCAATGTTAAGCGTCTCTTTCCAACTGTTCAACGTATAGAAGTGAACACCACGCACTTCATGACCATCAAGACTTTTGACTGTTGAGGGTTCCCTGGTCAACAAGATTACGCCACCTACATACGGAAGATCGGGTGCGACCTTCCGTAGAGTTGTTGCAATTTTGCGCGCTTTGTTGGTAACTTTATCAGCCTCATGGGCAACCAGATCGGGATTCGATTTCATCCATTGCGTGCTCCAATGCTTAATTTCAACGATTGAACACCTGGAGGCCCAATGACGACGACGTCAATCTCATCTGCCTGCAATTGATGCGTCACCGAAAAAGCAAGGTTCGCCATCAGTACCCATTCGCCGTTCCCTGCTGTAGATAACAATCGGCTCTTTAAGTGTTCAAAGGCCTTGCGTTCACTTTCATTCGCTGCGGGTCCGCAGGGGAAAAGGATTACCTTCATTGTCGCGCCTCGCTTACCAAATTGTATTAGGCGTTGCCGAAAGCTATTGTCGAAATAGCGATACGCTACTGAGCCTGAGAAAATTCAAATTGCAAATTTATGGGTAGCTACATCGCGTTGAGGGCCAATCTTTCAGAGA
>Ga0114931_10009283_pt1 | contig 11807 bp, 23 predicted proteins | sample 2SBtaG_FD_89579 | JGI IMG/M metagenome (GOLD analysis project Ga0114931, IMG submission 89579) | Deep subsurface microbial communities from Kolumbo volcano to uncover new lineages of life (NeLLi) - 2SBTROV14_V59a metaG | ecosystem: Environmental > Aquatic > Marine > Volcanic | place: Kolumbo...
AGTAAATAAATGGAAATATGTCCTAAATGTGGATTACCGAAGCCGGCTTGTGTTTGTGAAGAAATACAAAAAAGCTCTCAAAGAGTGAGAGTAACAAACGACAAAAAAAGGTACGGAAAAATTGTTACCCTTGTTTCAGGATTTGATAACACAATAGACATAAAAAAAATAGCAAAAGAACTCAAAAACACTCTTGCTTGTGGGGGAACCGCGAAGGAAGGAGTAATTGAACTCCAAGGAGAACACTCAAAAAAAATAAAACCTCTTCTTGAGAAGATGGGTTTTGACACAGACAAAACAGAATAAAATGACAAAACAAAAAACTAAGAAAACAAAAGTGAAAGAAATAAAAAAGAAAGTTGTAGCTGAAGCATCAAAAGAATGTAAAGACAAAGATTGCCCTGTTCACGGAAACCTTAAACTTAGAGGAAGAACTTTCAAAGGAAAAGTTGTTTCAAAAAATGAAAAAAGGCTCGCAATTGAACTTGAGAGAATGGTTTATTTCAAGAAATATGAAAGATATGGAAGAACAAAAACTAAAATTCATGCAAGGCTTCCAAAATGCAAAGATTACGAAGTTGAAATTGGAGACACTGTAAGAATAAAAGAATGTCGTCCATTAAGTAAAATTATCCACTTTGCATTTTTAGAAAAAATAAACAGTGGAGAAAAGAAAAAATGAAAGTAAATCAAAGATTTTCACACATCAAAATTTATAGAGGTAAATTTAAATGAAGGCAGTAAGTGCAAAAACAACAGCGGGTTGTAACCTTGGAACAAAAATGATTGCAGCTGACAACAGTGGAGCAAAAGTTGTGAAGATTGTTTCAGTTAAACGTGGAAAAGGTAAAAAAGGAAAACAAATGTATGCAAAGTTAGCTGACTGGGTAAAAGTTTCAGTTAAGTCAGGAATTCCAGATATGAAAGGAAAAGTTTTTGATGCTGTTTTAATTAGACAAAAGAAACCGGTTAAAAGGCTTAATGGAGAAAGGATTGCATTTGAAGACAACGCTGTTGCATTACTTAAAGATGAAAAAGGAAACCCAAAAGGAACTCAAATTAAAGGACCTATAGCAAAGGAGGTTATGGAGCGTTGGCCACAAGTTGCGAAAATCGCTTCAGCATCATACTAATGAAGGAATTCACAAAAAAATGGAAAGCAAGTAAAAGGCCTGCAAAGCAAAGAAAGTTCAAAGCGAAAGCTCCAATTCACATTAAGAGAAAAATGTTGAGCACAAACTTAAGTAAAGAATTAAGAGAAAAATACAAAACAAGAAATATTCCAGCAAGAAAAGGAGACACTGTAAAAGTGATGAAAGGTAAATACAAAGGGAAGAAAGGAAAAATAACAAAAATATTAACAAAACAACTTAAAGTTTACGTTGAAGGAGTTCAAACAAAAAAGCAAGACGGTTCAATGGTTGACGTTGCATTGATTGCTTCAAACCTTCAAATAACTGAATTAAATATCGAAGACAAAAAGAGATTCAAAAAATTAAAAAACCAAACCCCTAAAAAGAAAGAAGAATCCGAAGCAAAAGTAGAGAAAAAAGAAAATAAGGTGAACAAAAAATGAAAAGACATTTGAAGAGACAAGTTGCACCAAAGAATTGGCCAATTCCAAGAAAAGGAACAACATTTATTGTTAAAAACAATTCAAAAGGAATTCCTATTTTGGTTGTTTTAAGGGATATGATGAAAATTGCTCAAAATAGAAAAGAGGTTAAAAAAGCAATTCACAAAAGAGATTTAGTTGTCTTAGGAAAGCCAATTAACGACGAGAAGAAAAGTATGGAACTTTATGACGTTTTAACAATTGTTCCGACAAAAAAGAACTACAGACTTGTACTTTCGGAAAAAGGAAAGTTTGCAATTGAAGAAATTGATGAAAAAGAATCAAAAGAAAAGATTGCAAAAGTAATTGGTAAAAAAACTCTTAAGGGAAAGAAAAACCAAATTAACCTTAGTGATGGAAGAAACTACATTGCACAAGTAAAATGTAAAGTGGGAGATTCGGTCTTGGTGGACATTGAAAAAAAGAAAATTTCAAAAGTTCTTCCAATAAAAGAAAAATCAGAAGTTCTTGTAACTTGGGGTAAACACGCCGGAACAAAAGGAACAATTGCGAAAATTGATGAAAAGCAACAAATGGTCGAAATTCATTCAAAAGAGAAAAAATTCAGAGCTTTAATTAAACAAATTATGGTATTAAATTAAAATGACAGAAGAAAAGAAGATAAACAAAATGCGAGAAATAAAAATTGAAAAAGTAGTTCTTAGTATAGGTGGAACTGGGGATTACTTAGCTAAAGGACACAAACTTTTAGGAATAATTACGGGAAGAAAACCAACAAAAACAACATCAAGAAAGAGAATCCCTGGTTTTGGAGTTAGGCCTGGTCTTGAAACAGGTACAGTTGTTACAATAAGAAAAGATTCAAAAGAAATATTGAAAAAAATGCTTTTAGCAGTTGAAAACATATTAAGAAAAAAACAAATAAGTGAAAACAACTTTTCATTTGGAGTTCAAGAGTATATTGAAATTCCTGGAATAGAATATCACAGAGACATTGGGATTATGGGTCTTGATGTGACAGTAGTTTTCAAAAGATCTGGGAGAAGAGTTAGACTCAAAAAAATAAAAAGTGGAAAAATTCCAAAAAGGCAAGTAATAACACCTGAAGAAATAATTAAATTTATGGAAGAAAACTTCCAAACGAGGTTTAAATAAATGACAACAAGTGATTGGAGAAAAGTGTTTAAGCAACTTGATGCGAAGCCTGCAATTAAAAAGAAGTTTTTGAAACACTGTAAACCAAAAGAAAGGAAAACTGGAATTGCAGCAAGAAAATGTGAGAGATGTGGAAGATTCGGAGCACACATAAGTTCATATGGCCTTCACTTTTGTAGACACTGCTTTAGAGAAATTGCAAAGGAGATAGGTTTTAAAAAATATTCATAAAATGGCACACGACATAGTTGCAGACGCACTAAATATGTTCAGGAACGCAAAGAAGGCAAGAAAGGAGACGGTTAAAGTGAAAATTATTTCAAACCTTTTAATTGAAATTTTGAAAATAATGAAGCAAACTGGAGCAATTAAAAAATATAAGATTAATCCAAAAGACAAGTCCCTTGAAGTTCATCTTGGAGATTTCATAGAATGTAAATCGATAAAACCTCGATTTAGTTGTGACAAAACTCAGATTGAAAAATATAGAAGAAGATATTTACCGGCAAGAAATTTGGGAGTTTTAGTAATTTCCACGAATAAAGGGCTTATGACTCACGAAGAAGCTGAAAAAGAAAAAATTGGAGGAAGCTTGATTGCTTACTTTTTCTAATGAAAAAAGAAATCTTCCAAACTGTTGAAATTCCTGAAGGCGTGAGTGTTCAGCTTGAAGATTCTAAACTTACAGTTAAAGGTCCAGAGGGGGAGCTCTCAAGAGACTTTAGGCTTGGAAAAGTTCAAATTAAAATTAATGAAAAAGAAATTTCAATTGGTAACAAAAGTGCAACTAAAAATGAGAAGAAAGTCATAAACACACTTCGGGCTCACATTCAAAACATGATTAAAGGGGTAAAAGAAAAATTTGTTTACAAATTAAAAATTTGTTACGGGCACTTTCCGTTCACAGTAAAGCAAGAAGGAAATAAGATTAAGATAAAAAATTTTCTCGGTAAAAAATTTGAAAGAGTTGTTAACATTCCTGAAGGAATTGAAATTGAAATAAATAAAGAAATAATCACCGTGAAGTCTACAAATAAAGAACTTGCTGGGCAGGCTTCAGCTAATTTTGAAGTTGCAACTAAAATTCGTGGAAGGGACAAAAGAAAATTCCAAGATGGAATTTATATTGTAGAAAAGGATGGAAGAAAAATATAGAATGAAAAAAAAATTTTTAAGAAGAGATGCAAAAAGGTTTGCAAAATTTGGAAAAGGACGAGGAAAAAAAGCTAAATGGAGAAACCCCACTGGAAGAGACAATAAACTTAGAGAAAAAAGAAAAGGTTACCCGGCGGTTCCGAGTATTGGTTACAGGGGAGAAAAGAAAAATCGTGGAAAAATAAAAGAAAAGACCCCCATTAAAATAATGAAAATTAGTGATGTTGAAAAAGTTGGAAAAACTGAAATTGGGATATTGGGAAATGTAGGGCTTAAGAAAAAAATTGAAGTTGTGAAAAAAGCAAAGGAGCTTAAAGTTGAATTGAAAAATGTGAATGTTAAAGCATTCTTAAAAAAAATTGAAAAAAGAGAAAAATACAAAAAGAAAAAATCTGAGGAAAAATTAAAAGAAAAAACTAAAAACAAAACAGAAATGAAGAAGGAAAAATGAAAATAAAAAAGAAAGAATTAGCAGCAAAGGCACTTAAGGTTGGAAAAGATAGGATCAAATTTGTAAGGGTAAGAATAGACGAAATAAAAGATGCAATTACAAAGCAAGACATTAGAGATTTGGTTGATTCTGGAGCAATAATTGTTAAACCAATAAAAGGAAGAAGAAAAAATGTTAAAAGGAGAAATAAAAGGGGAACTGGAAAAATTAAGAAAAAAGTTAAGAAAAGAAAACAAGAATATGTTAAAACAACTAGAAAGCTAAGACATTATGTTAAAACTTTAAAGACCCAAGGGAAGATAAATAAAGAAGAAGAGAAAAGTTTAAGAAAAGAGATAAGAAACAGAACATTCAAAAGTAAATCACACCTTGTGAACCATATAGGAGAAAGATGAAATGAAAACACTAAAACGAAGAAAAAAGGAAAGAAAAACGGATTACTTAGTTAGAATGAAACTTTTGAAAAGTGGGAAACCACGGGTTGTATTTAGAAAGACAAATAAATATGTAATAATCCAATACGTTGAAAGCAATGAAGCGCAAGACAAGATTATTTTTGGAGTTACTTCTAAAAATTTATTAAAATATGGTTGGTCTGAGAAACTTAAAGGAAGTTTAAAGTCAATTCCTGCAACATATTTAACAGGTTACTTAGTTGCAAAGAAAATTTTAAAGGACAAACTCGAAAAACCCATTGTTGACCTGGGAATGCAAAGAATTATTCCAAAGTCTAAAGTTTTTGCTTTCATAAAAGGACTTATAGATGGAGGAATTGAATTGGGTTCAAATGAAGAAAAATTCCCTGAAGAGGAGAGATTAAATGGTAAGAGTGCAAAAGAAGACATTTCAAAAGTTGTGGCGGAGGTTAAGTCTAAAATAGACAAAAATTAAAATGGTAGAAAAAGATAAGAAAAAAGAAAAGAAAGAAATTGAAGCGGTTAAAAAAACTGCAGAAGCTTACGGAACTGTTTCTGAAGAGGAAGCTAAAAAGAAATTCAAAGATGAAAAATAAGTGACTGAAGAACTTATCGAGAAAGATCTTGAAGAAAATGGGGAAGTTGAAGAAACTAAAGAAGAAGCTGTTCCAGAAAAGGAAAAGAAATTTAATGGGAGAAGAGACAGAAGAGTCGAAGAAAGAGAGACCCATATTGCTAATTGGGTTCCTAAAACAAAATTAGGGCAAGATGTGAAAAACGGAAAAATAAAAAAGATTGACGAAATTCTTGACAAAAACCAGAAAATACTTGAAGATGAAATAGTTGATTTACTCCTTCCAATAAAAACTGATTTAATTGCATTTGGACAATCTAAAGGAAAATTTGGTGGAGGAAAGAGAAGAGCATGGAGACAAACTCAGAGAATTACTCAAGAAGGAGGAGTTATGACTTTTTCAGCAATGGCTGTAGTTGGAGATGAAAACGGGCACATTGGAGTTGGAGTTGGAAAAGCTGGAGAGACTCTGCCTGCTCGTGACAAGGCAACAAGAAAAGCAAAATTGAATTTAATAAAAATAAAAAGAGGCTGTTCAGCGTTTGATTGTCAATGTGAAGATTTGCATTCTATTCCTTTTAAAATATCAGGAAAATCTGGAAGTGTTAGAGTAACTTTTACCCCAGCTCCTCAAGGAACAGGACTTGTTGTTGCAAAAGAACTTCAAAAGCTTCTTAAACTGGCAGGAATTAAAGATGTTTATTCAAAAACTTCTGGAAAGGTTAGAACTACATTCAATTTAATTAAAGCGGCAATGGATGCCTTGGAGAAAACTAATAGAAAATGATCTCAGTAATTAGAATTAAAGGGCAAATTGGAATAAAAAAAGACACTAAGGAAACACTTTACAGACTTAGACTCAGAAGAAAATACTCTTGTGTTGTTGTTGAACCAACAAAAGAAAACATGGGCATGCTAAAAAAAGTTAGAAATCTTGTTTCATATGGAGAGATTTCAAAAGAAACTTATGACGAACTTGTAAAGAAAAGAGGAAAAAAAGTTGATGGAAAATTAAAACCATTTTTTAGACTTCACCCTCCAAGAGGTGGAGCCAAAACTAAATTCCACTATCCAAAAGGAATTTTAGGAGAAAATAAAGAAATGGACAAACTTATTGGGAGAATGTTATAATGGAATTTAATGAATATCAAAAAAAAGCATGGGAGACTGCAATTTATCCGAACAAAGGAAATAATTTAATTTATCCAATGTTGGGTCTCGGAGGGGAGTCTGGAGAGGTTCTAGAGAAAATGAAAAAAATACTCCGAGATGGAAATGGAGAAATAAATTCTGAAAAAAAAGAAGAATTAAAAAAAGAACTTGGAGATGTTTTTTGGTATCTCGCTTCAATCTCTACAGAACTAGGATTAGAAATAGAAGATGTTATTCAAACAAATTTAAATAAACTTTCCTCTAGAAATGAAAGAAATCAACTTCATGGATCAGGAGACAATAGATAATGAAAATTAAAAAAGAAAAAAGTCAACAAGACAACATGGAAGAAATCAGGGAACTCATGGTAGAGGGGCAAGAAAAAAAGCAAAGAAATCTGGACACAAAGGTGGAATTGGTTTAGCTGGTTCAGGAAAAAGGGGGGACCAAAAGAAAACTTTGATTTTGAAACTCTATGGACACAAATACTTTGGTAAACAAGGAATTACTTCTCGTGGAACAAAAAAAGACACCCGAAAAAGAATAAACGTTGGAGATATTGAACTTCACCTTGAAAAATATGCAAAGAAAGGAAAAGAAGGTTATAATGTCGAACTTAAAAATTATAAAATTCTTGGTAAGGGAGAAGTTAAGAATAAACTTAATGTAATTTGTTTAGAAATTTCTGAATCTGCTAAAAAGAAAATCGAAAAAGCTGGTGGAACTGTTAAAGTCCACGAGAGAAAAAAAATTGTTACTCCAAAAGTTGTTAACCCAAAGCACGAAAAGAAAAAAGCTGCTAACGAGAAGAAATAATAAATTTATTTCTTCAGTCTTTTAAGGGAGCGAGATTTATAATGTTGTTTGGAAAAATTTTCTTTGTAAAAAGTCCGAAATTCGTCGTAGTTGATCATGGAATCACGTCCGGCAACTTCATAAACTTCCAATGGAATTTTCATTTTAAAGAATTAATGTGAACCCTTCTGGATGAACAAATTCTATAAAAACATATGAAGGATTTTCCCCTCTTTCCTCCAAATCCTTAATTATGCTTTTGACTTTATCCCCAGAAGAAATTACTTTTTTATTTTTAATGGCAACAAATTTCTTATTGAACCCTTATCTTCTAAGTTCATTCGTGTGTTCATGAAACCATTCACTATCTTTTTCAAAATTTTTCAAAATTTGTAGTTCTTGACCTCTCATTTACCTAGAACTCCTACCATAAAAAAGAGAACCTTCATCAGTTTATAAAATTTATTATTGGTAATTTGGTCCTCTTTCTTTTTGAAAACTCTTTTCAACTAACAAACTTTAAAAACTAATTTTCTGTTAAAACGATATGGATTTAAAGGCGATTTTCAATTATATTCCAGAGGTAAAAACTCCTGAAGAAAAAAAACTTTCGTTTAATGTTAAATTTAAATGGACTTTAATTATACTCGCTGCGTTTTTCATACTCGCAAACATTTCTCTTTTTGGGATGAGTGCTAATGCTCTTGATAGATTCAAATATTTAGCAATTATTCTTGGTACAGACTTTGGTTCAATAATTTCTCTTGGTATTGGTCCAATAGTAATGGCTTCAATTATTTTACAACTTTTAAAAGGAGCTGGAATAATTAACATTGACACTAACACTGTTGAAGGGAAAAAATTCTTCCAAGGAGTTCAGAAACTTCTAGTTTTCTTTTTTATAATCTTTGAAGCGTTCGTTTATGTATTAATGAATGGGCTTCAAGCTGCTCCCGGATTTACAGGAATTGTAATTTTCCAGCTTATACTTGGAGGTCTTGCAATTTTTTATATGGATGAACTCTCAAATAAATGGGGATTTGGTTCAGGAGTAAGTTTGTTTATTGGGGCAGGAGTTTCATGGAGATTAATTACTAGTGCTTTACAATTTATTGATCAGCAAGGAGCAAATTGTTTAGCTGACTTTGCAAATACTCCTTGTTCAGGAAAAATATTAGTTTTGATTCAATCAATAATGCAAAAAGACACAATAACATTTTTATCTGCCCTTGCAGCAATAGTTATAACTGTACTAATTTTCCTTGCTGTTGTTTGGGCTCAATCACTAAAAGTTGAAATTCCATTAAGTTATGGACGAATAAGAGGTTATGGGGTTAAGTGGCCACTTTCATTTTTCTATGCAAATGTTATTCCTGTAATTTTAGCTGCCGCACTGATTGCAAACTTGCAACTGTTCGGGGGACTATTAGAAAATTGGCTTGGACACGCAACATTTTTAGGGCACTTTGTCAATGGACAAGCTGTTAGTGGACTTTCATTTTGGCTTGGAAGCACAAACATTTTAGACCTCGCAATTAAAGGAGGACTCCTTCCACAATACCTTCTTCAAGGATTAATATACATAATCGTATTTGCAATTCTTTGTACTGTCTTTAGTATATTTTGGGTAAAATCTTCTTCAATGGATGCAAAGAGTCAGGCAAAAAACATTGCTGCTTCAGGACTTCAAGTTGCAGGGTTTAGACAAGATATAAGAATACTTGAATCAATTTTAGACAGATATGTAATGCCTTTAACAGTTATGGGGGGAATTGCAATTGGGCTTCTAGCTTCTTTTACTAACCTACTTGGAGCCTTGGTAAGCGGAACTGCAATTTTACTTGTAATTATGATTATGTTCCAGTTCTACCAATCTATTGTACAGCAACACCTAACTGAGATGAATCCGGCAATGAGAAAATTCATGAGTGGAGCAATGTAGATTTACAAAGCCTTAAAAACCTAAATTAATTATTCAAAACATGGGTGAAAAAAAGGGAAGTTTCAAGTTAATTATGATTGTGATGGTTCTGTCACTTTTGATAGCTGCGTTTTGGAACCAGATTGTTTGGCTTAAAGATGCAATTCACTCTGTACTTGACCCCACAGCAGGTTTTCTTCTTGATTGGAATCTAACTATTGGTATGTTTGTAGTTGTTTTTATTATAACTGTAATAACAACTTTGATTCAAAAATATGCAACAGATCAGAAAACTCTTAAAGAAATGAAAAAAGAGCAAAAAGAAATTCAAGAAAAGCTCAAAAAACTTGACAAAGCTTCAAAAGAACACCAAGAACTTACAATAAAATCTCTTTCATCAATGGGCCCAATGATGAAACTTTCTATGAGGTCTTTTGCTTATACGGGTATCCCCCTTATACTTTTTTTTAGATGGTTTAGTGATTACTTCACAGCCGCTGGAAACCCCGTCTTACTTGGTTTTATGAGTTGGTTCTGGTTTTATTTGGTCGGAACTTTAATCATTTCAAGCATATTGAGAAAAGTGATGGACGTTGTTTAGAAAAACTTAAAAATAGATTTCTTTTAGGAATTTTATGGATGAAGAACTTAATAAAAAATTTATGGTTTATGAGAGAGAGATTAGGCAAATTCAAGAACAACTTCAAGCAATTGAACAGGCTATTCTTGACATGAATCAAATAAATATTGGACTTGATGAAATCAAAGGAAAAAAGGATTTAGAAATTTTGTCTCCAATTGGAAGAGGAATTTTTGTGAAAGCAAAGACTGTTTCAGATGAATTAACTGTTGACGTTGGAGAAGGAAATTTTGTAAAAAAGACTATCCCTGAAACCAAAGAAATTATTTCTGAACAAGCTAAGAAATTAGAAGAAATGAAAAAAGAACTTGAAAAAGGGATTGAAAAAATTGATAAAGATATGACAAAAGCGCTTCAAGAAACACAAGGGCAATCTAAAGCTGAAGAAAAATCACATGAACATAATCATAAACATCCACATGAACATAATCATGAGCATGAACATAAACATTAATTGTTTATTTTAAAACTCTTTTTAGTTCTTCAACAATTGCTGGAGAAACATCAATCTTTGAAAACTTTGTTGGAATTGTGTTTGTAGTAATTAACTTTGCGTGTTTAGTAATTAGTTCTACAGCATTTCCGACTAAAAGACCATGAATTCCGATGCAATAAAGTTTTCTCGCACCTTGTTTTCTTGCAAGTGCTAGAGCTCCAGAAAGAGTTCTACCTGTACTAATAATGTCATCGATTAAAATCACATGTTTTTCGAATTTGTGAATTCCCTCTTCATGAACTTTTATTTTAAAGGAGGAAAATCTTTGTTTTTTTAGAACAACTACTTCTTTACCTAACATCTTTGCAACCGGTTCATTCCATTGGGAGCTCTCCCCATCAGGCCCAACAATAGTAAAGTTATTTTTAAATTTCTTTTTGATATAATCTGCAACTATTTTGTTTACAGTTATGTGGCTTAATTTGTCTGACAAGATTTTCAAATTTTTTATCCTGTGTAAATGAGGGTCAAGAGTGATTACTTTGTCAAACTCTAAAAATAACTTTGTAACATATTTTGAAGAGAAGCTATCAAAATTGTAAAAATGTGTGTCTTGTCTCATATATGGAAAATAGGTTGCGACAAGAATTACTTTTTTTGCTCCGAAATCTTTAGCAATTCCTCCAAGAAGAATTGTTTTAATCATATCTTGATTAGGGTTTAGAGCCATAGAACTAACAATCACAACTGTTTTTCCTTTTGGGTTGCTTTTAATTGATAAATTAAACTCCCCATCTGGAAATTTTTCTGAAGCGACAGTTTCGTACTTTCCTTTTAGTTTTCTTGAAACCTTACTTGCAATTGGTTTAGTATCTTCAAAAGAAAGAACTAAAACAGATTTTTTTGTCACCATTTTCTTTTTTATATTTCTTTTAAACCTAAAGGTTTTATAAAGATGTTGGGGAAAAATTAAGAAAGTTGTATAAAATCTTTTTGACATTTTTTATTCAGGTGAATATGTTAAATAAAGAGTGGCTTGCTTGGGCAAAAAAATATTGGACAACTGCAACAGCTTGGCACAGTAACAAATTTTTGAATCCAAAAAAGGATGAAGCAGTTCTTCCAATAATTCATTTGAATGGTTACAAAATAAACAACCTGACAATTTATATTACAATGGAAAAAAAGAGAAACATCAAGCTTTTTAAAGATTTGAATGTTATTAAAATAAAGAGGTTAAAATGAAATTTTCAAACATTGCAATAAATGGTTTTGGAAGAATAGGAAAGCAGTTTTTTATGGCTGCACTTAAATCTAAAGAAAAACATAATTTTTTTATTAACGACCTTGCAGATTTAGATTATTTAGTTTACTCCTTAAACTTTGACTCCGTTCACCCCACACTAAAAAATGTGAGACACGACGGAAAAAATATAATTATTGGAAAAATGAAGATTCCTGTTTATCATGAAACAGATCCTGCAAAACTTCCTTGGAAAAAACACAAGATAGATGTTGCCGTTGAGTGTACAGGAC
>Ga0114931_10009284_pt1 | contig 11806 bp, 15 predicted proteins | sample 2SBtaG_FD_89579 | JGI IMG/M metagenome (GOLD analysis project Ga0114931, IMG submission 89579) | Deep subsurface microbial communities from Kolumbo volcano to uncover new lineages of life (NeLLi) - 2SBTROV14_V59a metaG | ecosystem: Environmental > Aquatic > Marine > Volcanic | place: Kolumbo...
AACGAGAGAATCGAAGGAATTGTTTTAATTAAAAAGAACACAGATTTACAATTTGTCGGCCGAGACGGAAAGAATGTTAGGTCGTGTGGCAGAATAAATGCCAAGGGTGATTTAGTAGTAACGGACAAGAAACAATGTGGGTTCAAAGGAACGCTAACCAATATTAAACCTATTTCTATATTCGTAGTAGAAGGTACATTCACTAAATATTGCGTGGCAGGTAATAAGGTTTATCCCTGTTGAATAAAAATCAAGGTAGGGCGGATAAGCCTGCGCCATCCGCCGCCTGACAGATAAATCATGTGGTCAAGCTACTAACCTGCAATCATAAAGCGAAAATTTCGAGTCATCGGTCATGAGCGCATAATTGTTGGATAGTGCCTGGGCGATCAACATCCGGTCGAATGGATCTTTGTGATGGAAGGGCATGTTTTTCAATTGAAGCGCATCTTCCGCGGAAAAAGACAGAAGCTGAAAACCTGTTTCTTGGGCAATCGCGACTGGATCGAAATTGACCTCGAGTTTACCAATCGATGATTTGATCATTAACTCAGAAACGCTGATGGCACTTAGGTAAATAGTGTTTACCAGCGTTTCGAGTTCTGATCGTTGATGATCTTTTAGTTGCCCAGGATTGGAAATTGCCCATAAATAGATATGCGTATCGATGATGATGTTCAAGGATCTTTTCCGTAAAACATTTCATTGATGTCTTCATCTTCATTGAGGAAATCTTTTGGAATGGTGACTTGACCCGATAGCAATCCAAGTTTTCTCTTCCCTTCCGGTTGGTGTGGCACCAGATCGACCAGAGGTAGATTGTTTTTTGCAATGACGACTTTTTCACCGTGGAAGACCATGTCAACCAGCTTTGACAAATGTGTTTTTGCCTCTGAAATATTGATAATCATAATGAAACCATCCTAAATAAGACTAATTTGATCATAATAGACCAATCTGGTTTGCTTGCCAATATCTAATGTGGTGGAAAAAGTAAGGTAGGACGGATAAGCCTGCGCCATCCGCCGCATAACTGAAACCCTAATTGCGGCTTGCTCTTGGTTATTCCCCCACTTACCTTTCCGAATGAGTTTGCCAGAGTAACAATGAGCTGTTACGCGTACAAGCTTGAAAGCGTCGAATTCATTTGCCATACTATGCCCATGACCAGCACATAACCATAATAGAGGTGAAATATGGTAGCAGCAACTGAGCGGGTTCCGGTACTCATGACACCGGCACAGAAGAAACGAGTCGTTTCCAGGGCAAAAAAGGCGGGACTTACCACTGGCGAATATATGCGCCGGGCGGCAGAAGGCTATCAGCCTGCGAACGATGACAAAGCGCTAGAGGCCATGATCAAGGAAATGAACAAAGCGACTCAGAGTGCAGAGAAGGCGATAGATGATGTGTTGACTTATGTGGCAAAGTCCAACGAACGGATCGCGGAAATGGAAGCGAAAGCTAAAATTCCGAGGGGCTGATGGGAATTGCCGACAAGATGTGGGATGGCATTACCCGTGTCATCCGCATGGATGCCAAAGTGGAAGGGTTGGCTGCAACTGTCAAGCAGCAGCAGGCCCGAGTCGAGGATTTGACCGGACGGATTATTCGGCTGGAAACGGCGTTGGAGATCGCGCTGGCCGCACAGGGGCTTAAGCCACCAAAGAAGATCGAAAGTAAGAGGTCGATGGAGCGCTAAAGGTCAATTCTAACACCTCTCCGATCCACCAAGCTTTAGGTCATTAGAGCTATATTCAATTAATAAGTACTACCTAGCTATCGTAAGTAGTGCTAAATTTTCAAATGTGCTACTCTATAATCCTTGTTATCGCGTACATGACTTTATTTTTATGAAATCTGAATCTTGCACAATTACCCGAAAAGGGCAGGTTACCATTCCAATCAGGTTAAGAAGGGCATTTCGTTTGAGCGAAGGTGACAGAATTTTATTCCGTGAAGAAAAAGGCAAAATCATTATTGAACCTGTAGAGAACCGCATTGAAGCAGCTTTTGGTCTGGTAAAGGCTAAAAAATCCGTGTCGCTGGCCGAAATGGACGAAGCGGTTAAGCAGCGGGCGCGGAGTTGATATCTGTCGATACAAATATCTTGGTCCGGATTTTAGTTGATGATCCGCAACAATCCAGCCAAGTACATTCAGCGCGTCGTTATGTGAAACAAGCCGAACAGGTTTATGTGCCGCAAATTGTTCAGGTTGAAATGGTATGGGTTCTGGAATCCGCTTACCGACTTACTCGTGAACAGGTGGGTCATTTGTTGGAGCATCTGGGTCGAAACACGAGTTTTTTTCTGCAGAATGAACTTAACTATCGAGTCGCTCTGAATGCATACAAGACTAAGCGCGCGGATTTTGCTGACTATTTGATTTGGGCGGAAAGCCAGGCCGCGGGGCATAGTTTGCTCACCTTTGATAAGAAGCTTGGTCGAGAAAAAGATGTAATTTGCATTTCTTAGTGGTGAATTGATAGTAGGTCCGGTGCTAAGGCATACCTCCTGTGAGAGCAAAGCAAAGTAGGGCGGATAAGCTTGCGCCATCCGCCAAATCACTCAAATAACCTGCATTTCTCGTCAAAATGACAATCTCCTTCTTAATCGTTGTTCTTATAAAAGATTTATTCTCTCGATTAGACTGCCTGTATTCCACTTGATGAGAAAACGATTTCTTGCGGAGTCGTAGTCCTGTGGGAAGAGTCTCGGGCTTTAAGATTCCGAACGTGCCATCGTGCCAAAATAATGGTATCTTTCAAATTTATCGGCTCCGATCGGCGGATCGAATTGCAGTGAATTAGTGGGGCCGGATTAGCAGGCAAGAGCGGCGTTGATTGTAAGTGATTACGAACCAGCCGCCGATTAGAGTCCCGAGGTTTTCACCACGTGATCATTTACACAGTTTTAGCGCTATTGAGCAGCCTTTTGTACAGTGTCAGTGCTGTTCTCTGCAAGTATGGTTTGCAGCACAACGTCGATGTGCGCTCGCTATCTATTCGGAATCTGTTTTTATTTCTGATAAAAAATAAGTATTGGATTCTGGGAGTTATATTGGGTGGGATTGCGAATATATCGATCATTCAGATCCAATCGCAGCTGGATATTTCGATTGTATATTCTATTCTGAACGTTTCCTATATATTTGTGCTGGTGTTGGGGCACTATTTTCTGCGTGAGCGCTTGAATCGCAACCAGTGGTTGGGTGTGATTACAGCCATTGTCGGAACCATGATGATTTTGGCGGTTAGGGATACGGTTACCGGCAGTGAAACGGATGTTAATGGGCTGTTTTCTTTGACGTTGTTTTCCGCCGGTGTGGTCGTGTGTCTCATGGCCGTGTCGGCGAAAATGAAGAGCATGAATTACGAAATGCTTTACGCTCTGTGTGCCGGCGTATGCTTCGGTTGTGTGGAAACTTACTTGAAGGCAACCACCAATCTGGTCGCCAGTGAGATTGGTTATTTTTCGATTTTCTCGCTAAACAGCGTGATTGCATTCGTGTCGTTGTGGCCGTTTTTTGTGATGTTCGTATACGGTGCGGTGGGTTGGGTGTTTTTACAGATTACCTATTCGCACGGGAATGTATCGATTACCATACCAATGATTGCAGTAACGCAGCGTATCGTATCCATGTCCAGTGGCTATTATATATTCGGAGAATATTTCACCTTTTTGAAGGTCCTAGGGATAGTGACGATATTGCTTGGCGTATTTATATTAATTTTTTCGACCTTGAAGACTGATCAGAAGGTTATGGCATGAGTCTTTATGTTGGATGCACTGTAATTTGCAGCTTTTTTTATGCTGTTGGCGCTGTGCTTTGTAAGTTCGGTATGCGCGAGTTGAAATCGGATGTACACCCGAATATTCTGCATCTGACGTGGTTTTTGATCAGAAATCCAATCTGGTTTGTTGGCGTTTTCGTTACCTTGTTTTCCAATACCGCGGTTGTTCAGATACAGTCTGTATTGGATTTATCTGTTGTTCATTCGATCTTGAATAGTTCTTATATTTTTACACTGTTACTAGGGTACCTGGTGTTGGGCGAACAATTAACCCGGCGGCAGTGGATTGGAACGCTTACGGTTATTCTGGGAACAACGTCTATATTATTTGTGGGTGACCCTATTACTGGGACGATGACAAAAATAGACAGTTTGCTGGGATTGTCGGTGTTGTCCGTGGCGATTATTATAGGGCTTTTAATCGTCGCGCGGTTGAATACGTCGATCAACTATGAGATTTTTTATGCAATAGCGGCTGGCATTGCTTTCGGCAACTCGCAGGTATATGTTAAGGCCTCAACCAATTTGATTACCGACCAGACGGGCTATTTTTCGGTATTGTCGTTGCAGAGCATTACCGAGTTTATGAATGTCTGGCCATCGTTGGCCTTGGCAATATTTGCCGTAATCGGGTTTGTGTGTACTCAGATTTCGTTTTCCAACGGTAAAGTGTCGATTTGCGTCGCGTTGATTGCTGTAATTTCACGTGGAATATCGACAACGAGTGGATACTATGTTTTCGGAGAGCAATTTTCGTTGTTCAAGGTGTCCGGAATTTTAACCATTTTACTGGGTGTTTTTATCATAACTTTGTCATCAGTTAAAAAACAGCAATTAAAAGTAAGTCCAACCTAGTCGTAATCATGATTATTCATACCTTGTTGGTATTTTTCTGTAGCTTTCTATATGGGCTAAGCGCGGTACTCTGTAAATATGGGTTGCAGCACAAAGTTGATGTGCGTTCATTTTCGTTGACTTCGCTGCTGTTATTCTTGGTAAAGAATAAAATATGGATAATTGGTGTAGCTTTGAGCTTTGTGACAAACATTGCGGTTGTTGAGCTGCAGTCATTTATCGATGTATCGGTTGTGTATCCAATATTAAATTTTTCCTATATTTTTGTATTGATATTGGGATATTATTTTTTGGATGAAATATTGTATAAACGCCAATGGATAGGGATTATTACCGTAGTATGCGGTACTCTCATAATAATATTAATCGATAATCCTGCTACAGGAGAGGAAACTAATACACAACGATTGTTCATGGTTAATATCCTATCGATCATGACTATTTTGTTTTTGATGATAAAAGCCTGGCGGCAAAAAATAGAAAATTACGAAATCTATTTTGCAATATGTACGGGGATATCTTTCGGGAACGTTGAAACGTACATCAAGACTAATACAAACATGGTAATGGTTGATTTGGGCCATTTTTCGGTTTTTTCAATAGATAGTCTTGCACACTTTATAATGATGTGGCCGTTTTTTATGTTGATGGCATTTAGTGTGGTGGGTTGGGTTTGTATGCAGGTTACCTATTCACACGGCAACGTATCGGTTAGCGTGCCACTATTTGCAGTTATCCAAAGCTGCATCACTTTGTCCTGCGGTTATTTTGTATTTGGCGAACATTTTGCCTTCCAAAAAATTCTCGGGATTATTGCGATTGTGTCTGGAGTAGTCATGTTAGTCCTGTCTTCCGTGAATACCGTGCAACTAGATACGGCCAGGCAAAAGTCCTAGCCCGGGATTCGTCTCTGGTTGACGTATTCGGTAGTTCAGATTAAATCGTACCAAGCATGCAGATCCAACGTCGTCGTACGCTTCTTTTTCTGTGCCCGTCATTGGTCGGTGCTGGCGTTGAACGACGGGTTTGCACGCTGGTCAAGCAAATTAAGGGCTCACGGTACGCTGTAAAGTTGGGCTTGCTGCGCCTAGAAGGTGAATTTTTGAACGCTGCGTCGGATATTGATCTGTTGCACGTTTCTCCTGATAAACGCATGCGGATTATTTTTTTTCCGTTTATCCGTTTATATAATTTACATAATTTTTTTCATGCGCTCTATCAGATTAAGGCTATGCTGGCTGAGCGTCCGGTGATAGTCGTGACCTTTACCCTGGAAACTACCTTGCCGATGTATGTAGTCAGGCGGTTTATGAATGCTAAGGGTATTCGCTGGGTGATTTCTGAGGATAGCAACACGGCTGAGGCGATCATTGATTCTTGTCGGTACATGTGGTTGATCCGGTGGGTTAATTCTGTTGTTGGTAAGGCTTATTGCTCGGCTGACTTCGTTACAACGGTTTCGAGTGCTGTGAGGCATTCGGTGCAACGGCGCTACGGCGTACCGAAACACAAAATTAATACCATTCATAATCCGGTTGATCTTACGACCGTCAAATCGATGTCGACTGCAAACTTGGATAAACAGTACGACGTAGATTTTATTGTAGCCGTGGGGCGGTTGGTAAAGGTAAAGCAATATGATCTGCTTATTAGAGCTTTCTCTGAAGTCAGAAGAACTAAGCGGATAAAACTTTTTATACTGGGTTCGGGTCCTGAGAAGAAGCAACTACTACGTACGATTTGGGAATTGGGTTTGTCGAACGACGTTTGTTTAATGGGCTTTGTGGATAATCCTTGGTCAATTATGGCCCGCGCTAAATTGCTTGTTGTCACTTCTAAAATAGAAGGTTTCGGCAATGTTATCATTGAAGCCATGGCCGTCGGATGCCCGGTATTGGCGACCCGGTGTGGGGGACCTGAAGATATTATAAAGAATGGTCAAAATGGCGTATTGGTGGATAGCAATTGCAGCGCTATTGCGGCACAGATTAATGTATTGCTTGGCGACCCAGCCCATCGGAAGATGCTTGCGGAATCCGCGCGTTTAGAGTGCGCTCAATATGCACCACGGCTTATTAGCGACTGCTTTTTGGATATGTTGGATAGTTTTTCCATCAAAGATAATAATTCTTGAACTTCAACGCCGGCCGCATCGTGTTGCAGACAAGTTCGGTCCAGGCATGCGTATTCGAGGACCATTGCAGGATTTTTCGAAACAGGCCAGGCCCTTCGACCAGAAATCGCCCGCATTCGAATTTGGGCGTGTTGGCCTGGAAATAACCCGGTATCGTCGTGCAGGCGCCTGAATATCCGGTTGATGCTACACAATTCAATACGGCACGATTATACCGGCCTTTGGGGTAGCAAAAGCTTTTTACTTGGATACCCAGTTGATCTTCCAGTAGGGCTTTAGAAGACATGATTTCATCGTTTATCGCAGCACTATTGATTTTATTGAGTGCGGGATGAGTCATTGTATGCGAGCCAATTTCCATGCCCAGTTCGACAAGTTCTTGACGATGGTTGGCCTGCATGCTTGGGAAGGGTATCGTAAAACCTTCTTTTTTAAAATCACTCCATTTGCTGGTGCTGGGATTGACCCAACGCGTAAATTTGTCGAATCCAGGAATTACGAAGAAGGTTGCGTTATAGCCATAATCTGTGAGTATTGGCGTTGCGATCTCATAGTTATCCAACAGTCCGTCATCAAACGTCAGCACGACATATTTCTTATCTGTTGCTGGATTGAGCGCAATAAGTTGCGCGAATGTGATTGGTGTGAATCCCATTTCGCGGATCAATGATAGGTGATTTTTAAACTTCCAAACCGATAGGGTTTCAGGTCCGGTATTGCCGATAGAGTGGTAGTAAAATATAGGTATTTTGAGCATGGTTCTGGCTCTGGGTGCATTCTCCTGGTGCCCGCCGAGACGTTGGTTGATGTGGTTTTAGGGGTAGCGAATAGAATTGCCGTAAGCGTCGTTAATAAAAGTATCTGGGTGTGTCCCTGCAGGCGCTTACATGGTTTTCTTTCGGTCGGAAAATAAGGATGCGACGTTTTGCGTTGTGGATTTTTTATTGATGATAAATTCTTGGGTCAGTTGGTAGGCTTCATCGTCGGTAAATTGTTTGGGCGGATGCTTGCAAAAATAAGCTGAAGGGCCTTGTAAGGGGCCGCCTATATTCTGTTCCAAGGCAAGTTTTGCGCAACGGACCGCATCGATTGCCACACCCGCTGAATTCGGAGAATCTTCAACCGATAACCGCAGTTCCAAATTCATAGGCACATCTCCGAACAGTTTTCCCTCCATGCGTATGAAACACAGCTTGTTGTCCTTTTGCCACGGCACGTAATCGCTGGGGCCAACATGAATATTTTCAGGATCCAGACGTTCCGAGGTTACCGATTGAACGGCTTCGGTCTTGGACGTTTTCTTTGAGCTCAGTCGGTGTCGGTTGAGCATATTCAGAAAATCGGTATTGCCTCCGGTATTGAGTTGGTAGGTTCTGTCCAATGATACGCCGCGTTTCTTAAACAAATCGGTCAGCATGCGATGTGTGATAGTCGCGCCCAATTGCGCTTTGATATCGTCTCCGATGATCGGGAGATTTGCGCTTTCGAAGCGTTTGGCCCAGATTGGGTCGCTGGCTATAAAAACAGGTATATTGTTGACAAATGCAACACCGGCTTCCAATGCGCACTCGGCGTAAAAGCGGGTTGCTTGCTCGGAACCAACCGGCAGGTAATTCATCAGCACGTCGGTTTCAGAGTCTTGCAGCATTTCAATTACTTGTTCTTTGTTGGGTTCCTCCAGACAGGACAAAAGAAATGTGGAATTATCGTCGTAGTCTTTCATATGCTCCGAAAAACCATCGAGTATCCGGCCCATTTGCACGACTACCCCTGATTCAGGTATATCGGCGCAGAATTTGGCCGTACAATTTGGTTTTGCGAAAATGGCTTCCGAGACATCTTTGCCGACTTTGCGCTTATCGATATCAAAGGCCGTGACAACCTCAATATCGCTGGGTGTGTAGCCATTTATTGACCAGTTCATTAATCCGGTTGCGGAGTTTTTGTCTTTGTGTTTGTAGTAGTAGAGCCCCTGTATGAGTGAACTTGCACAGTTCCCAACCCCGACTATAGCGATGTTTATTTTTTTCATTTTGAAACTCGTAACCAATCAGTATATGCATATGCAACGTAACTGTTCAGATTGCCGCTGTAGGGTTTCAGCACAAATAAAACACGCGCAGTATGCAGGGATTTGCTGCTCCAGCTCCGCATGTTTACTGTACGCATCCATGCGTTCTTGGCCTACGGGCCTCAGCTTTGAGCTGTTCAAAATTGATCCAGATGCTTTTGTGACGCAGCACTGGAATCAAACAGTGGTGAGCTGAATAGTTACTGAGTATTTTGTTAATTGTCCGTTGCCTATCAATGTAACAAAATCTTGCGCCATCTCAAAGAATTGAATGTAATGGTCTTATGTTTATATGAAAAGTTGAGCTGATCAGACTGGGCGAAGTATGATAGCGCCCGTTTTCCAGTTTGGCATTTAGAGACTATATCCCGATGCAAAAACAGCTTTCAATGCGCTTTAGATTCCGTTTGGCGCTGCTAAACCTATTCGATGTGTTGTGTAAAATTCCGCGTTGGAGAACGTTGCAGAGAACATTGACCCGGGTAGCTGAGTCTTCTGACGATTTCTTTTTTATTCAGATTGGTGCCAATGATGGGGTGATCTACGATCCAATCTACAAATTTGTCCAGCGCTACCATTGGAGCGGTGTAATGGTGGAGCCTGTGCGGCACTATTTTGAACTACTTCAAGTTAATTATAGAGGCAACAACAAGCTGCATTTCGAAAATGTAGCAGTTTCCGACCGGGATGAGATTCGGGATTTTTACCGGGTAAAGGAGGGCTTGGATTTTTTACCCGAATGGTGTAATGGCTTGGGCACATTTGATCTCGATGTGTTGTTAACGCATAAATGGGCAATTCCCAATCTTGAGGATTATGTGGTTAAGGAGCAAGTCGCGTGTATTTCGCTTGAGGGTTTATTGAGGAAGTACAATATACAAAATTTGGATTTGTTACTGATCGATACTGAAGGATACGACTATCAAATCCTGAAGCAGTTAGATCTTGATGTCATTAGGCCGGAGTTGGTGCTTTACGAGCATCAATACATAAACCAAATTGAAAAGGACGAATGTGAAAAACGATTCAGGCAGTATGGTTATACTTTGTCTAGCCACCTTGGAAATACGCTGGCGTATTCAATTTAATAGCCTATTCTCCGGTTGTTTTCCGATCGGTTAAGCCCACACGCTTTGCCGCTCTATTCGCTGGCCTAGGGCTTCGCCAATAGCGCATTTAGCCTGCTGGAAGGCTTTTCGACCGTTATTGAGCCGGTGTGGCCCGGCGGTTTCAAGATTCTTAATCGTTACCGTTATCATTCCGGCGTGAAAGTGCGCATTTTTTAATTGCCCGTATTTACAAAATAGCGGTGGCCATTGTGATTCAAGGTGATGGTACAAAATGCGCCCTTGCTCGGGCGCGCCGGCCAATCCGGCACGATCATTGATTCCACCATCAAAATACAGTCCCTTACCAATCCGGATTGGGTGAAATAACAATGGAACACTGCACGATGCATAAACTGCATCGCTTATAGAGCCGCTGTCTAGTACATGAGTGGAGAATGTGCGCAGGTCATAGGCAGATATTGCTAAAGGTATGCTGCATTCTTCGATATTGGAAACCGGACATAGCGTTTGGATAAATTTTCTAAAAAGTTGGCCTTTAAGCAGGCCTAATCCTATTGCGGGATCCCAGAAATCACTTTTGGATAAATTGGCCAAAGCGTGTTGAATTGTCGCCGTTGGACATCCGGAGGCCCAACATGCGCCAGCCAGTGCTCCTGCGCTGGAGCCGGATATTCGGCTAGGGCTTAAGTTGTTTTGCGATAGCGCCGCGAGCAGTCCGAAGTGTGCGAAGAAACCGAAATAACCCGATGATAGAGCTAGCGTATAAGGGCCTTGTTCAAGCCAGCTTCTGAGAGTCAATGTTGGTTTTTCTTATCCATGCAGAGTGCAAGCTCCTAGCCCGTATTTCTCACCAGAGGGCAAGATGATCGCGCGGAGATTTGTTTTCACAAGGTATTTTCTGACTGAGCGGAATACGAAATGTCTTTCCGAAGGAAGAAAATTCCTTGTGGGAACAAAGATCAAGTGAGGGATTGTCATTCTGGTGAGAAATGCGGGCTAGCGTCTTCTGCGATCTGTATGATCATTCTTAAGATCCCAAACCAGTCCTAATTTGGCGGCTGGCCAAAGAATCAGCCAATAGGGAATATCTGGACCAGGCCGTTTTGCTTTGTTGGGATAGATGTGGTGGTCTTTGTGATCGTGCTCGCCGAGCAAGAATGCAGATAATTGGTTGTATTGCGTGGCCGCACAGCCTTTTTCATCAGGCTCACCGCGATGCGACATGCAATTGAAAAACAATGTTCCGATGGGTGATAACCCGGCCGGAATTAACGATATCAGGGTTGCGAACGCAAGTGAACCGCTAAATCCCCATATCAATCCCCATTCAAACCAGGGTATCAGGAAACACCAGTTATCCAGCCAAACTGTTTCGGGATAATTCAACTTGATTTTGCGGAGTGCGTGCTTAGGGTCGTAGCCCCATCCCAGCCAAGCGTATAACAGGGAATGCGAGACCGGGGAATGCGGATCTTTCTCAGTATCGCAATGGATATGGTGGTAGCGATGATTGCCCGCCCACCATGACATCGCGGCTTGGTTAGAAGCCGCACATGAATAGGCAATAAAAAATTCATATGCGCGGCTGGCCTTATAGGCTCCGTGAGAGTAATAGCGGTGAAAACCAAGAGTCATGCCCAATGCGGAGTGCCTGGCAATCTGGAGTACGATCAAAATCCAAGGCAAGGGTTGCTTGGCAAGTATGACGGCATTGTCTAGGTCAACAAAAATAAATATTGCCGAGTATATAAGCAGTGAGTAGCATGCGAGTACGCGCTGCAGTATCCAATATGCCATGTGGTAATTGTTTATTTAAATATTGAAGTAATTACTCAGCTTACCCTCAAATTTATCCGATTACGGCGTCACAAAAACGCCCGG
>Ga0114931_10009285_pt1 | contig 11805 bp, 9 predicted proteins | sample 2SBtaG_FD_89579 | JGI IMG/M metagenome (GOLD analysis project Ga0114931, IMG submission 89579) | Deep subsurface microbial communities from Kolumbo volcano to uncover new lineages of life (NeLLi) - 2SBTROV14_V59a metaG | ecosystem: Environmental > Aquatic > Marine > Volcanic | place: Kolumbo...
AAATGTTCCGGATCAAGGCGAAAAGCGCAGGTAATAGCGTGCTATTGCCAAGATTTTCAACGCCGAGCCGGGACATTTCAGCCGTCAGACGCCGGTTCACGAATTAATCAGAGGTTCCTTAACTTGTTCTTTATCTTATTCGGGAACAAGTAGGTCCAGTAAAGTCCCCCGGTTATAAGCATCGCACCGAGAAACAAGGCAACGTGGGTATTATCCGAGCCGACCATTCCGTGCGAATAAATTGTATAGGCAATCAAGGGGATGTTGCACAGTAACGGCGCCTTGAACGCAGAGTTCGTGAGCCGTTTCGGCGATATGTGTAATGCGCGACTACAGTATGCGGGCGTAAAAATCCCATAGCTGACAATAAGCGTAATCGATACGTACAGACTGACCAGGGAAAGCGATGCGGAGGACTTCCCGACAAACATAAGGCAAGCGCCGATCCCCGAAGAAAGTATCAGTGCATTGATTACCGTTGGAAAGATATGTCTGTTGAGCCCGATCAAGACGTTCATCGATGTGCTCATCGATACCGGTAGGATATAGCCTAGCGATAGCGTGAATATGAGCGCTAAATCGACATAGTTGTCGCCCATCCATATCTTGATCAGGGTCGGGCCTAACAGACAGTTGAGCAGCATGGATGGAATAGTGATTGCGAGGGAATATTTGGTGCATTTCAGAAATAGGTCTTGAACTTCGGCGCTATCCTTTGTCGTCGAAAGACTGGCCACCGAGGGGACGATTATCCTGGTGAAACGGCTGACGAACATTTCTATATATTTAACAAGCGCAAAGGTTCGAGAGAACACTGCCAGGGATGCGGGACCGAGCAATCCCATGACGACAATATTAAAGCCTTGTATGAAGAATACCGGCAACCCCTCAAACAAGAACTGACCGAGACCAAACTTCGCCATCCGCAACGCTGTGCGGGTCTTGAAGTATTGTGGGTGAATCACAAGCCCATCGGCTAGTTTGAAAGCGTATATGAATCTGAAAGACTCCGCCGCAATTGTGGTCGCCAGGTATGCTATGGCGATGGATTGAAGATCGTTTCCGATAAAGAGCGCAACGATCATCGCGATTGAAGAAACGACCCGCCCGGCGGTATTGATAATGTTTGTGATATCCCAGCGATGAAGTCCGTTCATTACGCCTCGGGATGAACTGCAGATCAATTGATATACAACGGCGATACCCAGAATGGTCAGTACGTCTAAAGCGCCCGCCGCGCTTTCCGGGATGAAGCCTTGCAGACGGTCATGACCGAGGGAAAAGGCGAAATATATGGCGCCGGCCGCTACACCCAGAAGGACGATTTGAGAGAAAAAAATGGAGTTTATCGTCTCGCACAGCATGTTCCGGTCGTTTTTTGTGACCGACACGGCGACGAAGCGGCTGACCGACGAGCCCATCCCGAGTTCCGCCAGGGAAATATAATTGACGATCGACCAGCAAAAGTCCCAGATTCCGAGTTGGGCTTGTCCCAGCTCATCATTGATCAGCCTCGGCATGATAAAGCCGATGGCAATCATGATAACGAGACTCGCCCAGCTTACCAGTGTATTCCTAAGGATTCTGTCTCGGCCCGCGAGGTCGCGCGTAGATCTCGTTTTCGTCAACTCATGAGCCTTATGTTCGTCTATGGGGGATAGCCGGTAGGCAATATGTCTAGGAGTCTGTCGGATTTAGGAACAATCTACTGCGCTGATGAGAAAGCGGCCCAAATCTCCACAATTTATCGTTGTATAGAACCACTATACGCCCCGAAATTGAAAAGATTTGTACTCGCTTTTCCAGCATGCTCGCTACAACTGCCTAAATCCGACAGACTCCTAGAACGGCAAAGACTTTTGAATGTCGCCCAGGCCGGCGGTTTCTTTTATAAATGAATGGCGATTGAGACCGGTATGGATACGTTTAACGTTATACGGGTCGAGACCATGAATAATATTCGACCCTTCAACGCTGGTGAGTGCGGATGCATATCCATTGTCGCGAATGGCCTTTTCCGTTCGACCATCGAAATCGCCTTCCAGGCCATTCGGGTAACAAAAGCAACTAATCTTTCTACCAAAGGCCGCCTCCAGCTCCTGCTTGGCCGCAGACAGCTCATGATTCAAGTCATCATCATTCAACAGCGTCATGATTGTATGGGTTATGCCATGCCCAGTGAGCTCCATGAGGCCGGAAGCGAGCATCTCCATGATTTGCGCCTCCGACATCGGTGTGTAATCCGAAGTCGGTGACGAGGGAACCTCGCACGATCGGATCCGTGCAATCCGCTTTAGCGCTTCCTCCCGATCGTTTTTCCCCATCGCCTTGAGCTTGACCAAACAGTCATCAAACTCCTTTTTGGTCGAGGCGTTCCCCAAGTCAGCGGTGGACTTGAATATATACTCCAGCTGGTCGAACCATAGCCATGCCCCGCGAAACGTGAAATCCGTCGGTATGCACGGAGTGAACGGAACATTCATCTCCTTGAATAGGGGATACAGATAGGTGTAAAGCGAGTCATGTCCGTCATCGATCGTGATCATGGCGAGATTTTCATCGCTCGAGTTCAGGTGCGCCAAGTCAGAAGGAAGAATAAACCTATGCTCACGGGACAAATACTCGATCTCACTCCGTATCTTGGCGACGGCCGACGAGCTATTCGTCCGGTCAATACGATGCAACGTAATGATATTAAGCCGCTTTCGTCGATCGCATAAGGAGTATGCCTTTGAAAGTCCGGTTAGGATGGCTGGTCGAAGTATGGACATAAACAATAGCTCCTGTCAGCCGCGTCTCATGTCGGTCGGAATGTTTTCTTTTTGTTTTTTCATCGTCTTGGTCTCATATCTCAATCATCGATGTACATTGTTGCCGGGTTAATAACAGCATAAGGTGTCGTTATTCTTAAGTTTTCTAGACAAATACCTAATGACGGCCCAATTTCCCAGGATATAGGCCTTTGTCGTGGACATTGATCGGTTATAGATAACGATGTCGTTACCTTTTCGCCGCTTTGCCGTCCATGAATGTTTATGTTGAGTTTGTTCGCCTAAAAAGTCATAGGTGGATACGCCCATCGAGATAAGCGCCCTGATTTTTTCCAGGCGTAATGCCTCACCTACACCGGAAATGTAATCGGTATCGAACCCTTCTTGTAGCGCGTAATAGACATCATTATAGATGTATCCAATTTGAACGGCTTTGAACTCGTTGTCCTTCTTTACTCCGGACATGGACAGCCATCCTTGTTCAAATGCAATCGGGGCGAACTTTTGGTAGAAGTTGCGCATGGTTGGATATCGGGCGAAGCATCCCCGATGGCCTTTCTTGAGCCAACGCTTCTCATGAAGGCGAAACAATTCGTTTAGGAAGGTATCGACATCCTCTTTTTGGGTGCATGTCACATATTCCGCCGCATCTTCAACAAAAACCTTTTTGCAGTAGCTTTTTCTGTGCTGCCGTCTCTTTCGGCTCATCCGCTTCAGAAAATAATCAAAATCCTTTGGGAGATCTATATAGCTGAAGATGTGGTCCTGATGTCCCATTTCGAACTGATGGGATCTACAGGCCTGAGTTATATGGTGCAGCGACGCTCCTTGCCAGCCCGAACGTCTGGGCATCCAGATAATATCCCACATCTCCGTTGACTCGGAAAGTGCTTCAAATATCTTGTTGTAAACAGACTGTCCATAGCTTCTATCGGCGATGATGTCCGGATATTCCGATCCGCAGTTTGAATCCGCCAGTGGGCAAAGCACGCGTATGTTGAGAACCCCCAGGTATTTATATCGCTTAAAATAGAGGGGGAATATTGCGACCAGATCGCCACGCTCATTTCGTACAATGACACAATAAACGGCGATATTGACGGGCGTCACCGAATGCCATGTTTTCATCCACTCCCAACGCAGAAAGATCGAGTCGGCATTCGATGCTTCCAGGAGTTTGTTCCATTCTCCTGAGAGATCCTGAATCTTCTGCCAGGAGGTCAGTATGCTTGCGGTTAGGGTCTCGTTATCGGCGCTCATCGCGATGATCGTCATATTCTGATGGTACGGCATCGGCATACCATGGAGGTTCCGTATCTTGGTACAGCAGTCGAATCGACGGTAGCGTGATATACATACAGCACAAGCTGACCAGTTGGATGTCTTTGTCCGACATTATCCATATAGTGCGCAGTGTAAGGCGCGCATGCAAGGCCCTCCATGCCCGGTCAGCCATAAGTCATGGTTTCATGCCTGGCCGGGTGCGGGCGTTCACACGCTGTCCCCGGGGTCACGCGCGCATATGAATCCCGTATGTTTCTATCGGCTACCACCGCGATTTTAATAGCACTGCCGGCGTTGAATGTTTGAGGGCGACTTGGCAAGCTTGTTACCATGATCATAAATCGCTCGAAAAAGTCGGTGGCGACCATGGAGATTCGATAAAGAACAATGTGTTATGTTTATTGTGGAGGGTTTTTAGCGTAAATCGATAGTCGTATGCTATGACCTGTGTGGCAGGTATGATTCCGTTTGGGTAAGGTCTGCTCTTGCTACGTGATTATAGGCATATCTTTGAATGGTTCACTGTGCTAGTTTCATGGCGTCAAGGCTAGATGGGGCGCAGATAACGAACCGCATCGAAATCATTTAACGATGCCTATTCCGAGCAAACGTCTAAAGGCTGCTGTGCGCTGAGACGCTAGAACCATCATGGAATGTGCATCGTATTCGTATCCTTTGACCTTGCCGGTCGATTGTGTTGGCCGAATCGGCCACTTGAGCGGTAATGTCCGGGTGTTGTCAAGGAGTTTCAGAACCCTTCAGCAGGGAGAGTGTGTATCGCTATGAAAGGTAATAAGAAAATAGGTTGGCGCCGTTTTGGGGCGTTTTTTGCGTCGACCCTAGTTGTTATGGTCGTGTTGTGCTCGGGATGTGTGCAGCGTCCTCTGGCCGAAGAGGAGTTTATCCTTCAGCCGGCGCCGGTTGAGGACTACCTGATACAACCGGGTGATTTCATCGATGTGTTCGTCTGGCGAAATCCGGATGTATCGATATCGGTGAGCGTGCGCCCCGACGGCAAGGTCTCTACGCCTCTGGTCGAGGATATGCCAGCCACCGGTAAAACCCCGACACAGTTGGCGCGTGATATCGAACAGGCGCTTAAAAAGTTCATTCGCGACCCAATGGTGACGGTGATCGTCAAAAAATTCGGCCAGGATGTCGCCCGAACTATTCGTGTCATTGGCGCCGCTACCCGTCCGCAAGTACTTGAGTATAGGAAGGGCATGAGCCTGTTGTACGTCATGATCGAGGTCGGGGGGCTTAGCGACTATGCCGCAGGGAACCGGGCCAATATCATTCGTAAAGTTGACGGAAAACAGCGGGAGTTCCCCGTCAGGCTCGAAGACCTCTTAATCGATGGGGATATATCGGCTAATGTCAACCTGCTTCCTGGCGATATATTGATTATTCCCGAATCAGTTTTTTAGGCCACTATCGATGTCGAGTCATACTCAGGCGGCAAATTTCTCCATGCAGAGAGAAACGGAAAACGAGCAACGCGATCTTAGCCTTTCGATCGAACTTCAAAAAATGTGGCGTTATCGCTGGCTCGCGCTCGCCACCGCGGTGCTTGTTTGCGTCTTAGGCTGGGTGATCGTTTCCTTCCTTCCCAATACATACCAGGCCAAGGCCAGGATCTATCTTGATACCCAGTCCATGCTGGGTCCGCTGCTTAAGGGATTGGCAATCGAAAACGATCTGCGTCAGGTGGAAATCGCTGAAATGACCCGCCGAACCTTGTTGCGTAGGCCGAATCTCGAGAAGGTCGCACGTGAAACCGACAAGGATTTGCAGGCCAAGACTCCTCAGGATCTGGAAAGGGTGCTTCAGCGACTTGCGGATAGCATAGGTATCAAGGGGGGACGCAGGGACAGTATCTTCGTGATCACCTGTGACGACAAAGACCCGCGTGTGGCCAAAAAAGTGGTAGAGACCTTGCTTTCGATATTCGTGGAAAGCACCTTGAGTTCGATGCGTCGAGATAGCGGACGAACCGAAAGCTTCCTGGACGACCAGATCGTAGAATACCGAGCACGGCTTGAGGCTGCTGAAAACAGGTTAAAGGAATTCAAGCAGAAGAATGTCGGTTTGATGCCTACCGAGGCCGGTGGCTATTTTGCTCGTCTGCAATCCGAGAAAGATAAATTGGAGCATGCGCGTTTGGGGTTGAGGGAAGCAACAAAGAAGCGCGATGCCCTGGATGCTCAGCTCACCAATGCCGTGCCGCCGTTAGCGGCGGCAGGTAAGTCAGGCATCGTCTCCAATGGCGATGACGCCATCCTTAAGCGAGTTGCGAAGCTTGAATCGCAATTGGACAACCTTAGACTCAAGTATACCGACAGTCATCCGGATGTATTGTTCTTGGAAAACTCGATAGAGGGTCTTAAGAAGAAGCTTTCAAACCGGACTGCTGTAATGGATAGCGCTAAGAAGACTCCGGGCTCGGAACCGATGATGAGTCGTGCATACCAAGACTTGAAGGTTGCGGCCAGCGAGGCGGAGGCTGAGGTTTCAGCGCTCCAGGTGCGTGTTCACGAGTACGAAAAACGGGTCAAAGACCTAGACGAGAAAATGGCCGTTATCCCGAATGTGGAGGCGGACCTGACACGTTTGACCCGGGACTATGAAATCAACAAAACCAATTATGAGTCATTGGTGGCTCGTCGCGAGTCGGCGGCGATTTCCCGCGATGCCGAGCAGAGCGTCGATTCTGTCCAGTTTAGGATTATCGATCCGCCGATTGCCCCGGCATTGCCGACGGGACCGAACCGTCCGCTGCTGATCACGCTGGTGCTTTTGCTTGGTTTGGGCGCCGGTGGTGGCTTGGCCTGGTTTAAATCGCAGCTTCAGGGCACGATCAGTACGATTCGGGAACTCAGTACTTTTACGGGCGGCGAGGTCCTTGGGTTTGTGTCTGCCGTTTCTTTTGTCGGCAGCGGTAAGATCGCCGGCAAGGCCTCAACGATCGTCTTTTTCATGGGACTGGGGATGTTGTTGGCGATCTATACCGGGTTGATGCTCATCGGCGTTCTTCATCTGGGCGGCCCGCTGGATATGATTAGTCTGCTTTCGGGGGCATAGCATGTCTACAATCGAAAAGATCATGAGCCGTGCGTCCGCCATGGATGATGACAAAGGTTCTACCGGAACCGAAGGGCAGGATGTAGTCTTTTCCTCTGATACCGCTTCTGAAGGCGGCGCACGTTCCGAGGCATCCCCGGCTGATTCGACCGTGGATGGACGACTCTTTGCGAGGATCAGGGAATGGGCGCGAGGACATGGTATGGACGTCGACACCAATGGGCATCAACAGATCATGGAAGAGTATCGTCATATAAAGAGGCCGTTGATCAGCAACATCGATGGTTTCGGCGACAAGATAAAAACGCATGCGAATCGGATCATGGTGACCAGCGCGGTTCCCGGTGAGGGAAAAACCTTTACGGCTATGAACCTCGCCATCTGTCTTGCCGCGGAACGTGGCAGATCCGTGATCCTTGTTGATATCGATGCCTGTCGCACGCCGATTCCCGAATTGCTCGGCTTATCCAGCGATATCGGTATTATCGATTTCCTGGATGGGGCCGTCGACCGTTTGGATGATGTCCTTTGCGATACGGATATCCCCAATCTGAAGTACATTCCGCCTGGGCAAACGCATCATTTTTTCTCCGAACTGCTATGCGGTGCGGCGATGAGTAAGCTATTTCAGGAAATCGATGCGCATTTCCCTAACAGTATCATCGTCTTCGACTTGCCCCCTTTGCTTGCCTCCAGCGAGGCGGCCACGTTGGCCCGTGTGGCCGGACAGATCGTGATGGTCGTAAAATCAGGTTTCACCAGGAAACAGGACCTGAGGGAAGCCACGATTATGATAGACCCGAAGAAGGTTACCGGTTATGTTTTGAATCATGTCGACCGGAAACACAGGAGCTTCGCAAGCGATTCATATATGTATTCCGTGTAGCGTAAGGGGGCTGCCCATGTCTCATGAACGCCCGGCTATAGTCCAAAGGCCTTATGGGCAGAGGCTATGGGTAAAAACATCCATATACCTCTTGCCACTTTTCTTCTCCGGCCTGTGTTTGAGCGCCACCGCTCGTGCCGATTGTCAATTCCAACCGAACCTACGGGCGTCCGAGACCTACAGCAACAACATACGACTCGACCGACAACATCCCGAACACGATTGGGTGTCGGAATTGGCAGCGGGTTTTTCGGTAAATCGTTCCAAAGAACGTTCGTCCGCCGCCCTCGAATATCAGCTTCAAGGGCTGCATTTCAGCCGGATGTCGGCGATGGATGAGGTGTTTCAGCAGCTCCATGGCGTGACGCATCTTCAGCGTTCCGAGACGGGACCCTATCTGGATGGACTGGCGAGCCTGTCTCAGCAGACCGTCGACGCCAATCTTCCCGCTGTTTCCGACAACATCTTCGCGACCGGAAATCGTGCCGATCAAACCGATCTCCAATTGGCTCCCGGCATATTGTCGAAACTCGGGTCTACGGCCATGTCCGACTTTAGGTTCAGCCATAAGCAAACCGAATATAGCAAGGGGCGTATTGACAGTTTTACTAACGCCATCAATCTGAATTTGTCCGACGCCCATCCCAAGCGCCTTGATTGGCAATGGTCCGCACGGAAAGAACGGGTCAGATACTCGAATGATGCGGCGACAGAGTTTCGGAGCACGCTACTGAACATTCAAATGAGCGCGACCAAAAGGTCCAGGATATTGTTGACGGGTGGATACGACGATACCCGGTCGGCAGTTCCGGGTCAGCTCAGTCGCAGCGGCAGCCGCTGGTCCGCAGGAATAGACTGGGCGCCTTCACATCGCACCCACTTGATGTTGACGGCGGGCGAGCGTTATTTCGGCAATACGTATGAAATGGAGTTTACTCACGATTATCATAAAGACCACTGGGGACTGTCATACGTGGAGGACGTCGTCACAACGGCAAATGATAGCGCGATTCTGAATCAGGTGAGTACCGGTGTCAACGGGGTGTCCACCTTCGTGACGGATGTCTATATCTCAAAGCTTTTCACCGCATCATATCTCCATCAAGGACATCGGGGCGATCTCGATGTCCAGGTATATCAGCAAAGACGGGAGTTCGGATCGACCTTGGGCGTGGAAGCGGTGCGATCCGCCGTCGTCGGCGGGTTTTTTCAAGTCAAACCAAGGACGGGCCTGCACTGGAGCGCCTCTTTGCTGTACCGGCGACCCGCATTGATTTCGGCGACGGACAGGACTCGCGATCTCTCGGTCTGGCTGGCCCACGATCTGGAAAAAGGTGGGAGTCTGAGCCTGAAATACCGGAATCTGCACCGGTCGGGTTCCGGTTTCGTTTCCGGTTACGAGGCCAGCGCGGTCAGTATCGTCTACGAACGCCAGTTTGGGGCAACATCGCTGTCCGGACAAGATTCGTCTGCAGTCGCTCGATGAAACCGGAAAGATCTATCGAGCAAGGCGAAACGCCTGACAAATCGGACGCCAAATTTCACGTCATCTGCACCGTCGATCATGAGGTTTTCGGCAACGGCAGTGGTTGCGTGGACCGCTGTGTTGTGGATCCCATGACGCGATGTCTTGCGGAAATGGATCGCCACCGGGCCGTTTTGACGTTTTTTGTCGACAGTGCGGAGTTTCTCAGCATGCGCATGGCCGGAGGCCGACTCGGCGAGGCCTGTACTCGGGTTGAATCCCAATTGGCGGATGCGGCCGCGGATGGACACACGGTTCAGTTACATCTACATCCGCAATGGCTGAATGCGGCATGGATGGAGGGGCAATGGCGTCTCGATTTTTCTCGCTGGAGGATCGGTGATCTGAGCACGGATGAAATCACATCCCTGATCGAATCCGGCATCCGATATCTGCGTTCGGTGGTAGGCCCCGATCCGAGACATCTCTGTGCCTTCCGGGCCGGAGGGTGGGCCATACAGCCCGCTCGGGATACCCTGGCGGCGCTTTCCCGGAACGGTGTTGTGATCGACAGCACCGTAGCACCGGGTTGTTATCATTCGGCGAAAGGCGACTGGTATGATTTTCGGGATTGTCCCGATGCGCCGTGCTGGCCGGTCGCCGATGATGTGTGTCGCGCCGCAAATCCCCAGGCTCTGCTGGAAGCGCCGATCGCAACGGCCCGGGTCGGACGTTTCGTTCACGCCCGTGCGCTACGCGAGCATCGTAGCGGTCCGACCCTGCCCGAGGGTTGCGAAGGGAGCTATGACGGGCCCAATTCTCGTCTGCAATCGCTCTTGGGGAAAGTGGGTAAGGCGATGCGTATGGGGCGGGTTATGCTTGATTTTTCGACGATGCCGGCATGGATGCTCATTCAGATCTGCGAAGACTACCGGAATCGCTATCACAAGGCCTCCGGCCCGATTCCGATTGTAGCGATCGGTCACGGCAAGAACTTTACCGAGCGATCGGAACAGAACCTGCGACTATGGCTGTCCTGGGTCGACCGGCAGGCCGATATGAAGTATTCCGACTACCGACAGTGGTACTCGGAGCGGCAGGCCGCGCAGTGATCGTCCGGGGTCCTCGTCCGCCCGGCGCTTACGATCCCTACGACCTCTGGATGACCCGTCCGGGGGTCTGGACGAAAGATCACTATTATCGCGGACGCATGAGCGGGAAGATCGGCGCCGTCGCGATCGGATTGGCGGATTGGCTGACGCCCGGATGGTCGCGGTCGCTGCTGGGTGCGCCCAAACGCCAGTTTCCGATTACGGTGGCCCAATGGATTTTGAGCCAGGACTCCTTTGAAAACCCTCGCGAGGCCCTGCGTCACTTGAAGTCTTTGGCGTCTTCGCGGACGGATCTATATGGCTTGAGTTGGGGGCTGGGTTTTCCTTGGATGTCGAAGAACGGCCTCTACGATGAAGATACGCCCTTCGTTACGCATGCACCCTATTGCCTGGAGGCCCTGTTGCATCTGGCGCGGGTTTCGGATGACCCTGAGTTCTCGGCCGAGGCAATGACAGACTTCCGGAGAACTCGACCCTTCTTCGACGCGCTAAAAATCATGTACGAAGACGATGAGTGCCTGGCGCTGTCTTATGCCCCGGTCGATGAACCGAGAATCGTCGTGAACGCCAACGCGTATGCGGCATACAGCTATGCGATGTTCGCGACCGTCGATGACGATGCCAAGGCCGGTGATCGCGTCGAACGTCTGCTGCGCTGGGTATTGGCGGAACAGTGCGATGACGGCAGTTGGTATTACTATGCGGATAGAGAGCCCGGAAACTTTATCGACGGATTTCATTCCTGTTTCGTGCTCAAGAACCTGGTCAAAGCAGGACGTCTCCTTCCTCGGTTTTTGAGCATGATCGAACCGGCGGTTGCGCGCGGTATGGGCTTTCTGGAAGAGGCGTTTATCGATTCGAACAGCGGATTTTTGCAACGTTTCGTGGCGCGTGATATCAAGGATCCTTTTTGTTGGGACCTATACGATCAGGCGGAATATCTCGGTCTGCTCAACCTCCTTGGGCGCAGGTCGGAGGCGGAGACATTTGCGGCGCATGTCCGGTCGCGCTTTGAGCGCGGGGGAGCATGGTATTGCCGGATCGACCTGTTCGGGCGTCTCTGGGGACGGGGGTTTCTTCGTTGGGGGATCATGCCCTTTCTTCACCAGTGCAGGGAGCTGGAGCATTCCGGGCATGGCATCGCTAATTCTGGGGAATAGATATGTGTGGGATATTTGGGACGACCCTGAGGTTGGACGAGCGGAC
>Ga0114931_10009286_pt1 | contig 11805 bp, 9 predicted proteins | sample 2SBtaG_FD_89579 | JGI IMG/M metagenome (GOLD analysis project Ga0114931, IMG submission 89579) | Deep subsurface microbial communities from Kolumbo volcano to uncover new lineages of life (NeLLi) - 2SBTROV14_V59a metaG | ecosystem: Environmental > Aquatic > Marine > Volcanic | place: Kolumbo...
ACAAAACGCTTCGTCAGAGAGATTCTTCGTCCGCCGGCGCGGACCCGGTTACCCCCCTGTATCCCCCCTTGCCAAGGGGGGACAAAGTCGATGGCGCATCGAGCCGCGTAAAGGCGGGACGCAGCGGCCGCGGACTTTCGTTCACGCGGCTTTGTCGGCGCGGCTTCGTCGCGGCCGTTTCGTTCGCGCGGTGGCGGATTGTCCGCGCTGACTCGCTGCTCCCTTACTGTCGCGGCTCTGCCGTCCTGAGCACGAACCTGTCACGCTGAGCGCGGGACGGTCGTCCCCAATCTGTCATGCGGAGCGTGGATTTATCATGCTGAGCGCAGCGAAGCATCTCACCAGACGCCGGTTTTGTCACGGACCCCTATCTGGATTGCTGATGTGAAATGAAATAAGAACATCCATCGTTGGACGAAAGCACGGCGAAGACGGACAATCAAGGCTGAGGGTTTCGGCGATGGAAATGACCAACGGCATCAAAGCAGACCAAAGCGTGGTCTCGATGAACGACCTGAAAATCGTGACCGCGTACCGTGACCTGCTCGCACGCAATGCCCTGGATACCCCGGAAGCGTTTTTCGACCCGCAACTTGGTGAACCGTTGGACAAACCCGGGCTGGCAAGCTGGCGCGAGCGGCGCCGCATTGACCTGGACGACGAAGGGAGGACTCGGACCTTTTACCTCAAGCGGTTCACCAATGCACCGGCGACAGCCCGGCGAGAGATCCGACGGGCGGGCTGTGATGCGAAAAGCGTTGCCGGAATTGAATGGGGCTGGATGCGCAAACTGGCGGGCCTGGGTATTCCCTGCGCAGAGCCGGTCGCACTGTGCGAGGAGAGGGTATACGGTTACCCCCAACGAAGCGCTGTGCTGATGGCGGCGGTCCCGGGGCAGTCCCTGGAGGCGTGGGTGCGTGGGTGGAACGCGACGGATCGCGCGATCATTCGCGGGTTGTTTCAACCGCTGTCGGAAATGATCGCCGCGCTGCATGAGGCAGGCATTGTCCATCGCGACCTTTATCTTTCGCATATTTTTTTTGATGCCCAAGCGCCCGTCGAGATCTCGTTGCGGTTAATCGATTTGCAGCGTATGTTTCAGCCTAAAACAATGATGTGACGGTGGATCGTCAAAGACCTGGCCGCACTGAATTACTCGACGCCCTGGCATATCGTTTCGAAAACCGATCGGATCCGCTGGTTGAAAATGTACCTCGATATGCCACGATTGCACGGTCATGGGCGCCGACTCCTGCAGCGTGTCGTCAGCAAGACTGAGCGGATCGGACGACACGACGCGAGAAAAGCCAAACGACGAGCAAGGGAAGATGCAAAACAATAGTGCCAATGCGTGTGTGACAAGGATGGCACCAGAGCCGCGCCTGTGAGGAAACGAAAAGTCAGCGTCAACAATCAGCCGCCGTTCCGTCGGAGCCACGCCGACCAAGCCGCGCGGATTGAAGTCTCGCTACGCCCCTCCTTTGCAAGGGGGGATACAGGGGGGGTAACCGGGTCCGCGCAAGCGGACGAAGAATCTCTCTGCGTCCCAGGCGCGTTGCGATCCTGCCGTTGAGATGCTTCGTTCCTGCCTGTGCGTCCCCGCACGCAGACAGGGCGCTTGGCATGACAGATTGAGAGACGATAGATACGCTAACTGCATGACTAAGCTGCGCTCAGCATGACAGACCCGGTTTCATAGAAGGAGGCGTAACAGACGCGGGATTGGGTCATCCGATGAACCGTCTTTTCCCGGTGATTCCTCGGCAACAAGCTTTCCTCGCAGGTTTGAAGAAACGACGCCTTTGGAAGATGAAAATCGCACTTGTCACAGAATGGTTGGATGCTTGGCGCGGTGGCGCCGAAACATCCACACAGCAGTTCCTCCATCATCTCATGGATCGTGGGGTGGATCTGCATGTTTTCACGCGGAGTCGTCCCTCCCCCACACCCGGACTTTCCGTCCATTCGATTAACGGGGCGGCAATGTCGCGAACGCGAAAGAGCGTCACGTTTGGGCACCGCGTTGAACGACGCCTGCGCGAAGAAAGCTTTGACATCATTCACGCCATCACACCCTGTCGCGGGGCGACGATCTATCAGCCTCGCGGTGGAACGGTGGCGGAGTCGATCGAGCGGAACATTGCCCTGCGGCGGACGCAGCTATCTCGGCGACTCAAACGCTGCGCGAACCGCTTCAATTTCAAACAGCGTTACATGTTGGGGCTGGAGCGCGAATTCTTCTCGGCGAGGTCCACGATGACGGTCGTTGCAATCTCCGACTACGTCAAGCGCCAATTGCAAGATCACTACGCCCTACCCGATTCGCGTATTTGCAAAATCTACAACGGCGTGGATTGCGACGAAACACCAGGGGAAACGCGAGCCGAACACCGGCGCTCGATTCGCACGGACTTCGGGATTGGCGATGACGATCTGTTGATTCTTTCTGTCGCGCACAATTTTCGTCTCAAAGGGATTCACCGATGGATGGAAGCGATGGCACAAATTTTGGCCGGCGGGACACGCAACGTCCATTCGATCGTGATTGGACGCGGAGAGTCTCCCGCGTGGATTCGCCTTGCTCAGCGACTGGGGGTGTCTGGCTTCGTAAAGTTTGTCGGTCCCAGCGATCGGGTGCGAGCGTTTTATCACGCGGCGGACGTGCTCGTCCATCCGACCTATTACGACCCCTGTAGCCGAGTTGTACTGGAGGGGATGGTTTCGGGGTTACCGGTGATTACAACGCGATGGGACGGCTCTTCGGAGATGATTCGCGACGGCGAAAACGGATTCCTCTTGGACGATCCATCTGACACGCAACGCCTCGTCCGCCTGGTCGCCGAACTTCAGGACCGGCGACTGCGCAGAAGCGTCGGCGCAGCGGCTGCGGAAGTTTCCCGGCGGGTCAGCATGGCCAGACATGCCGACGAAATACTTGCGCTATACGAGCGTGTCGCGGACCAATCGGGAGTCGCATCGTGACATTTTGGGCTGTCGTGGGACTGTGTGGAGCCTTGAGCTTCGCATCCGGAAGCGTCCCGTTTGGACTTATTCTGGGCAAGCACAAGGGGATCGATATCCGCAACATCGGCAGCGGAAATATCGGGGCGATGAACATCGCGCGGGCGCTGGGTGGGCGATGGTTCTGGGTCGTATTCGCGCTGGACCTCATGAAGGGGCTTGCCTCCACGCTGACCTGTGGATGGCTGCTGTCACAGCCATGGACTGGTGCGACAGTCTCCCCGGCGATGCGGGATGTGTGCTGGTTGGCGGCGGGGCTTTTCGCCGTGTTGGGTCACAACTATTCGCCCTTCGTCGGATTCAAGGGGGGCAAAGGTGTGTCCACTTCGCTTGGGGTATCGCTTGGGATTTATCCGGACCTTGCGATCCCGGCTCTGTGCTGTTTTTTCGTCTGGGCACTGGGAATCTCATCCACGCGAATCAGTTCGGTCGGATCCCTCCTTGGCGGCGTGATGTTTCCACTGTTTTATGTTGCATTCGCCAAGTGGTCCGGGCGGTCTGCGGGCGTGAGCGTCCCGTTTTTTGTCTTTACACTCATCATCGCGGGGTTGATTGTAATCCGCCATCGGGCGAACATTGCGCGAATCTTTTCGGGAACCGAGCCCCGCATCGCGCCTCGCGACCGAGGTGGTTCCCCCTCCTCGACCATCGAATCGTAACGCCCAAGCGAAGCTGAGATCCACTATCGTCAACCGGGTTGATTCGACTCGACGAACGTTCGAAATTTTCTTTATTTTTCCACGTCGAGGGGGTTGCTATTGCGCGTGAATTCTCGGTATCTTGGAGGTTTTGGCTCGGATATCCCGTGGGTTTGGACCGATGAGAAGAAACCAGGAAAGAGGCAGCCTAAAATGGAGATGGGCCGGTACCAGCGAGATGGGGCGAGTCGGATGAAGACGTCTACGACAACCAGGGAGCTTCGGGTTTTAATGCTTGCCCAACCGGCGTGTGACGCCGAGTTTGGCGACTGGCTGAACTCGCACGCGGAGGTGTCTCACGTAGACACCGTCGAAGATGCGTTGCAAGCTCTACGTTCGTGGACTTACGATCTTGTTGTCTCCCGCGCCGAGGATTTTATCCCGCTCCAGGGTGTCCACAGCGGCGGACAAGCGGCGGCCATTATCGACAGCGTCAGCCAGGGGATTGCAATCGTGCGGCAATCGGGCGAGCTTGACTGGGCCAACCCGGTCCTCTTGACGTTTTCTCAAGAAGTTCGCAACCGCGTTCGCGATTGCTGCCTGGAAACGTGGACATGGGCAAAGTCCGAAGCGGACTCGGGGTCAAAGCAGATACGGGGACGACGGTTCAGCTTTACTGTTTCGGGAAACCAGCGTTTTGAAGTTTCCGCAACTCCGGTCGTTGATCTTCACAACAGGATTCAACAGGTCGCTGCGGTCGTCTGGGATGTGACCAGCACCGTGCGATTGCAGGATCAAATTGACGCGATCGACCGCGCCGGGCGCGAGCTTCTCAGCCTGGACGCCAAGCAATTCTCCAGCCTGAACCCGACAGAGCGTTTGGGGCTCTTGGAACAAAAGATCATGCGATGCGCGCACGATCATTTGCACTTCGAGAACTTCGATATACGCGTCATCGATCAGGACACCAACCGCCTCGAAGCCGTGCTGTCCTCGGGAACACCGCCGACCAACGCGAATATCGAGCTTTACGCGGAGACGGAGGGAAGTGGGATTTCCGGTTATGTGGCCGCACGGGGAAGGAGTTACATCTGTCCCAACGTCCACGAAGACCCCAGGTTCATGCGCGGCGTCCCTGGCGCACAATCATCGTTGACCGTGCCGCTGACGTTGCATGAAAAGGTGATTGGTGTAGCCAACTTTGAGAGCACGCAAATCGCGGCGTTCAGTGAGGACGATCGCCAATTTGCCGAGATCTTCGGTCGTTATATCGCGTTGGCGCTTCATATTTTGGAGCTTTTGGTTTCTGAGCGGCGTGCGACCACGGGGCAGCTCGGTCGCGACGTAATGAGCGAGATTACCGGACCGCTGAACGATATTCTGACCGACACCGAAAGCCTGGTTGAAGACTACATCGGACACGACGATCTTCGCAAGCGCCTCAGTGAGATTTCGGAAAACGCCGTACAAATCCGCGACTCGATCAAGGAGCTGACCACCACGCGCCCCGGAGTCATGGGTGTTCGTCGTGCGGGGATCAAGCACAAGGATGATATTCTCACAGGCAAACGAGTCCTGCTCGCCGACGACGAGGAAGTCATCCGTGAGACGGTGCGCGACGTGCTCGCAGGATATGGGTGCAAGGTGCAGACCGCTTCCACCGGCGCCGGTGCCATCGAAAAGGTTCGATCCTGTCCATTTGACCTGGTGCTCACCGACATCAAAATGCCCGAGGCGTCAGGATACGAAGTTTTTGCAGCGTCCAAGGAGGTCGATTCTTCGACGCCGGTGATTCTCACAACGGGATTCGGATACGATCCGAACCATTCGATCATCCGTGCTCGCCGCGAAGGACTGGCTGCGGTCCTTTTCAAGCCCTTCAAGGTCGATCAGCTCTTGAACGAACTTCGCACGGCTTTGAAATCCTCCTTGAAATAGCCATCCTCCAAAGTCCTCTAACATCGAATGACAGAACTGTTGCGCGCGCCCCGGCGTTGTATGGATTATGACAGTGCGTGGTCGTCGCTTGCGTCTCGATCCTTGCATCGTTAGGTTTTGTGCGAACATACAGAGAAGGCGGCGTACACGGTCGGCGGAACGGATCAGTTTGGAGGAACAGTGAACCAATGACAACGACGGAAATGGACGTAAAAAACATCGGCGAGAAAGTGAACGCGTGCAGCGACCCGTTTCGCCGTCTGCTTGAGCAAATGCACCGGGTCGTCGTGGGACAGGATCAACTTCTGCACCGAATGTTAATCGGGATCCTGTCGCGCGGTCATCTCCTCATCGAAGGCGTTCCGGGTCTTGCCAAAACGACCGCGGTGGCGTGCTTGGCAAAGGGTATCAGTACGAAGTTTCAGCGACTTCAGTTCACCCCGGACCTTCTACATGCCGACCTGATTGGGACGTTGATTTATCGTGCCAACGATGGTCAGTTCGTTGTCCAAAAGGGGCCGATCTTTTCCAATCTCATCCTTGCGGACGAGATCAACCGGGCACCGGCCAAAGTTCAATCGGCGCTTCTAGAGGCGATGCAGGAACGTCAGGTCACAATCGGGAAAGAGACTTTCACGCTGGAAGAACCGTTCCTCGTGCTCGCCACGCAAAACCCCATCGAACAGGAGGGAACCTATCCGCTCCCGGAGGCGCAGGTCGACCGGTTTATGATGAAACTGCTGGTCCACTATCCCAGCAAGGAGGAGGAGAGGTTGATTCTGGATCGAATGGCTTCGACCAACCCATCTATGGAGGTGGATGCCGTCGTCTCCCCCGGTGAAATCGTCGAAGCCCGCCGGGTTGTCGATGAGATCTACATCGACGGGAAGATCAAGGATTACATCGTAGACTTGACTTTTGCGACGCGCGAGCCGCATCGCTACGGAATCGAAATCGCCGACTGGATCGCCTACGGGGCTTCACCGCGTGCAACCCTCGCCCTTACGATCGGCGCCAAAGCCTCCGCGTTTCTTGCTGGTCGCGGTTTCGTCACCCCCCAGGACGTAAAGAGCGTCGCCCCGGACATCCTCCGCCATCGCGTGATCGTTACGTATGAAGCGGAAGCCGAGGAGAAAACATCGGAGGATGTCGTGCAATCGGTCCTCGACCATGTGGCAGTGCCCTAACGGTCGGAAGGGGCAAGAGCACCGAATACCGAACGCGGTGGATGGACCATGATTCCCAAGGAACTACTCAAAAAGGTGCGGCAGATTCAGATCCGCACTTCGCGAACCGTCAACGACGTGCTGGCGGGGCAATATCATTCTGCGTTCCGTGGTCGCGGGATGGAGTTTGAGGAGGTCAGTCCCTATCAGATCGGCGACGACGTGCGCCTGATCGACTGGAACGTCTCCGCGCGGTACGGACAACCCTTTATCAAGAAATTCCGCGAAGAGCGAGAGCTTACGGTGATGCTGGTCGTGGACGCGAGCCGGTACGGTCTCTTTGGGAGCGTCGAGCTGTTCAAACTGGACCTTGCGGCTGAGCTTTGTGCGGTTCTGGCGTTTTCGGCCATTCGCAGCAATGACAAGGTCGGACTGATTCTGTTCACGGATCACGTCGAGAAATACGTTCCCGCCAAAAAGGGAACACACCACGTATTGCGGATCATCCGGGAGTTGCTTTACCACACCCCGGAGGGTCGAGGAACAGACATCGCTGAGGCACTTGATTTGCTCAACCGCGTCACCATTCGAAAATCGGTCTGTTTTCTGGTGAGTGACTTTATTGCCTGCGACTACGAATCCTCGCTTCGCATCGCGCGACGGCGTCACGACCTGATCCCGATCGTGGTGAGCGATCCGCGCGAATGGGAATTGCCCGCCGTGGGTTTTGTCGAATTAGAGGATCCCGAGACGGGCGAGATTCACCTTGTGGACACCGCCAACCGTCGCGTGCGCCGCCAATTCACCGCCGACGCCCAAAGGCGAGCGGCACAAAGAAAACAGATGTTTCGTAGAATGGACACCGAAACCATCGAAATCCGCACGGACCGTCCCTACGTAGAACCGCTGGTCAAGTTCTTTCGCAAACGGGAGCGACGACGGTAGTGACAGTTCCTGCGTCCCAATACGATGCGCCCGCCCGCCGGTTCGCGCGAGCGGCTTTTCTGACCCTGATCTTTGCCACGACTTATTTGTCGGCGGGCTGCAATGAAAAAAATGCCCCCGAGGCGACCGCCGAAGCGGCTTTTGATCATGCAATCACGAAAACCGCAGAGTCGGACGGTGTTTCCATTCGTCTGACGGTAGCACCGGGGGAACTGCCTTATACGCAAAAGGCGATGGTCATTGTCGAAGTGGAAGCGGACGCAGGAACCAGCGTCACCGTGGATGATTACGCGCGCTCGATCGAGCGCGGCGAACACGCCTTCGAACTTTCCGCCAAACAGGTGAATCATCAAGAATCCGCGGACAATCCCGAGGGTCGTCTCAAGTGGACCAACCGGTATACCCTCGAATTCGTTCTGCCCGGTGAGTACGAACTTCCCGGTGCGTCGCTTACGTACCTGGTTTCGCCTTCTTCGGGCGACCTCTCGAAAAACTCGGAGGCGGCAGCCAAAGACCTTGCGGATCATTCGCTTTCCACCGAGCACGTTACGATCGTCGCCCAATCCGCAAAAAGTGCCGGACTTACGCCCGAACAGCTCACGCAAATCGAAGTGTTGCCACCGGTGGAAATGAAGGAAAAACACAACGTGTGGGTGTGGCTGGTGGCATTGCTCGCCTTGTTGGTCGTCTCGGCGCTGCTGTTTTTGCGATACCGAAGGCGTCAAAACCGGCAGGAGGCGATCGTGGTGATTCCGGCTCATGAATGGGCACAAACGGCAATCGGGAAACTGGTGGCAGACGACTTGCCGGGTCGGGGAATGATCCAGGAATTTCATTACCGCATCAGTGACATCCTACGTGGCTACATCGAACGACGCTTCGGATTGTCGGCTTGCGAAATGACAACGGAAGAGTTTTTGGCTACCGCGCAAAGCGACCATCGATTCGATTCAAAGGCACGCGATGCGCTGAATCGATTCTTAAAAGCATGCGACATGGTGAAGTATGCACGCGTTTCCGCAACACCGGCGGATGCGGAAGCCCTTTTGCACACCACCCGGAGTTTCGTGGAGCGAACGCGAGAGCGATACGTCCAACTCCCCGATGAGCAAAACACGTCGATTAGCGGAGGGCGTGCGGCATGAGCGAGTGGTTCAACGAACGATTTGCACCGGGGGCGGTGTTTCTATGGTTCACCGGCGCTTTTGTTCTACTGTTTCCGATGATCTGGTTGCGAGCGCGTTCACGGGTCGTTGCCACCGTCCGCTTCAGTGCAACCCGGGCGCTTTCCGCGATTCCCCGTGGGCTCACGGTGCGTCTGCGTTTCGTGGTTCCGCTGCTTCGGACGCTTGCGATTGGCTGTCTGCTTATAGCGCTGCTGCGCCCCCAATCCGGCGGTGCGTACCGGGATAACAACGAGGGGATTGCGATTCAGATGGTGCTCGACGTGTCCGGCAGCATGAGCGAGCAGGATTTCGTTCTCAACGGGCGACGGGTGCGCCGGCTCGATGCCGTAAAGTCCGTCTTTGAGGACTTTGCGCTGGGCACCGACGAACTTCGTGGACGCGAAGGCGACCTGATCGGCATGACCAAGTTCGCGATGTATGCCGACACCGTCTGCCCGCTGACCCTCGACCACGGAAGCCTGCGCGATCTTCTGCGCGAAACGGAGATTCCGGGATGGGTTCACGGTCGGCAAGTCAGACAACAAGAGGAGGCGGGGTATACCGCTCTGGGTGATGCCATCGTCACAGCCACAGACGACTTGCGTCGCGCGGGCGAAAAAGCGATCGCGGGGGTTCCCGGAGCGGAAGCAGCCAAGAGTCGCGTGATGATCCTTTTAACCGACGGGAAGGACAATCCGGCTCCGATTCGCGGAACCAAAGCGCCGAATCCGATCGAGGCGGCACAGGTGGCGGCGACGTTGGGTATCAAGATCTATACGATCGGAGCGATCGGGTCTGCCCCGCAGCAGCCACGGGGTTTTTTCATGCGCGGGCGTGCTGAATTCGACGAAGATACGCTGCAACGAATCGCGTCGATCACCGGTGGAAAATATTTCCGTGCAACAGATACCGACTCACTGGTGACGATCTATGATGAAATTGACCGATTGGAGCGGCGCCGTACCGGGGAGCGAACGTATCAGGACAACATCCGTGCCGCCACGATAGCGATGATCGCGGGATTGAGTCTGCTGATGCTGGAATATCTTTTGAGCAACACGCGGTTTCGACAACTTCCATGACCATGAAACAAACGTATCCCATCTCACTTTGGGTCGTATGGACCGTCATCGTGCCGGGCGCGATCGCGGTCGGCGCGGTGGCAATCATCGCGTCGGTGGATCGAAGCGTCCTCGTGTTTGACCGTCCCGATCTTTGGTGGCTGGCGCTGTGCGCTGTGGTAGCAGCTTCGCTTTCTGTCTACGGAACTCTTCGACGGCGCAAAGCCCTGGCAATGTTTGCTTCGAACAATCTCGGACCGCTGCTTTTGACGGGTGCAAGCCCCGCTCGTCAGGCATTTCGATCGGGGTTGTTCGTCATGGGCATTGGGATGCTCGTCGCGGCGATCATTGGACCGCGATGGGGGAAGTATCTGGAAAAGCAGAAGGTGTACGGGCGAGATATCGTCGTCGCCGTCGACGTTTCTCGTTCCATGCTCGCCAGGGATGTTGAACCTTACCGGTTGGCGCGTGCCAAAAGAGAAATCAGGCAGCAGCTTACGGAGCGGGGTTCGTTTGCACAATCGAACCGGCTGGCGTTGATGGCGTTCGCGGACAACGTCTCTGCGTCTGCCGCTGACAACCGACACGCTCGCTTTTCAGCGGAGACTGGACGATCTCCACGTGGGAAGCGTTCCGCGCGGCGGAACGGCAATCGCAGAGGCCATTCGGACGGGGGTGGAGCTTTTCGCCCGCTCGCCGCAACAGGCAGAAAAGATCATCCTTTTGTTCACCGACGGGGAGGATCACGAGGGCGGACCAGTCGAGGAAGCCAAGAACGCGTGGGAAGGACATGGAATTCGCGTGTTCACTTTCGGGGTGGGCGACGATACCAGCAAGGTAGGTGCCAAGGTTCCCGAACGACCCGGTTCAACCAAACCCTTGCTCTATGACGGACAAATTGTTTTTTCCAAGCTGGATGTGGATGGTTTGCGCCGGATCGCAGAGGCAGGACACGGTCGATATTTTCAGGTCGAGCAGCTCTTTCAGGCGGTCAATGCCATCTCGAAAATGAAGCGGGCAGCCCTTTCAACCGAACAGCGCATGCGGCACAAACCGCGATACCAATGGTTTCTCGCCGCGGCGATCGGGCTATTGGGGCTCGAAACGCTTGTCCGTCGGGCACGACCCACGCGCAATGCGAACGTGATTCGAACCTGGCAGCGAACGGAGGAAGCGGCATGATGCGCATCATCTTTGTGGCGGCTTTGTTGTGTGGTATGGCGTTCTTGACTACGGACGCACGCGCGCAAAACGAGACGAGGGCGGGGAAACATGCCGACCCCACATTATCGGCGCCCCAGCTTGTCCACGAGGGCAACCAAATGCTGCTGAATGACAAGGCGAATCTTGCACTTGAAAAATACGATCAAGCCAAAACGCTTGCACCCAACGCGCGGGAAATTGCCTTTGCAAGGGGACTGAGTCATTTCAAACTCGGAGATTATGATCTTGCTCGCGAGGAGTTTGCAAAAGTCGCCGGAAGTGCCGGCGACGCGTTGGCCGACGATGCGCTGTACAGCCAGGGAACATGCGATCACGCGAAAGCACTGGCCGATTCCGACAACCCGCAACAAGCGATGGCGGAACTGGAAAGCGCGATGAGAACCTACCGGAACGTACTGGCACGCGACCCAAATCACAAACAAGCCCGCGACGCGAATTTCAAGGCGGCTTCGATGTGGCGACGGTTGAAAAAAAAGATGCAACAACAAGAGCAGCAGAAAAAAAACGACAAAAACAACAAACAAAATGACGATCAGCAGGATCAGCAAAACAAGGACCCACAAAAACAGCCTTCAGAAGACCAAGAAAAAGACGACCAAAAACAACAGGACCAGCAACAAAAAACTCCCCAAGATCAGCAGAGCCA